>ERZ1066118.148-NODE-148-length-74191-cov-16.088972_pt1 | contig 74191 bp, 67 predicted proteins | sample MGYA00382765_ERZ1066118 | MGnify/ENA primary metagenome ERZ1066118 (study PRJEB33369, sample SAMEA5778348) | biofilm metagenome | biome: Industrial cooling water; feature: Water cooling tower basin; material: Biofilm | place: United Arab Emirates | collected...
CTCCACCACCCCCCGCACGGCCCCAAGAGATAACCCCCGCACGGCCCCACCGCGCAACAACCTACCGAACGAGGAACGACACCCGCTGGCTACGCCCGCAACTGTCGCGCAGCTCCACGAAGCCGCTCCCGGGGGTCACGCCCTTCACCTGCATCCAGCTGCCGGTGTACAGCTCGACTTCCAGATTCGGCGTGTACGACCAGGTGTACTGCGCGCCGCAACCGGCCAGCCGCACGCGCACGTATTCCGAGCGGGAAAGATCGGTCTTCGCTGGTTGGGCCAACGGTTGCGCAGGACGCGTGCGAAACCGCCACGTCCGTCCCGTCGGGACGCCGTCGATCCTGCCGGTGAAACCGGCCTCGTATTCCGTGTCGGGCTCCAGCGCTCGGCGCGGCATCAGGAAGGCTTCGTGCGGCGACAGCTGCGCGTCGTGCTGTGCACCGCTGCCGCGGACGATCGAAGACACGCGTGCGCCGTCGCGCACGCGTTGCAGGGTGAACCGCTCGACGGACAGCGTGGTGCCGCGATCGGACTGCACCGTCACCGGGTACCCGACCACGGACAACGTGGGCTCGGGGTCCGGTAGCTCGTGGTCGGTGTTGAACGCCATCGGGACGTTCGATTGGCCGGTCGCCGGGAACGTCACCAGCCGATCGCCGGGCTGCGGATCGGTCTGGCGCCCGTAATTGGCGACGGCCACCATCATGCCGTCCGGGGCCAGGCCCAACGCGACGCCGGTCTGGTCGAAGTGCGGCGCCAGCATCACGAAGCGGTGATACACGGCCGCCGTCAGCCCGTCGACCGCCTCCTTGGCGATCGGGCCCGTGCGAGAAAGCACTTCGCCCCAAGCGGCGGCGTCGAAGCCGGTCGCACGGAGGCGGTCGCCCGTGGTGACGCCCACGAAGCCCGGCCGGTCGGGCTGCTGGTGATGCGCGTTGCTCGCGTTGGCGACCGCGTAGCGCATGTGCAGCCGGGCCGCGGCGTCCACCGTGGAATCGCGCTCGGTGGGCTCCACCTCGGCCAGGCAGCGCAGATGCGACAGCCAGCGCGACATCGCTGCTTCCTGCACCCGCGCGTCGAACACGAAGCCGCGCTTGGAATCGAACTGGACGCCGTCGGCCGGCTCCGGGCAGCGGGCGATGCCGGCGGAGGGGCCGGACAGGGGATCCGGCACGCCTGGGTTCGAGCCGCCGTCCGCCGCGTGGGCCGCCCCGATCGGCAGGAAGTCGATCGGCAGGAAGCCGACCGGAAAGTCCTCGCCACCGCCGGCGCACGAGGCGCTCAGCGCGGCGAGCGACACGGCGACGAGCGCGCAGGAACGGCGGAACGAAGTCTCGGAAGACACGCGGTGACCAGGGAATAGGGGTGCTGCCGGGGGGACGCGAGGACCGTAGCGCGCGAATGCCGGCCGTCGGCTGGAGGCGCGACGAACGGCGGAGGGCCCGCGACGAGCGGCGTAGCCGGTGCGGGCGTCCGCGCGAAGCACCGGCACCCGCACCCGCACCCGCACCCGCACCCGCACCCGCACCCGCACCGACGGGGACCGACATGCTCATCGACGGGACAGCCTGCCCGCCTCCGCCCGCCGAGTCCCGCCTGTCAGTTCACGTTGACCGAGCCCGATCCAGCGCCAGCCGTTCCGCGCCGCCGTCAGGCCGCCGCCTTCGCCCCGCCGCTCCAGTACGAAGCGTTTCCGTAGGTGTTCTTGAGATGGTCGACGAAGGTGCGCACGCGCAGCGGCAAATGTCGGCGTTGCGGGAACACGGCGTAGATGGCGTTGGCCGGGGCCGCGAAGGCGTCCAGTACGGTCACCAACCGGCCGCTGGCCAGTTCGTCGCCCACCTCCCACATCGAGCGCCACGCCAAGCCCCTGCCGGCCAGCGCCCAGGCATGCAGCACCGTGCCGTCGTTGCACTCCAGTGGTCCGCCGACCCGGATGGACACGGGCTCGCCGTCCACCACGAACTGCCAGCCGCGCTGCTGGTTGCCGTAGCTGCCGAAGGACAGGCAGTCGTGCGAGGCCAGCGCGTCCGGCGTGTCCGGCGTGCCGCGCCGGCGCAGGTACGCCGGGCTGGCGACCACCACGCGCCGGTTGTCCGCCAGCTTGACGCCGACCAGGCTGGAGTCGTTCAGCCGCCCGATCCGCACGGCGAGGTCGATGCCTTCGTTGACGATGTCGACCAGCCGGTCGGTGAGGTCCAGGGAAACCGTGACATCGGGGTGGGAGTCCAGGTAGGCCGGCAGCAATGGCGCCACGTGCCGCCGCCCGAAGCCGGCCGGTGCCGTGACCCGCAGATGTCCGCTGGCCTTCACCCCGCCGGCCGAGACCGAGGCTTCGGCGTTCTGCATGTCGTTGAGGATGCGCTGGCAGTGCTCCAGGAACGCCACCCCCTCGAAGGTCAGCGTCAGTCGCCGCGTGGTCCGCACCATCAGCTTGACGCCCAGGCGGGCCTCCAGCGCATCCAGGCGACGTCCGATGATGGCCGGCGCCACCCCTTCGGCGAGCGCAGCGGCCGACAGGCTTCCGCGGTGCGCCACGGAAGCGAATGTCTCGAGTTGCTTGAATCGGTCCATCCCGAATTATTGCGGAAAAGTAAAAGCTCAGTGCCGATCGGGCACCATTCCCACGTTTGCGGCGGTGCAATAGACTGATTGGCAATCTCGGCCCTCGGAGCACCCGCAGTCCATGCAGACGATCAAGGCCATCGCGTTCGACGCCTACGGCACCCTGTTCGACGTCTACTCCGTCGCGAGCCTGGCGGAGCAGCGTTTCCCGGGGCGCGGCGACGCGCTGGCCGCGCTCTGGCGCGACCGCCAGATCGACTACAGCCGCCTGCGCACGCTGTCGGGCCGCTACAAGCCGTTCTGGGAAGTCACGCGCGATGCGCTGCGCTTCTCGTGTCGCAAGTTGGGCCTGCCGCTGGACGAAGCGGCCGAAGCCGCGTTGATGGGCCAGTACGCGTGCCTGTCGGCCTTCCCGGAGAATCTCGCCGCGCTACGGCAACTCCGTTCGATGGGGCTTCCACTGGCCATCCTCACCAATGGCGATCCGGCGATGATCGACATCGCGGTACGGTCGGCGGGCATGACGGGCCTGTTCGACCACCTGCTGTCGGCCGACGCCGTGCGCCGCTTCAAGACAGCGCCCGAGGTCTACGCGCTGGCCCCGGCCGCCTTCGGCACCGACGCGGCGCACATCCTTTTCGTGTCGTCCAACGGCTGGGACGCCTGCGCGGCGGCCTGGTACGGCTTCGAGAGCTTTTGGATCGACCGTGCCGGTGCGCCGCTCGAGGAACTGGACGTGCAGCCGGCGGCCACGGGACACCTGCTGACCGACGTCGTCGAGCACGTGCGCTCGCGCAACGTCTAGCCCGCTTCGCGCCCCCGCATCCCCCCGCTTCGCACCCGCTTCGCCCCTATTCCGATCGCATCTCTTCCAAGACCGTTACAGCTTCCCAAGGAGAACCCATGAGCAACGCCACTTCGACGACGCTTTCGCTGCCCGCGGGCATGCGGATCGACGCCCCCGTGTCGGCCGACTTCGCCACCGTGCTGACGCCCGAGGCGCTCGCGCTGGTCGACAAGCTGCACCGCGCCTTCGAACCCCGCCGCCAGGAGTTGCTGGCCGCCCGGGTCGAGCGTGCCAAGCGCCTGGACGCCGGCGAGCGGCCCGACTTCCTGCCGCAGACCAAGCATGTCCGCGAGGGCGACTGGAAGATCGCGCCGATCCCCGAAGCGCTGCATTGCCGTCGCGTCGAGATCACCGGGCCGGTCGACGCCAAGATGGTGATCAACGCCTTCAACTCGGGCGCCGACAGCTACATGACCGACTTCGAGGATTCCAACTCGCCGGTCTGGAGTAACCAGATCCAGGGTCAGATCAACCTGCGCGCGGCCATCCGCCGGGAGCTCTCCCTGGAGCAGAACGGCAAGACCTACACGCTGCGCGACAAGATCGCGACGCTGCAGGTCCGCCCGCGCGGCTGGCACCTGGACGAGAAGCACGTCACCATCGACGGCAAGCGCGTCTCGGGCGGCATCTTCGACTTCGCGCTGTTCATGCACCACAACGCCAAGGAGCAGATCGCGCGTGGCGCCGGGCCGTTCTTCTACCTGCCCAAGCTCGAGAGCCACCTCGAGGCGCGCCTGTGGAACGACATCTTCGTCGCCACCCAAGAGCACCTCGGACTGCCGCGCGGGACGATCAAGGCCACGGTGCTGATCGAGACCATCTTGGCCGCCTTCGAGATGGACGAGATCCTGTACGAGCTGCGCGACCATTCCGCCGGCCTCAACGCGGGCCGTTGGGACTACATCTTCAGCTGCATCAAGAAGTTCAAGGTCGACCGCGACTTCTGCCTGGCCGACCGCGCCAAGGTCACGATGACCGCGCCCTTCATGCGCGCCTACGCGCTGCTTCTGCTCAAAACCTGCCACAAGCGCGGTGCACCCGCCATCGGCGGCATGAGCGCGCTCATCCCGATCAAGAACGACCCCGCGAAGAACGAGGTCGCGATGCAGGGCATCATCAACGACAAGCGTCGCGACGCCACCGACGGCTACGACGGCGGCTGGGTGGCGCACCCCGGGCTGGTCGAGCCGGCGATGAAGGAGTTCGTCGCGGTGCTGGGCGATGCGCCGAACCAGTTCTCCAAGCAGCGCGACGACGTGAACGTGTCCGGTGCCGACCTGCTGGACTTCAAGCCCGAGGCGCCCATCACCGAAGCCGGCCTGCGGATGAACATCAACGTGGGCATCCACTATCTCGGCGCCTGGCTGGCCGGCAACGGCTGCGTCCCGATCCACAACCTGATGGAAGACGCCGCGACGGCCGAAATCTCCCGGTCGCAGGTCTGGCAGTGGATCCGCAGCCCCAAGGGCGTGCTGGACGACGGCCGCAAGGTCACCGCCGAGATGGTGCGCGAGCTGATCCCCCAGGAGCTGGCCAAGGTGAAGGACGTCGCCGGCACCGGCCCGACCTACGACCGCGCCGCCCAGATTTTCGAGCAGATGAGCACCCAGGAAGCCTTCGCCGAGTTCCTGACGCTGCCGCTGTACGAGGAGATCTGACATCTGGACCTTCGATGGCCGCCGCCGCCCGGCGTTCGCCACGGCGCCCGGCCCCGGGCAGGAGTCGGTCTGGGACTACCCCAGGCCGCCGCGCATCGTCGCCGACACACGCGAGGTGGTCGTCTCGGCCGGCGGGGTCGAGGTCGCCCGCACGCGCCGTGCCGTGCGGGTGCTCGAGACCGCCAGCCCGCCCACCTTCTACCTCCCATGGGTCGACGTGCAGCGCGATCTCTTCCTGCCCGCCGACGGCGGCTCGTTCTGCGAGTGGAAGGGCGGCGCGCGCTACTGGACCGTGCAGGCCGGCGGCTTGAACCTGGAGGCGGCGGCCTGGTCCTATCCACAGCCCACGGCAGACTTCGCCGCCATCGCTGGATGCGTGTCCTTCTACCCGGCCCGGCTGGAATGCCGCGTGGACGGCATGCGGGTGACGCCCCAGCCCGGGCGCTTCTACGGTGGCTGGGTCACCCCGGAGGTCGTCGGGCCGTTCAAGGGCGAGCCCGGGACCGGGGGCTGGTGAGCCACGCCACGGCGCACCGCGGCGGCCCCGCCCCGGGCGCTTGCTGCCGGTCCGCCTAGATCGTCGGCGGCCGGTCCGTCGGCGTCCGCTGCCTGTCCTGTCGAGGAAACGGCAGCAAGTCCCGCAGGCGCTGCAGCGCGTCCAGGTTGCCGGACTTCTCGAAGGGAATGGCGAAGGGCGAGACGCCCCAGTTGGCGCTGCCCTTGAGCCGATAGGACAGGTTCGACAGCCCTGCGCTGCGCGCCGCGCTCAACAAGTCGAGCAGGCGCGTGGTCGGCACGGTGAACTCGATCGGCACGTCGCGCGCGGCACGGGCCGGCAGCTTCAAGCGCGCGTCGTCAGTCATGCCTTGGGCGAAGGGGCGGCCCAGCAGGTCCAGGTCGAACTTGAGGTTCGACAGCGGGATCTCGATGTCGTTCGGGTTGTCGGCCCGCACCGTCACCGCGAAGCGCAGCTCCGAGAAGCCGAGGTCGCGCACCGCGATATCCGAGACCGAGATGCTGGGCGTCTTCAGGTCGGGCGGCGGCAGCATGTTGCAGCCGCCAGCCAGCGTCGCCAAGGCGAGCGCGCCGCACAGGCGACGCCTCCTGGCGTCGTGTCGCGCCGGTAGGGCAGCGGCGCATGCTTCACGGGTTCGATCGAAACGGCGGATGGAAGGCATGGACTAGCATAGCAAGACGCCGCCAGCGGCAGGCTGCCGCGAGGCCGCCAGTGTCAGACTCTCGTTGCCGCCGCAGGGGGGAATCGGCGGCTCCTCAACTCCAGGCCACCGCCGCCAACCAGGAGACCGTCATGGCCACGATGAAGGCAGCCGTATTCGTCGAACCCGGACGCATCGCGCTCGACGAGAAACCGATTCCGCAACCCGGGCCGCTGGACGCATTGGTGCGCGTGACCACCACGACCATCTGCGGCACCGACGTGCACATCCTCAAGGGCGAGTACCCGGTGGCCCGGGGCCTGACGGTCGGGCACGAACCGGTGGGCGTGATCGAGAAGCTCGGCTCGGCGGTGCGTGGCTACCAGGAAGGCCAGCGGGTGATCGCGGGCGCCATCACCCCGAGCGGCTGGAGCAACGCTTGCCAGTGCGGCTGCGGCGCGCAGGACGGCGCGGGCACGGCCCACGGCTGGAAGCCGTTGGGCGGCTGGCGCTTCGGCAACACCATCGACGGCTGCCAGGCGGAGTACGTGCTGGTGCCCGACGCGATGAACAACCTCGCGCCGGTGCCCGACGGGCTCACGGACGAACAGGTCCTGATGTGCCCGGACATCATGTCCACCGGGTTCTCCGGGGCCGAGAGCGGGCGGATCCGCATCGGCGACATGGTGGCGGTCTTCGCCCAGGGCCCGATCGGCTTGTGCGCGACGGCGGGCGCCAAGCTGAGCGGCGCGACGATGGTGATCGGCGTCGACCGGATCGCCGGGCGCCTCGAGATCGCGCGTCGCATGGGCGCGGACTTCGTCGTCGATTCCAGTCGCGAGGATCCCGTGCAGGCGATCATGCGCCTGACCGGCGGGCGCGGCGTGGACGTCGCGATCGAGGCGCTGGGCATCCAGGACACCTTCGAGGCCTGCCTTCGCGTGTTGCGGCCCGGCGGCACCTTGTCGAGCCTGGGCGTGTACTCCACCGACCTGCGCATCCCGTTGGATGCGTTCGCCGCCGGCCTGGGCGACCACCGGATCGTCACGACGCTTTGCCCGGGCGGGAAGGAGCGCATGCGCCGGTTGATGGCCGTGATCCAGGCCGAACGGCTGGACCTGGCGCCGATGGTGACGCACCGCTTCAAGCTCGGCGACATCGAGGCGGCCTACGACCTCTTCGCCAACCAACGGGACGGCGTCCTGAAGGTCGCCATCACGCCATGACCGCCCTCCGTCGCGGCCCCACCGCCCTCGAGGGAACGGCGTGATGCGGGTCACGCCGCGCCGCGTCCTGATCGCCACCTTCGGCTCGCTGGGCGATCTGCATCCTTACCTGGCCCTCGCATTGGCGCTGCGGGACCGTGGGCATCTGCCCGCCATCGCCACGCACGCCTCGCATCGTCTCAAGGTCGAGGCCGAAGGCGTGCCGTTCTTCGCCGTGCGGCCCGACCCCGCCGAATGGGGCCAGGACCCCGCCGCGATGCGCCGCGCGTGGCGTCCCATCGACGGGCCGCGGTTCCTGCTGAACGACATCGTGCTGGCCAACCTCGCCGACAGCCACGCCGACCTGGACGCGGCCGTGCAAGCGCACGGGGCGCAACTGCTGCTGTCGCACCCGATGACCTTCTCGATCCCGATGATCGCCGAGGCCCGGGGCGTGCCCTGGCTGTCGACCGTGCTGGCCCCCGGCATGCTGCCTTCGTCGCAGGACCCGCTCGCGTTGCCCTTCGCGCCGTGGCTGCTGGACGCGCTGGGGCGGGTGCCGGCGGTGGGCACACGGCTGGTGGGCGCCACCTTGCGCGGCCTGCGCCGTGCCGCGCGCGGCTGGGCGCAGCCGCTGCACGCCATGCGGGCCGAGCTCGGCTTGCCGGCCACGACGCGTGACTTGCTCGTGGACGGCCAGTTCTCGGCACTGGGGACGCTTGCGCTGTTCTCGCGCACCATGGCGTCGCCCCGCTCCGATTGGCCCGCGCGGGTCACCATCACCGGTTTTCCCTTCTACGACCGGCCCGGGGACGATCCTGCGGTCGGAGGCCGCTTCGGCGCGGCGCAGGCCGAGGCGCTGGAAGCGTTCCTGTCGGCGGGGGCACCGCCGATCGCCTTCACCCTGGGCTCTGCCGCGGTGCTGGACGCGCGGGACTTCTGGCTGCACGCCATCTCCGCCACGCGCGCGGTCGGCCGTCGGGCGGTGTTGCTGGTGGGGCCCGGCGCCTCGCAGCAGCTTCCCGCGCCGCTGCCGAGCAACATCGCGGCATTCGAGTACGCGCCGCATTCGCTGCTCTTCCCGCGCGCCTGCGCCATCGTCCACCAAGGCGGCATCGGCACTACCGCGCAGGCATTGCGCGCGGGCGTCCCGCAATTGGTGGTGCCCTTCGGTTTCGACCAGCCGGACAACGCGCGCCGCATGGCGCGGCTGGGCGTCGCGCACGTGCTGCCGCGGCGCCGCTGGGACGCCGCCCGGGCCACCCTGGCGCTGGAACGGTTGTTCGCCGACCGGCACGCGCCGTGGCGCGCCTTCGAGTTGGCGGCCCACGTGCAGGCCGAGGACGGCGCGGCGGCCGCATGCGACGCCATCGAGCGCGCGCTCGTGGCCGAAGTCGCCGCCATGCCCGTCGAGGCCGGGGCGCTCGCGGCGATCGGCGCCGGCTGAGCGCCGCATGCTGGTGATCGGCCACCGCGGCGCCAGCGCGCTGCGGCCGGAGCACACGCTGGCGGCCTACCGCAAGGCGATCGAGGATGGCGCCGACGTCATCGAGCCCGACCTGGTGGCGACCCGCGACGGCCACCTGGTGGCGCGGCACGAGAACGAGATCTCCGGGACCACCGACGTGGCACGCGTGGCCGGCTTCGCCGACCGGCGAACCACCAAGACGGTGGACGGCGTCCCCGTGACCGGCTGGTTCACCGAGGATTTCACCCTCGCCGAGCTCAAGACCCTTCGAGCGCGCGAGCGCATCCCCGAGCTGCGCCCACACAACGTGTCGCATGACGGCCTCCATGGCATTCCGACGCTGACGGAAGTGGTCGCGCTGGCGCGGGAGCTGTCGGCCGTGAAGGGACGCGTCATCGGCCTGTACCCCGAGACCAAGCACCCGAGCCATTTCCAGCGCATCGGACTGGCGCTGGAACCGCGCTTGATCGATGAGCTGGACGCCGATCCATTCACCGCGCGCTCGGCGGCGGTATGGATCCAGTCCTTCGAGACCGCGAACCTGCGGGCGTTGCGACGGCGCATCGGGCGAGATCGACCGCATTGGCGAATCGTCCAATTGCTGTCGGACGGCGCCCATCAGCCCCGCGACTTCGCCGAGTCCCATGACCGCCGCACCTACGGCGACTTGATGGAACCCGCGGGGCTGCGCGAGATCGCCACGTATGCCGACGCGATCGGCCCCGCCAAGACCAGCGTGCTGGCCCTGGACGCGCAAGGCCGCTTCCTGCCCGCTTCGAGCCTCGTGCGCGATGCCCATGCGGCCGGGTTGCAGGTGCACGCCTACACCTTCCGGCCGGAGAATGCCTTCCTTCCGGCGCCGCTGCGCGTGCAGGGCGGTGCCGACGCCTGCAACCCCCAGGGGGCCGTGGCGGAGATCCGCGCCTATTTAACCACCGGCATCGACGGCTTCTTCACCGACGACCCGGCCATCGGGCGAGTGGCGGTGGACGGCTGGCGCAGCTGAACCCCGCGCGCCGCGCGGGCGACGCGCCAAGCGCCACGCGAGCGAAGCGCCGCGTGCCTACAGGCGCGCCAGCCGCTCCAGCGCGAGCTGCAGGGTCTCGTCCTTCTTCGCGAAGCAGAAACGCGCCTGGCCGCGCTCGACCGGCGTGTCGTAGAGCGCGGAGACGGGAATGGCCGCCACGCCGATCTCGGTGGTGAGCCACTTGGCGAAGTCCGCCTCCCGCAGCGAGGAGACGGCCGAGTAGTCCACCAGCTGGAAATAGCTGCCCTCGCACGGAAGCAGCCGCAACCGCGTGCGCGCCAGGCCTTCGCGGAAGAAGTCGCGCTTGCGCTGGTAGAAGGCGGGCAGCGTGAGGTAGGGCGTCGGGTCGGCCATGTAGGCGGCCAGCGCGTGCTGCATCGGCGTGTTCACCGTGAACACGTTGAACTGGTGGACCTTGCGGAACTCGGCCGTCAATGCCGCTGGCGCCGCGCAGTACGCCACTTTCCAGCCGGTGACGTGGAAGGTCTTGCCGAAGGAGGACACGACGAAGCTGCGTGCCGCGAGCGCCGGGCGGCTGGCGGCGGACCGGTGCGGTGCGCCGTCGTAGACCATGTGCTCGTAGACCTCGTCGGAGATCACGAAGAGGTCCGCGTCCACGGCCAGCGCTTCCAGCTGCGCGAGGTCGTCTTCCGAGAACGTGGCGCCGCTGGGATTGTGCGGCGAGTTGACGATGATGGCGCGGGTGCGCGGCGTGACGGCGGCGGCCACGCGCGCCCACGGCACCCGGTAGGCGTCGTCCAGCGGCACCAGGACGGGCGTTCCGCCGGCCACCAGGATGTTGGGGACATAGCTGTCGTAGGCGGGCTCCAGCACGATGACCTCGTCGCCCGGCCGCACCACCGCGAGGATCGCCGTGAAGAGCGCCTGCGTCGCGCCCGCGGTGATCGTGACTTCCGTGTCGGCCTCGTAGCGGCAGCCGTAGAGCCGCTCGATCTTGTCCGCCACGGCCTGGCGCAACGCCGGCACGCCCGTCATCGGCGGGTATTGGTTCAGCCCGCGGCCCATCGCGTCGGTGACGGCGGCCAGCAGCGCCGGGTCGCAGCCGAAGTCAGGGAAGCCTTGGCCCAGGTTGACTGCCCCGCGCTCGGCCGCCAAGGCCGACATCAGCGTGAAGATGGTGGTGCCGACCCGGGGCAGCCGAGAATCGAGCGCGGGCGGCGGATCGGGCCGGTGCGCCGGCGGGAGCGGGGCGTTCATGCGGCGGGCTCGGGTCGAAGGCGAGGGCGGGGAAGCGGCCGATTATAGGAGCGCCGCGGCAGGCCGCAGGATGCCCAGGCCGAAGTCACGCCGCGCGCGCTTGGCCAGCGCGAGCAGCGCCCGGTCCTTGGTGACCAGCAACGTCGCGCGCGCGGCGACGGCCACTTCCAAGAACTTCTGGTCCTCGGGGTCGCGGCAGCGAAGCGGCACCGGCCCGCGCCCCGCGCCCGGCGCGACGCGCTCCAGCGGCTCCACGGCCGAGTCGTGGATGGCGAGCCGGGCGGCCACGCCCGCCGCGTCCAGTCCGAACCGCGGCCGCGCCAACACCAGCGCCAGTTCGGCCCGCAAGTCCGTGTCGCTGGCCAGGCGCAGCGCGCCGGCCGCATGGGCGGCTCGCAGCGGGCCTGCCCCGGGGTCGTCGAAGACCAGCCAATCGAGCCACACGTTCGTGTCGAGTACCCCGATCATGCCTGCACCCCCTGCCTATAATGCCCGTCCGGTCCGCCCCGCCACCGCGCACGGCGTCCGTGTTCGCGCCCGCGACGGGCGCAACGCCTTCCCGCCCCCGATGATCGTCGTCCTGTCACCCGCCAAGACCCTGGATTTCGCCACGCCGCCCACCACGGCGGCGTACACGCAACCGCTCTTCCTGGACGATTCGCGGCTGCTGGTCGACCGGCTCAAAACGCTGGGCGCGTCCCGGTTGGCCGCCCTCATGTCGATCAGCGACGATCTGGCGGAACTGAATGCGCGACGCTTCGAGCAGTGGCGCACGCCCTTCCAGCCGGGCCCGGCCAAGCAGGCGGTGCTGGCGTTCGACGGCGACGTGTACGACGGCTTGTCGGCGCCCACCCTGGACGCGGCCGCGCTGGAACACGCCCACCGGCACCTGCGGATCCTGTCCGGGCTGCATGGCGTGCTGCGGCCGCTGGACCTGATGCTGCCGTACCGGTTGGAGATGGGCACGCGCCTGCCCAGTGCCCGCGGCAAGGACCTGTACGCGTTCTGGGGCGAACGCATCACCGCGCGGCTGGCCGAAGACGCCGCCGCCCTCCGGGCCCGCGCGCTGGTCAACCTCGCCTCGGACGAATACTTCCGCGCCATCCGCCCCGCGGCGTTGCCCGTGCCGGTGGTGTCGCCGGTGTTCGAGGACTGGAAGGGCGATCGCTTCAAAGTGGTCAGCTTCTGGGCCAAGCGGGCTCGGGGCGCCATGGCGCGCTGGATCATCCAGCAACGCGTGGACGATCCCGCCGCGCTGGCTGGATTCGACGTCGAAGGCTACCGTTTCGACCCCGGCGCGTCGACGGACGCACGCCCCGTGTTCCGCCGCATGCATTGATCCACCGCCGACCCCCACGCCTCCAACGTCAGGAAACGAATCCCATGAAGCTCTACTACAGCCCCGGTGCCTGCTCGCTGTCGCCCCACATCGCGCTGCACGAGGCGGGCCTCGCGGCCGACATCGTGCGTGTCGACATCAAGGCCAAGAAGCTGGCCGACGGGAGCGACTTCCTGTCGATCAACCCCAAGGGACAAGTGCCCACGCTGCAGCTGGACGACGGGCAGGTGCTGACCGAAGGCCCGGCGATCGTGCAGTACATCGCCGACCAGGCGCCCGCCAAGGGCTTGGCGCCGGCCGCTGGCAGCTTCGAGCGCTATCGGTTGATGGAGCTGCTGAACTACGTGTCCACCGAGATCCACAAGAATTTCAGCCCGCTCTTCAACCCGGCCACCTCCGCCGACGCGAAGGAAAGCGCGAAGAAGACGCTGTCCACCAAGTTCGCGCACGTCGCGACCCTGCTCGCGGGAAAGGACTACCTGATGGGCGACCGCTTCACCGTGGCCGACGGGTACCTCTTCACCGTGCTCGGCTGGACCCGGCACGGCGGCATCGACCTCGGCCAGTGGCCCGTGCTCGGCGAGTACCTGGCGCGCGTGGGCGCCCGCCCGGCGGTGCAGGAAGCGATGAAGGCCGAAGGACTGGTCCGCGGCTGACGCGAGTGGCCGGCTAGACGACCACCGGCTCCGGCTCCAGGGCCACGCCGAAGCGCTGCAGCACCGCCGCCTGGATCTCGCGCGCCAGCGCCAGCAACTCGGCGCCTGTGGCGTGGCCATGGTTGACCAGCACCAAGGCGTGCTGCGGCGCCACGCCGGCGTCGCCGCGGCGCGCGCCCTTGAAGCCGGCGTGCTCGATCAGCCAGCCGGCCGAAAGCTTGGCGAAGCCGCCCGGCACGGCATGCACGGGCGCCGCCGGGAAGCGCTCGCGCAGCGCCTGCGCCGCAGCCGTTTCGACCACCGGATTCTTGAAGAAGCTTCCGGCATTGGGCAGCGTCTCCGGATCGGGCAGCTTGCGCCGCCGGATCGCGCTGACCGCGTCGGCGATCGCCATCGCGGTGGCCGGCTCGTGGTCGGGATGCACGCCGCGCGTGGCCAGCTCGTCGCGAAGCTCGCCGTACTCCAGCCGCGGCGCGCATCGACGCGTCAGGCGCAGGCGCACCGACAGCACCAGCCAGCCGACTCCGCCCGCGTGCTTGAACACGCTGTCGCGGTAGCCGAATGCGCAATCGGCCGCGTCGAAGCGGCGCACGCGTCCGGTGGCGATCTCCACCGCCCGCAACGAATCGAAGCGCTCCCGCAGTTCCACGCCATAGGCGCCGATGTTCTGCACCGGACCGGCGCCGACCGAGCCCCAGATCAGCGCGAGGTTCTCCAGTCCGCACAAGCCTTGGGCGAGCGTGGCCCGCACCAGTCCGTCCCAGGATTCCCCTGCGGCCGCCTCGACGAGCACCTCGTCGGCCGTGCCGCCGGCGGCGTCCGCATCGGGCGCCACCCGGATGCCTTTCAACGCGACGCGCAGCACCGGCATCGCCGGGTCGCCGGTCAACAGCAGGTTGCTGCCTCCGCCGAGCACCAGCGGCAGGCGGCCTTCGCGGTCCACCAGGCCGGCCAACGCGGGCAGCGCGGACTCGTCCGACAGCGTCGCCAGCAGCCGCGCACGGGCGGGCACGCGCAAGGTGGTGCACGCCGCGAGGTCCGCGTCATGCGCGATCGCCAGCGCTTCGATGGGGGCAGCTCGGGCCACGCTCAGGACGGCGTGTAGGCCAGTCGGACGTAGATGGGCGCGAAGGCCTCGGCCTGCGTGATCTCGACCAGCGCTTCACGCGCCAGCTCCAACAGGGCGATGAAGGTGACGACCGCCACGGGCACGCCGCGCGAGGGGTCGAACAGCTCGGCGAACTCGGCGAAGCGCAGCCCCTGGAGCCGGCGCAGCACGATGGTCATGTGCTCGCGCACCGACAGCGTTTCGCGCGTGATCTTGTGGTGCGCGACCAGCCGGGCGCGCCGCAGGATGTCCGCCCAGGCCGCACGCAGGTCGGCGGGATCGACATCGGGCAGGCGCACGACGGCGACGTCGTCGGCAGTCACCTGCGCGGGCAGGAAATCGCGCCCGATCTGCGGCAGCGCATCGATGCGCTGCGCGCCGGTCTTGATGCGTTCGTACTCCAGCAGGCGCCGCGCGAGCTCGGCGCGCGGGTCCTCGGCCTCGGCGCCGTCCTCGGCCTTCTTCTGGGGCAGCAGCATGCGCGACTTGATGTCGATCAGCAGCGCCGCCATCAGCAGGTAGTCCGACGCCAGCTCCAGGTTCGTGCGCCGCACTTCCTCGACGTATCCCAAATACTGGCGCGTGACTTCCGCCATCGGGATGTCGAGAATGTTGAAGTTCTGCTTGCGGATCAGGTAGAGCAGCAGGTCCAGCGGGCCCTCGAAGGTCTCGAGGAAAACCTGCAGCGCGTCCGGCGGGATGTACAGGTCGTGAGGCAGCTTGAGCACCGGCTCGCCGTACAGGCGTGCGCGGATGCGCAGGTCCAGCTGGGCCTGACCGCCGTCGAGCCGCTCCGCGCCATCGGGCGGGTCGCTCTCGTCGGGCGTGCCGCCCGGGTCGGCGATGTCGACCGCCGCGCTCAACGCGTGGTCTGGTAGACGTAGGGCTGCTGCGGCACCTGGGAGTCCCGGGCGCGCTGCATGGTGTCGAGGTCGATCGGCTCGCGGTCCCAGTAGATCGAGCGGCCCCGGCGCTGCTCGTCTTCCAGCGCGGGTTTCTGCTTCTTCAGGTCGGCGATGAACTTGGTGATGTCGGAGACGTAGGCGGCCATGGCTTGCACTGACGGTTGGCGGGGCAGCGCGCGGCGCGGCAGGGCGCTGGCGGTGGACGACCGTGCCCCGGAACCGCGCATTCTACCGCCCTGCGGGGGCTGGGCGGCTCGCACGCGAGCCGCGCTGGTCCGTCGCCAGCGTCCGACAATCGAGGCCCGGCCGCGTGCGCGCGAACTTTGCGGAGACGACTTGCATGCCGAACGAGAAACGCTGGCTGCCGGCGCTGGCGCTGGTGGCCCTCCTGCTGGGCTGTGACGGCGTGGCCCAGCGCGAATTGAAGGCGGGCGAGTCCACCCGGGACGATGTCACCCGGCTGATGGGCAAGCCGCAGATGATCTGGCAGGAGGACGACGGCCGGGTCTTCATGGAATATCCGCGCGGCCCCGAGGGGCACGAGACGTGGCTGGTTGAGGTGGGCCCGGACGGCCGCTACCGTGGCATGCGCAACCTGCTCGTGCCGGAGAACTTCGCCCGGGTGCGGCCGGGCATGACGCGCGACGAGGTGCGCCGCGTGCTGGGCGCGCCCACCGAGCAGGTCACCTTCCAACGCAAGCAAGAGGTGGTGTGGAGCTGGCGACACCATGCGGACCAGCGGCGCTCGGAGTTCTTCAACGTGCACTTCGACCTGGAAGGCCGCGTGCGCAGCACCAGCACCTCGCCGGACCCCAAGGCGATCGGCCCCTGAGCTTGACCGGCGTCAATCCGGATCGCGTGGCACGAGCGTAGATTGAGCCCATGCCCGCCAGGTTGGCGGCAACGACCGACGACACCAGGAGAGACCCCATGTTCAACCACATCCTCGTCCCGACCGACGGGTCGCCGTTGTCCGAGAAGGCCGTCAACGCCGCCGTGCGGCTCGCCAAGGAGAACGAGGCGAAGATCACCTTCCTCAACATCCAGCCCGAATACACCTTCCCGGTGATGATCGACCTGCCCGTGAGCTTCGACATCTCCCAGAAGGAGTACCAGTCCAGCGCCACCCGCCGCTCGATGGAGATCCTGGAGCAGGCCAAGAAGCTGGCTGCGGAGAACCAGGTGCATGCGGACGTGCAGTCGGTGCTCTACAACCAGCCCTGGGAAGCCATCTGCAACGCGGCCAAGGCCTTGCATTGCGACCTGGTGATGATGGCCTCGCACGGGCGCCGCGGCTTCGACGCCGTGCTGCTGGGCAGCGAGACCCAGAAGGTGCTGACCCACTCCAAGGTGCCGGTGCTGGTGTACCGCTGAGCACAGCGCCGTCTCGGGGCGCGGAAGGCGGGTGGGTTCCGGCGTCCCGAAACGCCGGTCGCGGTCCGCGGGTCTTCAGGCGGCTTCGGCCGCCGATGCGTTGAACTGCGGCGGCGAAACGGACAATTCGCCGACCGCCCGCATGATCTCGCCGGGCACCGAGTAATGCACCATGTGCCCGGCCTTGGGCACCACGGTCAAGGTGCTGGCAGGCAGCTCACGGTGCAGGCGCCCGGAGTGCGCGTCCGGGTCGACGATCTTGTCGCCGCCGCCCGCGAAGATCCGCACCGGCATCGACAGCTCGCCATAGCGCTCGTGCATCGCCATCACGGCGGGCAGCATGAACGCGCCGTCCTCCGCGTCGGCCCGCAGCTGCGCGGGGCGCAGCATCATTTCGCGCGGGGTCTCCTGCCAGAACTCGGACGGAACCGGCTCGGGCGCGAACATCAGCTTCACCATCCCGTTCAACGCCAGGCGGGCCGTCACCGCCGTGACGGTGTAGCGCATCGCGTCGCCCAGGACCGGCAGCGCGGCCGCGGCGACCACCGGCACGTCCAGGCGCACCGTCGGATAGTAGTAGCCGGACACCAGTACCAGGCCGGCCACGTCCTGCGGGTGTTCCAGTGCCAGGGACAGGGCCGTCAGCGTGCCCCACGAATGGCCCAGCACCACCGGGCGCTCCGCCCCCAGCGCCGACAATGCCTCGTGGATCGCGCCCGCCTGCGCGCTGGCGGTCCACAGGCGGGTGCGCGGGCGGCCGCTGTAGCCGAAGCCCGGGCGGTCGAAGGCGATGACGCGGTGGCGCCGAGACAGCGCCTCGACGAGGCCGCTGCCGATGAAGTCCTGCAGCACCACGGCATTGCCAGGCAGCAGCAGCACGGGCGGACCTTCGCCCTGTTCGACGTAGTGCAGGGTGACCCCGTCGACCTCGATGAAGCGGCCGATCGGCGGATTGTCGCGCTCGGCCTTGCGGGCGCGGTTGCGCACCCATAGGGCGGCTGCGCCGGCGGCGACGGCCGAGGCGGCCAGCAGGGTGGTACGGCGGTCGCGCAAGGCGCCGCGAAGGATCGGGTGGGTGGGCATTCAGGCGCTCCAGTGAAGGCAGCACATGGGCAATCGCCGTGCCCCTGTGGGTCACGCGGTCGCTTCGGTCCCGAGCCTCGCCGCGATCGCCCGGGCCGCGGCCAGCGCGTCCTCGAGCTCGTCGAACATGCCGTCAGGCCCGAGCGACTCCAGGAAGCCCGTGCGCGTCATCTTCTGCAGCGGCTGCGGTGACGGCTCGGCCACGATCAGGTGGCCGCCCGCGCGGACCAGCCGCGCGTGCAGCGATTCCAGCGCTTCCAGGCCACTGGCGTCCAGGTCGATCAGGCGGTGCATGTCCAGCACGACCACGTCCGGCAGCGCGTGCGTCGGGTCCAGCAAGCTCTCGATCTTGTCGATCGACCCGAAGAAGAGCGACCCCGAAAGCTGCCACGCGGCGACGCGCCGTCCGGGGGCGGGGTGCGCCAGGTCGGCGGTGAGACGGATCGGCTCGACGCCCGAATGCGCCGAGATGCGGAAGATGAAGGCGAGGCAGGCGATCAGCAGCCCCACCTGCACCGCGATGTTCACGTCGAACAGCACGGTCAGCGCGAAGGTCGCCAGCATCGTCACCCGGTAGCTGCCCGACATCCGGGACAACCGCCCGAAGGCACGCCACTCGCCCATGTTCCAGGCGACGAAGAGCAGGATGCCGGCCAGTGCCGCCAACGGGACGTGGCGGGCCAGCGGGGCCAGCACGACGACCACCAGCAGCAGGGTGGCGGCATGCACCATGCCGGCCACCGGACTCACCGCGCCGGCGCGCGCATTGGTCACCGTGCGCGCGATGGTGCCGGTGGCGGCGATGCCGCCGAACAGCGGCGCGGCCATGTTGGCCACCCCTTGGGCCATCAGCTCCTGGTTGGGATCGTGCCGGTCGTCGATCAGCCCGTCGGCCACCCGGGCGCACAGGAGCGACTCGATGGCGCACAGCAGCGCGATCGACACGGCCGGCATGACCAGGGTCTGCGCGGCGGTCCAGTCGAAGGCCGGCACCGCGAGCGGCGGCAGGCCCCGGGGGATGTCGCCGAAGCGCGAGCCGATCGTCTCGACCGGCAGGCCCGCCAGCGCCACCACCGCGGTGGCGAGCACCAGCACCACGACGGTGCCGGGAAGCTTGGCCATCCACCGGCGGGCGCGACCATGGTTCGGCAGGTAGGACTTGGGCCACATCACGACCGTGGCGAGCGATGCGACGCCGATCGCCACCGCCGCCGCGTTCACGCCACCGGCGTGCCGCCACAGCTCGGCCATCTGCGACAGGAAGTTTGCCGGCATCTTCTCGATCGGCAACCCCAGGAAGTCGCGCACCTGCTGCAGCGCGATCACCACGGCGATGCCGTTCGTGAAGCCGACGATGATCGCGACCGGAATGAAGCGGATGAGGTTGCCCAGCTTGAAGAGGCCCATCGCCAGCAGCAGGCCGCCCGCCATCATGGTGGCCAAGAGCAGGTTGGCCACGCCGTGGCGCTCGGCGATCGTGTACAGCAACGCCACGAAGGCGCCGGCTGGCCCGCCGATCTGCACGCGGCTGCCGCCCAGCAATGAGATGAGGAAGCCCGCGACGACGGAGGTGGCGATGCCCTGCGCCGGCGTCACGCCGCTGGCGATGCCGAAGGCCATGGCCAGCGGCAGCGCCACGAACGCGACGGTGATGCCCGCCGCGACGTCCTTGCCGAATTGCTCCCGCCCGTAGCCCGCTGCCAGGGTGTCGAGCAGCTTGGGGCGGAAGCGGGCCAGTGAGATCATCTCGGAAAAGGGCGCGACCCTCAGCGCACCTTCATGCCGGGTTCCGCGCCCGGGTGCGGGTCGAGCAGGAAGATGCCGTCCTTGCGGGCCGGGTCGTCCCAAGATGCGGCCAGCACCATGCCTTCGGACAGGCCGAACTTCATCTTGCGCGGCGCCAGGTTGGCGACCATCACGGTCATCCGTCCGACCAGCTGCTCGGGGGCGTAGGCGCTGCGGATGCCGGAGAACACGTTGCGCGTCCGGCCCTCGCCCGCGTCCAGCGTGAGCCGCAGGAGCTTGTCGGAGCCGTCGACCAGCTCGGCGGCGACGATCTTGGCGATGCGCAGATCCACCTTGCCGAAATCGTCGATCGAGATCGTGCCTTCGGGCAGTGGAGTGGCCTCCTTGGCCTTGCCGGCGCCCTTGGCGCCCGCGGCTGCGACCGTCACTGCCGGGCCGGCCGCGGCAGAGCCCGTCGCAGCCGACTTGGCGGCCGTACCCCCGCCGGCCGCGCCCGACGCATCCGCCGCAGCGTCCGCTTCGAAGAGCGCGTCCAGCAGCTTGGGGTCGACGCGCGTCATCAGGTGCTCGTATTTCAGCACGCGCGCCGGCGGCCGGGCCAGGTCCGACCACGCAAGCGGCGCGCAGCCCATGAACGCCTCGGCGCGCGCGGCCATCGCGGGCAGCACCGGCTTGAGCATCACGGTCAGCTTGTGGAAGCCCGCCAGGCAGATCGTCGCCACCCGATGCAGCTCCGACCGGCGCGACGGGTCCTTCGCCAGTTCCCAGGGCTTCTCGGCGTCGAAGAACTGGTTGACGCGGTCGGCGTAGCCCATCGCCGCGCGCAATGCCCGGCCGAACTCCCGCCCCTCGTAGGCGTGCGCCACCTCGTCCTGCACGGCTTGCCCGTCGAACATGCCGACCGCTTCCCGCGCGGCGGCCGCATCCAGCACGCCGTCGAAATGCCGCGACAGGAAGTTCGACGCGCGGCTGGCGATGTTGACGTACTTGCCCACCAGGTCGGCGTTCACCCGCGCCACGAAGTCGTCCGGGTTGAAGTCGACGTCCTCCACGCGGGCGTTGAGCTTGGCTGCGATGTAGTAGCGCATCCATTCCGGGTTCATGCCCAGCGCCAAGTAGCGCAGCGGCGAGATGCCGGTCCCGCGCGACTTGCTCATCTTCTCGCCCGACACGGTGATGAAGCCGTGCACGTTCACCTGGTCCGGCACCTTGCGGCCCGAGAACTTCAGCATCGCCGGCCAGAAGAGCGTGTGGAAGTAGATGATGTCCTTGCCGATGAAGTGGACCTGCTCGACCGCGGGGTCCGCCAGGAACGCGTCGAAGGACTGGTCGGTGTGGGCCTTCGCGCCACCCTTGTCGAAATGGTTCTTGAGGCTGGCCAGGTAGCCGATCGGCGCGTCCAGCCAGACATAGAAGTACTTGCCCGGCGCGTCCGGGATGGGGATGCCGAAGTAGGGCGCGTCGCGCGAGATGTCCCAGTCGCCCAGGCCTCCCGTGCCGTCTTCGCCGCCCTCCAGCCATTCTCGCGCCTTGTTGGCGACTTCCGGCTGCAGGCGTCCGCCCAGCGCCCAGCCGCGCAGGAACTCGACGCAGCGCGAATCGGACAGCCGGAAGAAGAAGTGCTCGGAGCTCTTGAGCACCGGCGTGGCCCCGGTCAGCGTGGAGTACGGGTTCTTGAGCTCGGTGGGCGCGTACACGGCGCCGCAGACCTCGCAGGAGTCGCCGTACTGGTCCTTGGCGCCGCAGCGCGGGCACTCGCCCTTGATGTAGCGGTCGGGCAGGAACATGCCCTTGACCGGGTCGAAGAACTGCTCGACGTTGCGCGTGTCGATCAGCCCCGCGTCGCGCAGCGTCCGGTATATGCCCTGCGACAGCTCGACGTTTTCCGGTGAATCGGTCGAATGCCAGTTGTCGAAGGAAACGTGGAAGCCCTGCAGGTACTGCGGACGCTCCGCGGCGATGCGCGCCACCAGTTGCTGCGGCGTGATGCCTTCGCTTTCCGCCTTGAGCATGATCGGCGCGCCGTGCGCGTCGTCGGCCCCCACGAAATGCACCTCGTGCCCCTGCATCCGCTGCCAGCGCACCCAGATGTCGGCCTGGATGTACTCCATGATGTGGCCGATGTGGAACGAGCCGTTCGCGTAGGGCAGGGCGGTGGTGACGAAGAGGCGGCGGCGCGCGGTCATGTGACGCTTCGGTGGCAGGCGGTGTGGGGCGGAGCGGGCAATGGTAGCAGGCGCGTCGCGGCCGGCCGGCGAGGCGCCGCCGCGGAGCGGCTACACTTGCGGACCCCCGCGGCATGCCCGGCCGCGGCGGGCCCCCGAACCCGCAGGAGATCGACGATGGCCGTCACCGAAGCCGACGTGATGGCGGCGCTCAGCCGCGTGCCCGACCCCAACACCGGCAAGGACCTCGTCAGCGGCAAGGCGGTGCGCGGCGTGCGCCTGCAGCCCGGGGAGGGCGGCGCCGTCGTCGCGCTCCAGGTCGAGCTGGGCTATCCGGCCAGGAGCCAGTTGCAGCCGATCCGGCAAGCCGCGGTCGAGGCCGTTTCGGCGTTGCCGGGGGTCGCCCGGGTGGATGCCGACGTGACCCAGCGCATCGCCGCGCACACCGTGCAGCGCGGCCTCAAGCTGCTGCCCCAGGTGCGCAACATCATCGCCGTGGCCTCGGGCAAGGGCGGCGTGGGCAAGAGCACCACCGCGGTCAACCTGGCGCTGGCGCTGGCGGCCGAGGGCGCGTCGGTGGGCATGCTGGACGCCGACATCTACGGCCCGTCGCAACCCACCATGCTGGGCATCACCGGCAAGCCGGAATCGCTGGACGGCAAGACGCTGGAGCCCATGGTCGGGCATGGCCTGCAGGCCAGCAGCATGGGCTTCCTGATCGACCCGGACCAGCCCATGGTGTGGCGCGGGCCCATGGTCACCCAGGCGCTGGAGCAGTTGCTGAACCAGACCAACTGGAAGGACCTGGACTACCTGGTGGTGGACATGCCGCCCGGCACCGGGGACATCCACCTGACGCTGGCGCAGAAGATTCCCGTCACGGGCGCCGTGGTCGTCACCACGCCCCAGGACATCGCGCTGATGGACGCCGGCAAGGGGCTGCGGATGTTCGAGAAGGTCGGCGTGCCCATCCTCGGCATCGTCGAGAACATGGCGATCCACGTCTGCAGCAACTGCGGGCACGCCGAGCACATCTTCGGTGCCGGCGGCGGCGAACGCATGGCCGCCAAGTTCGGCGTCGACTACCTGGGCGCGCTGCCGCTGGACATCCGCATCCGTGAGCAGGCCGACAGCGGTCGGCCCACGGTGGTGGCCGAGCCGGACGGGCTTCTGGCCCAGGAATACAAGCGGATCGCGCGGCGGATCGCGGTACGCATCGCCGACATGGGCAAGGACATGTCGCTGAAGTTCCCGACGATCAAGGTCCAGAACACATGAGCATCAAGTCCGACCGCTGGATCCGCCAGATGGCGCAGGACCACGGGATGATCGAACCCTTCGAGCCGGGGCAGGTCCGCGAGGCCGGCGGCACCCGCATCGTGTCCTACGGCACTTCCAGCTACGGCTACGACGTGCGTTGCGCGGACGAGTTCAAGATCTTCACGAACATCAACAGCACCATCGTCGATCCCAAGAACTTCGACGAACGCAACTTCGTCGACTTCAAGGGCGAGGTCTGCATCATCCCGCCGAATTCCTTCGCGTTGGCGCGGACGGTGGAGTATTTCCGGATTCCGCGGGATGCGCTCGTCGTATGCCTCGGGAAAAGCACGTACGCGCGCTGCGGCGTGATCGTGAACGTGACGCCGCTGGAGCCCGAGTGGGAAGGCCACGTCACGCTGGAATTCTCCAACACCACGCCGCTGCCGGCCAAGATCTACGCGGGCGAAGGCTGCGCGCAGATGCTCTTCTTCCAGTCCGACGAGACCTGCGAGACCTCCTACAAGGACCGCGGCGGCAAGTACCAGGGCCAACGCGGCGTGACGCTGCCGCGCACCTGACCCGCGTGTCTTCCAGCGCAGCCGCGGGGGTGCGGGCCGGAAGCACGCGGGGGCAGGCCGGCGCCATGGCGGTGCTGGCCGCCGGGGTGCTGATCGCCGCCACGTCCTCCATCCTGATCCGCTACGCGCAGCAGGCGGGGCTGTCCTCGCTGACGATCTCGGCCGGTCGCATGGGCCTCGCGGTGCTGCTGCTCACGCCACTCGTCGCATGGCGGGCGCGCGCGGAAGTGGCGCGGCTCGCGCGGCGCGACTGGGGCATCGGCATCGCGGCCGGCGCCTTCCTGGCGGTGCACTTCGCCACCTGGATCAGCTCGCTGGAATACACCTCGGTCGCTTCTAGCGCAGCGCTGGTGACGACCAACCCCATCTGGGTCGGCCTGGCGTCATGGCTGATCCTGCGCGAGCCGCCCGCCCGCGCTGCCGCGATCGGCATCGCGCTGTCGATGGCAGGCAGCCTGGCGATCCTGCTCGGCGACGCGCCGGGTGCCGGCGGGAAGGCGCCCCTCCTCGGCAACGCGCTGGCGCTGGCCGGGGCGGTTGCCGTCTCCGGGTACTTCCTCGTCGGGCGCACGTTGCGCCACCGGGTCTCCCTGCTCGTCTACATCTGGATCGCCTACGGCGCGGCCGCGCTGTTGCTGATCGTGGCCGCGGTCACCGAAGCGGTCGCCGCGATGGGTGCCGCATCCGTTGCGTCGTCCGCACCGGATCCGGCGGCTCTCGCACTGGCCCCTTGGATCGGTTGGCTGTGTGTCGCCGGCTTGGCGGTGGGGCCCCAGCTGCTGGGCCACACCGCCTTCAATTGGTCGCTGCGGCGGCTGTCGGCCACGTTCGTGGCCGTATCGATCCTGGGCGAGCCGCTGGGCTCCGCCTTCTTCGCATGGCTGCTGTTCGGCGAGGGGATTTCGGCCACGCAGTCGGTGGGCTTCGCGCTGTTGCTGGCCGGCATCGTCGTCGCCTCCCTGGCGGAACGCCGCTGACCTGCCGCGGCCGCCTGCCGGACAATGGCTGTGCCACCACGAAACGCAGAGGGACGACCCATGAGAGAGAGACGACCCATGAAACAGATCCAGCGAATCCTGCTCGGCGCAGCGCTGCTCGCCGCCAGCGGCGCAGCCGCCGCGCAGGCCTTCCCGAACCGGTCGCTGACGCTGGTGGTTCCGAACCCGCCCGGTGGCATCGTCGACACCTCGGCCCGGCTGGTGTCCGAGTCGATGTCCAAGTTGATCGGTCAGCCGGTCGTGGTCGACAACAGGCCGGGTGCCAGCGGCAACATCGCCTACGGCATGGTCGCCCGCGCGCCGAAGGACGGCTACACCTTGCTCGTGTCGTACTCCGCCTATCACGTCGGCAATCCGGCGATGTTCTCCAAGCTGCCTTGGGAACAGAAGGACTTGGCGCCCGTGGCGCTCTTGACCGCGGCCACCAACGTGATCACCGTGCACCCGTCGGTGCCGGTCAACTCGCTGCGCGACTTCCTGTCCTACCTGAAGGCCAATCCGGGCAAGCTGAACTACGCCTCCCAGGGCAACGGGTCGCTCTCGCACGTGGGCACGGCGCTTTTCGAGCAGGCCACGCAGACCGACATGCAGCACATCCCGTACAAGGGATCGGGCGCGGCGATCCAGGACGTCCTGGCCGGCAATGTCCAGGTGTTCATCACGACGCCGCCCTCGGTGCTGGGGCACGTGCAGGCCGGCAAGCTCAAGGCGCTGGCCGTCACCGCGCGGACGCGGCATCCGTCGCTGCCGAACGTGCCGACCACGACCGAGGCGGGGCTGGCGGGCTTCGAGCTCGAAGCCTGGGTGGCGCTCTTCGCGCCGGCCGGCACGCCGCCCGACGTGATCGCCAAGCTCAGCGCCGAAGTCAAGCGAGCGCTCGACCTGCCGGAGTCCAAGCAGCGCGCCGCCGCGGCGGGGGTGGAACTGCGCTACCAGGGTCCCGCCGAACTGGCCGGGCTCGTCCAGCGCGAAACCGACTACTGGGGCAAGGTGATCCGCGGACGCAACATCACGGCCGACTGACGTCCGCCCTCTGTTGGCAAGCGAGCGCGAAGCGACGCTCGGCGCCCGCGCTGGCCACCATGGCCGCTGCGCGCTTGTCGCGCGGCGCCGACACCGCTATATTCGTCCTCATGCGTACGACCGACGTCCGCTTTTCCAGCACCGCCGCGCTTCTCCCGGAAGCGCGCGGCAGCCTGCACTCCGCAGCGCTGCTATCGCGCCTCGCGCGCTAAGTCCCCTACACCCCACGTCCCGGCAGTGCCCCCGGGCAGCCTCGGTGGAGGTTGCCCCGGAACCCATTGGAGCGAATTGAAATGGACCGCCTCATCATCTTCGACACGACGTTGCGCGACGGCGAGCAGAGCCCGGGTGCCTCCATGACGCGCGAGGAGAAGCTGCGCATCGCCAAGCAGCTGGAGCGGCTGCGGGTCGACGTGATCGAGGCGGGCTTCGCGGCCAGCAGCAACGGCGACTTCGAAGCGGTGCGCGCCATCGCCAACGCCATCAAGGAAAGCACCGTCTGCTCGCTGGCCCGCGCCAACGACCGCGACATCTCTCGTGCGGCTGAGGCCTTGCAATCGGCGCCGCGCAAGCGCATCCACACGTTCATCGCGACCAGCGCGCTGCACATGGACAAGAAGCTGCGCATGTCGCCCGAACAGGTGCACGAGCAGGCGCGCCTGGCGGTGCGCTTCGCGCGCAACCTGGTCGACGACGTCGAGTTCTCGCCCGAGGACGGCTACCGCTCGGACCACGACTTCCTGTGCCGCGTGCTCGAGAGCGTGATCGCCGAGGGCGCCCGCACCATCAACATCCCCGACACCGTCGGCTACGCCGTGCCGGAGCTCTACGGCGAATTCATCGCCCGCCTTCGCGAGCGCATCCCCAACGCGGACAAGGCGGTGTGGTCGGTCCACTGCCACAACGACCTGGGCATGGCGGTCGCCAACTCCCTGGCCGGCGTGACCATCGGTGGCGCCCGCCAGGTCGAATGCACGATCAACGGGCTGGGCGAGCGTGCCGGCAATTGCTCGCTGGAAGAGGTGGTGATGGCGGTCAAGACCCGCCGCGACTACTTCGGCCTGGAGGTGGGCATCGACACCTCCCAGATCGTCCCGGCGTCGAAGCTCGTGTCGACCATCACCGGCTTCGTGGTGCAACCCAACAAGGCCGTGGTGGGGGCGAACGCCTTCGCGCACGCCTCCGGCATCCACCAGGACGGCGTGCTCAAGGCGCGCGACACGTACGAGATCATGCGTGCCGAGGACGTCGGCTGGGCCGCCAACAAGATCGTGCTGGGCAAGCTGTCCGGCCGCAACGCCTTCAAGCAGCGCCTGACGGAGCTCGGCATCCAGCTCGACTCCGAGGTCGACGTGAACGCGGCCTTCCAGCGCTTCAAGGACCTGGCCGACCGCAAGTCCGACATCTTCGACGAGGACATCCACGCGCTGGTGTCCGACGAGGCGCTGGACCACGAGAAGAACGACCTCTACCACCTGGTGTCGATGGCGCAGCGTTCCGAGACCGGGGAGCGCCCGCAGGCGCGCGTCACGCTGCAGGTGGGCGGCGTGGAGCGCACCGCCACGTCCGAAGGCAACGGCCCGGTCGACGCCACGCTGAAGGCCATCGAGTCGATGGCCACTTCGGGTGCCGAGTTGGTGCTGTACTCGGTCAACGCGATCACCAATGGCACCGAGAGCCAAGGCGAAGTCACGGTGCGCCTGTCCAAGGCCGGGCGGATCGTCAACGGTGTCGGTGCCGACCCGGACATCGTGGTGGCCTCGGGCAAGGCCTACGTGCACGCGCTGAACAAGCTCGAGAGCAAGGCCGAGCGCGTGCACGCGCAACAGGACGTTTGATCCGGCCGGGAGCGGCCGCGGTGGCTGCTTCCAGGACCGTGCGCGTCAGTAGAATGCGGGCCCTTTCCGGATCCTCGCCGCGCTCCGCATGCTTCGCGCACTCTTGCCTCGCCGCCTCGTTCTTTTCGGCGCGATCACCGTTTTGTCGACGAGCCTGCTCGCCTGGACCTCGGCTTCCGGCGCCACGTCCGGTCGCGGCGCCGATGCACGTGTCCCAGCCCGCATGGACGAGCGACCACCCACCGCTGGCAGGGAGCCTGCGCTTTCGCCCACGGGCGAGCCGATCCGCCTCGCGCTGATCGAAGGCCTGTCAGGCTCCTTTGCGAACGCCGGTGAGGCCGTCGCACGCAACCTGCAATTCGCGGTCGACCGTATCAACGCCCGCGGCGGTGTCCGCGTCGGCGACATGCGTCGTCCGCTGGAGCTGCAACGCTTCGACAGCAAGGGGCAGACCGAGGAAGCGCTTGCGCTGCTGCGCGCCGCCACCGATCGAGGCATCGCGTTCGTCCTGCAGGGCAACAGCTCTTCAACGGCCGGCGCGCTGATTGAAGCCGTCGCCCGCCACAACGAGCGCGAGCCCGGCAATCGCGTGCTCTTCCTCAACTATTCGGCGGTCGACCCTGCGCTCACCAACGAGAAGTGCAGCTTCTGGCACTTCCGTTTCGACGCCCACGCGGACATGCGGATGGCGGCGTTGGCGCAGGCGCTGGCGGCCGATCGCAGCGTGCGCCGCGTCTACCTGTTGAACCAGGACTACAGCTTCGGCCAGCAGTTCGCGCGAAGCGCACGGGCCGCCATCTCGGCGCGGCGCCCCGACATCCAATTCGTGGGCGACGAGCTGCACCCGCTTGGCCGGATCCGAGACTTCGCGCCGTATGCGGCGAAGATCCGCGCCGCGGCGGCCGACACCGTCGTGTCGGGCAACTGGGGCAACGATTTGACGCTTCTGGTGCGCGCCGTGCGGGACTCCGGGCTGCCGGCCAACTTCTACACTTTCTACGGCAACAGCCTGGGCGCACCCACGGCACTGGGCGAGGCGGGCGTGGGGCGGGTGAGGGCGGTGGCCGAGTGGCACCCCAACGCCGGCATCGCCGCCGGCGAGGCGATCCTGAAGGACTTCCGCAGTCGCATCCGCGACCCACGGGACGACTACTTCAACATGCGCCACGTCGTGATGCTGGAGATGCTGGCGGCCGCGATCGAGGTGGCGGGCGCCACCGAGGCGCGGGCCGTGGCGCTGGCGCTTGAAGGCCGCGTGCATGCCGGCCCGCCCTACGCGGCGCAGATGCGCCGGGAGGACCACCAGCTCCTCACGCCCCTCTACGTGTCCGTGATGCGCCGGGCGGACGGGCAGGCGGTGCCTTACGATGTCGAGGGCAGCGGCTACGGCTTTCGCACCGAGCGTTTCGCGGACCGCACCGAGACGACGCAACCAACGACTTGCCGGATGATCCGGCCCCAGGAGACCACCCCATGATCGACCGCAAGCAGTTCTACATCGGCGGGCAGTGGACCGACCCGTCCGGCGCCCGCGCCATGGACGTGATGGACTCGAACACCGAGGAGGTGTTCGCGCGCATCCCCGAAGGCAACGAGGCGGACGCCGACGCGGCCGTCGCCGCTGCCCGCGCCGCGTTCGAGGGCTGGTCGCAGACGCCGCCCGCGCAGCGGGCCGATCACCTGCAGAAGGTGGCCGATGCGCTCAAGGCGCGCAGCGACGAGCTCACGCGCGTCATCGCCACCGAAGTGGGCATGCCGGTCAAGTTCACGTCGCGGATGCAGGTGGGCGGCCCGGTGGCCAACTGGGGCCATTACGCCAAGCTCGCGCGTGAATTCGCCTTCGAGGAGAAGGTCGGCAATTCGCTGGTGGCCCGCGAGCCGGTGGGGGTGGTCGTGGCCATCACACCCTGGAACTACCCGCTCAACCAGATCACGCTGAAGGTGGCGCCCGCGCTGGCCGCGGGTTGCACCGTGGTGCTCAAGCCGTCCGAAGTCGCCCCGATCAACGCCTTCATCCTTGCCGACGCGATCCACGAGGCGGGTCTGCCGCCGGGGGTGTTCAACCTCGTGACGGGCTACGGCCCGGTGGTGGGCGAGGCGTTGACCGCGCATCCGGACGTCGACATGGTGAGCTTCACCGGATCCACCCGCGCCGGCAAGCGGGTGTCGGAAGTGGCCGCGCAGATGGTCAAGCGCGTGTCGCTGGAGCTGGGCGGCAAGAGCGCGTCGGTGGTGCTGGACGACGCCGACTTCGAGAAAGCGGTGCGTGCCACCGTCTCCAACTGCTATCTCAACTCCGGGCAGACCTGCGCGGCCTTGACCCGCCTGCTGGTGCCGCGCGCCCGCCTGGACGAGGCGCGCGCGATCGCCAAGGCGGCGGCCGAGTCCTTCACCGTGGGCAGCGCCTTCGCCGAGGGCGTCAAGCTGGGACCGTTGGCGTCGGCGGCCCAGCGCGATCGCGTCCGCACTTTGATCGAGCGGGGCGTGGCCGAAGGCGCCGAGCTGGTCACCGGGGGCGCCGACACGCCGGCCGGTTGCGAGCGAGGTTACTTCGTGAAGCCCACGGTGTTCGTCGTTGACGACTCGCGCCACGTGCTCGCGCAGGAAGAGATCTTCGGGCCCGTGCTGACCATCGTGCCCTACGACACCGAGGCCGACGCGGTGCGCATCGCCAACGATTCCATCTACGGCTTGTCCGGCGCGGTATGGGCCGGCGACGACGAGCGGGCCATGCGCGTGGCGCGGCGGATCCGCACGGGGCAGATCGACATCAACGGCGGTGGCTGGAACCCGCTGGCGCCGTTCGGCGGCTACAAGCAGTCCGGCCATGGACGTGAGAACGGCGTCTACGGGCTGGAGGAGTTCCTGGAATACAAGGCGATGCAGGTCAAGGCGGCCTGAGGCGCCCCCATTTGCAGGTTCGCCCGTTTCCCTATAAAATTCAAAGGCTTTGCATTTCGCGACGCAAAGAACGAAGCCTTGCTGAGGCGCGTCGGCGCCAAGGCAGCAGGCAGGGTAACAAGCACGGCGACGCATCCCGGCGTCTCCGCAAGTCGCTTTCATTGGGGAAATGAGAATGGCCGTAGCAGACATCGACAAGTCCAAGATCGTCACGGACTACCAGCGTGCCCAGAACGACACGGGCTCGCCCGAAGTGCAGGTGGCGCTCCTGACCGCCCGCATCAACGACCTGACCGATCACTTCAAGAAGCACGTCAAGGATCACCACTCGCGCCGCGGCCTGCTCAAGATGGTCAGCCGCCGTCGGAAGTTGCTGGACTACCTGAAGGGGCGCAACCCCCAGGCCTACAAGACGCTGATCGAGCGACTGGGCCTGCGCAAGTAAGCCGACGCGCCGAACGCAGAATCACGCAAGCCAGACAGTACCGGGAATGCCTGCGCCGCCAACCACGTCGCAGGCATTTTCCTTTGTGGGCGCCGCAAGAAACGGCGTGCGCCATCCGTTGCAGGCGAACCGCGCCGCCGGCCCATAGCGCGGGCAAAAAATGTGAGAGAGGAATAGCAGTGTTCGACATCGCCAAGAAATCATTCCAGCTGGGGGAGCACACCGTCACCCTCGAGACGGGCGAAATCGCCCGCCAGGCCGACGGCGCCGTGATTTGCCGCATCGACGACACCATGGTCCTGGCCACCGTCGTGGCCCGCAAGGAACCCAAGCCGGGCCAGGACTTCTTCCCGCTCACCGTCGACTACGTCGAGAAGTTCTACGCCGCCGGCCGCATTCCCGGTGGCTTCTTCAAGCGCGAAGGCCGCCCGACCGACCGCGAGACGCTGATCGCGCGCCTGATCGACCGCCCGATCCGCCCGCTCTTTCCCGAAGGCTTCTTCAACGAAGTCCAGGTGATCATCACGGTGCTGTCGCTGAACCCGGAGATCGACCCCGACATCCCCGCCATGATCGCCACCAGCGCGGCCATGGCCATCTCCGGGCTGCCTTTCAACGGCCCCATCGGCGCCGTGCGCGTGGGTTACCTTGACGGCCAGTACGTCGCCAACCCCACCGCCGCGCAGATGGAGCAGTCCAAGCTCGATCTGGTCATCGCCGGCACCGACGTGGCCGTGATGATGGTGGAGTCCGAGGCGCACGAGCTGTCCGAGGACGTGATGCTGGGCGCCGTGAACTTCGGCCACCAGGCGATGCAGGCCGCCATCCAGGCCATCGACGAGCTGGTGGAGGAAGCCGGCAAGCCGGAATGGAACTGGCAGCCCCCGGCCCGCAACGAGGCGCTGATCGCCCGCGTCTCGGCGTTGGCCGAGGACCAGATGCGCGAGGCCTACCTCATCCGCAACAAGCAGGAGCGCGTGCAGCGCATCCGTGCGATCGAATCGCAAGTGAAAGCCACGGTGCAGCAGGAGGCCGCCGCCGCCGGCACCGGCTCAATCGACTCCAACGATTTGTCGGACATCCTCTTCAACCTTCAGTCGGCGATCGTGCGCAAGCAGATCCTGTCGGGCGAGCCGCGGATCGACGGGCGCGACACGCGCACCGTGCGGCCGATCAGCATCCGCACCGGCGTGCTGCCCCGCGCGCACGGCTCGGCGCTGTTCACCCGCGGCGAGACGCAGGCGCTGGTGGCCGCCACGCTGGGCACCTCGCGCGACGAGCAGATCATCGACGCGGTGGCCGGCGAGTACCGCGACCGCTTCATGTTCCAGTACAACATGCCGCCCTTCGCCACCGGCGAGACCGGCCGCACGGGCAGCCCCAAGCGCCGCGAAGTCGGCCACGGGCGCCTGGCCAAGCGCTCGCTGGTGCCACTGATTCCCGCGCCAGAGGAGTTCGCGTACTCGCTTCGCGTGGTGTCCGAGATCACGGAATCCAACGGTTCGTCGTCGATGGCGTCCGTGTGCGGCGGCTGCCTGGCGTTGATGGACGCCGGCGTGCCGATGAAGTCGCACGTGGCGGGGATCGCCATGGGCCTGATCAAGGAAGGCAACCGCTTCGCGGTGCTGTCCGACATCCTCGGCGACGAGGACCACCTGGGCGACATGGACTTCAAGGTGGCGGGCACCGAGAACGGCATCACGGCGCTCCAGATGGACATCAAGATCCAAGGCATCACCAAGGAGATCATGCAGGTGGCGCTGGCGCAGGCCAAGGAAGGCCGCTTGCACATCCTGGGCAAGATGCAGGCCGCCATGGGCGAGGCGCGCACCGAGCTGTCGGACTTCGCGCCGCGCATGTACACGATGAAGATCAACCCCGAGCGCATCCGGGACGTGATCGGCAAGGGCGGCGCCGTCATCCGCGCGCTGACCGAGGAGACCGGCACGCAGATCGACATCAAGGACGACGGCACCATCACCATCGCCGCCGTGGATGCTGAAGCCGCCAAGAAGGCCCAGCAGCGCATCAGCGACATCGCGGCCGAAGTCGAAGTGGGCAAGATCTACGAAGGCACCGTGCTCAAGATCCTGGAGTTCGGCGCCATCGTGCAGATCATGCCGGGCCGCGACGGGCTGCTGCACGTCTCGCAGATCGCCAACGAGCGCGTCAACAACGTGGGCGACTACGTGAAAGAAGGCCAGACGCTGCGCGTCAAGGTCATCGAGACCGACGACAAGGGCCGCGTGCGCCTGTCGAAGAAGGCGGCCGATGCGGACGACGCGGCGGCGCAGGCGGCGCAGCCGGCCTGACGCCTGAAGAGGCGATGCGACGCGGGCGCGGGCTCCGGGCCTGCCGCGTCGCAGTCCCCTCGCACCGAGGCGGCCCGCGGGCCGCCTTTTTCATGCCAGCGCCAAGGCCTTCCGCGGCGGCCGAGCGGACTCCTCGGCGCAGCACGTGGTGCCTGCACGACCCCTGCACGGCCGCGGCCGCCCGCCTCGGTCGCCCGCTGCGGTGCCCGCCGATGGGTCAGGCGCGCCGATCGGGCGCGCGGGCCACGGCCGCCCCTGGCCCGCGCCCGGCCAGTCCCGCCACCCATGCCAGCACCACCCCGGATGCGAGCACGGCCACCCCGATCCATGCCGCATTGATGCCCAGGAAGCTGTTGCTTCGCACATAGGACAGGCTCGACCACAGCATGTACGCGCAACTGGAGATGAACAGCAGCGGCAGCACCGGGTACAGCGGCACGCGGAAAGGGCGGGGTTGCATCGGCTCGCGCACGCGCAGCACCAGCAAGCTGACGCCTGACAGCAGGAAGAACAGCCAGAACACCGGTGCGGTGTACTCGACCATGGTCGTGAAGCCGCCGCGCGCACCCAGCCCGAGCACCACGAGCGCGAGCGCCACGCCGCCCTGCGCCAGCATCGCGCGCACCGGCGTGCCGCGCGCTTCGTCCCATCGGCCCAGCACACCCAGCGCGGACCAGTCCCGCCCGAGCGAGTAGGTCGTGCGCGCCCCGACGATCATCGTCGCGTTGATGGAGGTCAGCGCCGCGATCGCCACCATGGCCGCGATGACCACGCGCCCGGTGGAGCCGAAGCTCACTGCGAGTGTGTCGGCCGCCACCGCCTTGGAGGCCGCCATGCCGCCCAACCCGAGGGCGGACAGGTAGGCCCAGTTCACCAACACGTAGAGCGACGTGATGATCGCGATCGACCAGAGCAGCGCGCGCACCATGTTCCGCTTCTCGTCGCGCAGTTCCGCACCGATGTAGGCTGCTTCGTTCCATCCGCCATAGGTCAGCAGCACGAAGACCATCGCCATGCCGAACGCCGCCACCGTCGGCGCTGAAGCGGCCGGGGCGGCAGCGGCCGCATTCGCGCCTGCCGCCGTGGCCGCGGCGCCCGCGCCCGCCACCTCGCCGGCGCCGGCTCCGGTCATCGCCGCGACGACACCCGCCACGACGATCATGACCAGCCCCAGCACTTCCAGCGACGTCAGCCAGCTCTGCGTGCGCGTCCCGGCCCGCACGCCGCGCACGTTGACCCAGGTCAGCACGACGATCGCCAACACCGCCCACACCACCGGCGACGCAGCGCCGAGCGGCGCCAGCTGCGTCATGTAGTCGCCGAACACGAAGGCCAGCAGCGCGATCGACCCGGTGGTGATGACCGAGAAGCGCGCCCATGCGAACAGGAACGACACGTGCCGCCCGAAGGCCCGGTGCAGGAAATGGTAGTCGCCGCCTGCGCTCGGGAAGGCGGTCGCGAGTTCGGCGTAGCACAGCGCGCCGATCAACGACACCAGCCCGCCCAGCAGCCACGCGCCGTAGAGCCACGCCTCGCTGGGCACGTTCATCGCGACCAGCGAGGGCGCCTTGAAGATCCCGGCGCCGATGACGATGCCCACGATGATGGCGATCGCCTCGCGCAGTCCGAGCGTCGCGTGCGGCTGACCCTCGCTGCCGACCGCGGCCGCGGCGACAGTCGACCCCGAAGGTGGTTCGGACCGGGGCCCGGCCCCGGCACCCGCAGCCGGCGAGCGCCCCGACGGCGCGTCCGCCCGCCTCACGACGCGATCGGCGGCGCTTCGCCGCTGCGGGTGGCGCTGAAGGTGCCGCTGCCACGCGCCGCGCGGTCACCGCTGGCGCCGCCGGCCGCCGGCCGCAGCAACGTGGTGCCGCGCATCGTGTTCCCCTCGACGCGGCCCTCGAAGCTGCGCAGCACGCCCTTGTCGTCCATCAGGTCGAAGCGGATGCGGTCGCCGTAGAGTTGCGGCGCGCGAAGCGAGATCCGGAGGTCCCCGGCCCGCGCCGTGCCCTTGATCTTCTGGAAGGTCTGCTCGACGGTCGCGTCCATGCCGCCGTTGCCGCCGGGGTCGCGCCAGTTCAGCTTCCAGTTGCCGCCCGCGTTGGCCGGCACGATCCACAGGTACGCCGAGCGGTTCTCGAGCAAGGTCTCTTCATCGGCCTCCCACTCGCCCATGGTGAACTGGTGCGACACGACGCGGGTGCCCGGCGCCATGCCCAGCAGGCGCGGCCGAAGACGGAGATTGAGGTTGGGAAGCAGGTACATCGTGACCACCGTGGGCGTGCCGAAGTCGAAGGCGAAGATGTCGCCTTGCTCGATCCGGGCGCGTTCACCGGTCCCGGCCGCCAGCGCATTGCTGCGCGCGAGCCGCACCATGTCCGGGTTGAACTCGACGCCCAGCGATCGCGCACCGAAGTCGCGCGCCGCGGCGATGACGATCTTGCCGTCGCCGGCGCCCAGGTCGACGACGTAATCGCGCGGGCCCACTTCTGCCATGCGCAGCATCCGCTGCACCAGCGTTTCGGGCGTCGGCACCCAGACCACGTCCTTGCCGCTCTGGCCGACGCGAGGAACGAAGGGCTCGGCGCCTTGCGGCGCGTTGACGCCCTGAGGCGCGGTGGTCTCCTGCGCATGGGCACGGCGCGAGGCGGCCGGCAGCGCCAGCGCCGCCACCGCGGCGGCCAGCAGCTGCCGGCGAGATACGCCGGGCGGCCGTCCGACGTGCGGTCCGACGCCATCGGCCGGCATGAAGAGAGGATGCGCCGCGGAGGGCGTCGAAGAGCGTGGGGCCGAAACCGGGCCCGGTGACTGACTGCGCGCGTTCCGCGGCATGCAAGACTCCTTCTGTTGGCTGGCGATCAGCGGATCGCCACCGGGTTGATCATCGACTGTACGGCGCCTTCGTACTTGTTGTGGCCCAGCACGAACATGAACTCGTAGGCCTTGTCGCGGGCCAGCTCAGCGGTGTTGATGTTCTCGAGGATGTAGGTGCCGTTGAGGGTCAGCAGGATCTGGTGCACCTCGAAGACGCCGGCGCCTTGCTCGAAGGGGATGGCCTCCAGGCCCCAGGTGTCCGCGCCCACGGCCACCACGCCGCGCGACACCAGGAAGCGAGCGCCGTCCCGGCCCAGTCCAGGCTCGACCTCGCCGAAGCGCTTGGGGTCCTTGTCGATGATCGACAGCCAGCCCGTGTGGAAGATCACGACGTCGCCCTGGCGGATCTCGACGCCTTGGCGCTTGGCCACTTCCTCGATCTCGCGGCGATTGAAGGCCGTGCCTTCCTTGACGACATCCACGCCGTAGTAGGCCGCCATGTCGAGCAGCACCCCGCGGCCCACGATGGGCGGCACCTTGTCCACGCCCAGCTTCTTCAGGCCGCCCATCTGCGCGATGTCGGCCCACTTGTTGCCGTTGTAGTAGGTGTCGCCCGCGCCGATGTGGCCCAGGCCGTCGAGCTGCGTGCCGATGCCGGTCCAGCAGTTGAGGATGTCGTCGTTGTAGGTGGTGCGGGTCGGCCCCAGGCCGTTGGACGAGCCTGTCTGTCCAGGCTGCACGATGTAGATCGCGCAGCTGCGCGGCGGGAAGGCCGGCGTCTTGGTGTTGACCGTGATGCCCAGCGAGTACACCTTGCCGGTCTTGATGAGCCGCGCCGCCTGCGACACCAGTTGCGGCGTCATGTAGTTGGCCGCGCCGATCTCGTCGGCGGGGCCCCATTTGGAAGGCGGCACGGTCGGCATCTGCGCGGCTGGCGCGGCTTGCTGCTGCGCGGTGGCGATGGCTCCCAGGCCCAGGGCCAGCGCGGCCGTGGCGATGGCTCCGACGATGACGTTGCGCATGCGTCTGTCTCCCTCTTGATGTGTCTTGTTGGGCGCGGCAGCCGCCGCGCGCGGCGCGCCTGCATGGCGTGCGCGGCTACTCTAGCCTGCCTCCCGGGGGCGCGTCACGCGTTGTCAAACCGTCGCGCGCCATCTCCCCGCGCTTTCCTTCGCATGCCCGTCGCGCCCCAGCTTGAGCAGGTGCGCCAGCAGGGACCGTTTGGCCACCGGATGCAGCCGCGGCGGCACTTCGTCATAGGCGTGCAGGACCAGTTCGTCGAGCGTGCCGCCGTCGCGCGCCCGCAGCGCCCCGAGCACCTTGGCTTCGCGCGCCATCCGATGCGCGATCAGCCGCTCGATGGCGGCGACGGCCGGTCCCAGCACCCAGCCATGCGCCGGCAGGATGTAGTCCACCGGCTGCTCGCGCAGCCGCGCCAACGACGCGAGGTAGTCGCCCATGTCGCCATCGGCCGGGTCGACCACCGTGGTCGATCCGTTGAGCACGTGGTCGCCCGAGAACAGCAGGCCATCCTCCTCCAGGACGAAGCACAGGTGGTTCGACATGTGGCCGGGCGTGTGCACCGCGCGCAGCGTGCATCCGCCCACCGCGATGCGCTCGCCGTCGGCCACTTCGCGGTCGGGCGCGAAGCGCCAGGCGGCCGGCACGTCCGGCGCCGACCGCATTCCGGCCACGGGCGCGCCCGTCAGGCGCTGCAGCCGCCACGCGCCTGGAGAATGGTCGGGATGCGAATGCGTGCACAGGATCAGCCGAATGCGGCCCGCGCCTTCTTGCGCGATGCGCTCGATGTGCGCCGCGTCGTCCGGGCCCGGGTCGATCACGACCATGTCGCGCGCGTCGCCCACCAGGTAGGTGTTGGTTCCCGGCCCGGTCATCATCGATCCGTTCGGGGCGGTGAGCCGCGAGACCGACCGCGTCAGCGCCACGGGCCGCTCGTGCTGCCAGTCCAGCGCGTGCAGCACGCGGCCGTCCGGCACCGTGAGTTCCAACTCCCCGAAGGGCGGCTCGTCCTCCTGGTACCGCTCGACCTCGCCGGCCAGCATGCCCGCCCGCGGGCAGGACGGCACGGGCCGCGCCTGCCGCGCGCAATGCTCGATCAGCGCGTCCACCGTCGCGAAGCGCCGCAATGCGCGCAACGTGCGGATGGTCGGGAAGATCATGTGGAAGCTGCCGGCCTCGAAGCGTTCGAGGCCGTCGGCCGGATGCACCCACTCCGGCTCGAAGGTCTCGCCGTCGTCGGCCTGCGGCTCGAAGCCCGGCGGCATCGGCGCCACGAAGAACCGTGCATCGAAGCGCTTGGGCAGGTCGCGGTCGGTGATCCAGTGCGAGAACCACCAGATGCGCTCCACGGCGGGCCGCCAGCCGCGCTCGGCCAGTTGCGCGTCGAGTGGCGCATGGCGCGAAAGCGCCGCGGCCCGCGCGCCGTCGACCGGATGGCCGTCGGCGTCGCTGGCCAGCAGCACGCCCACTTCCTCGAAGGATTCGCGTGCCGCGGCCACGGCATAGGCCACCTGCTCGTCGTCCTGGTCGTCGCGCGCCCGGCACGCCGCGCGGGTCCCGGCCGACGCGTCCTCCGCATCGACGGCGCCGCCGGGGAAGACGTACGCGCCCGGAGCGAAGCTCGCCGTGGGCGAACGGCGGGTCATCAGGATTTCCAACCCGCGAGCGCCGTCGCGTGCCAGCAGCACGGTGGCGGCGGCGCGCGGCCGGGCGGGCTCATGCCAATCGTGCAGGCGTTGCTCCGGGCGCACGCGCGTGGCGGTGGCCGCGGTCATGCCACGCTCCCGCCGTGGCGACCGTCGCCGGAAGCGAAGCGCGTGGCGCCCGCCAGCATCTCGCCGGCGGCGATCGAGCGCAACCCCAGCTCGAACTCACGCGTCATCGCTGCTTCGAAGGGCTGGCCAGCCTGCTCGTAGACCGAGCGGCGGTCGTTGCGCATGCACTCCTGCGGAAAGGCGGCGATCTCGCGCGCCAACGCTTCGGCGAAGGGACGGGATTGGCCGTTGGGCACCACGCGGTTGACCAGTCCCATCGACAGCGCCTCGTCCGCGCGCACGGGCCGCCCCGTGAGGATCATGTCCAGTGCCCGCGACATGCCGATCAGCCGGGGAAGGCGCACGGTGCCGCCGTCGATCAACGGCACGCCGAAGCGCCGGCAGAAGATGCCGAACACGGTGCTTTCCTCGGCCACCCGCAGGTCGCACCACAGGGCGAGTTCGGTGCCGCCGGCGACCGCGTAGCCCGACACGGCCGCGATCACCGGCTTGGACAACAGCATGCGCGTCGGCCCCATCGGGCCGTCGCCGTCCGGCTGCATCCGGTTGGCACGGCCGCCCTCGGCCAGCGCCTTGAGGTCGGCGCCGGCGCAGAACTGACCGTGCGCGCCATGCAGCACGGCCACCTTGGCCTGCGCGTCGGCGTCGAACTCGCGGAAAGCGTCGGCAAGCGCTTGCGCCGTCGGGCCGTCCACCGCGTTGCGCGCGTCGCGCCGGTCGATCACGACCGTCCACACCGGGCCGTCACGCTCGATCTGCACCATGGGATGATCCTTTTCAGAGCGCCTCGCCGCGCGCTGCCTTGTCGCGCAGGGAGGCCGGGGGCGTGAAGCGCTCACCGTAGCGGGCGGCCAATTCGTCGGCGCGCTCCACGAAGCGCGACAGGCCCACGTGATTGACGAACTGCGCGGTGCCGCCGGTCCACGCCGGGAAGCCCCAGCCGAAGATCGCGCCGATGTTGGCGTCGCGGGTGGATTCCAGCACGCCTTCGTCCAGGCAGCGCACGGTCTCGAGGGCCTGGATGTAGAGCATGCGGTCCTTGGCGTCCTCCAACGGAATGGGCTTGCCGCCGCGCTGGAAGGTCTTGAGGCCCGACCACAGCGACTTGGGCGAGCCGTCGTCCGGATAGTCGTAGAAGCCCGCGCCATGCGCGCGTCCCATGCGCCGGTAGCCGTGCGCCATCTTCTCCAGCACGTAGACCGCGGATTCGGGCATGCGGCGCGACTTCACGCTGTGCGCGTGGCCGGCGTGCGCGTGCGCGTGTGCCTTGGCGGGCGCGGCGGCTGGGGCAGCGGCGTGTCCGTGGTCGTGGTCGTGCTCGTGCGCATGCTCGTGCGCATGGGCGTGTCCGTCGCCATGGCCGTGGCCGTCGTGGTCATGCGCGTGGCCATGACCGTCGTGGCCATGGTCATGCGCGTGGGCATGGTCGTGGCCGTGGTCGTGGTCGTGGGCTGTGCCGTGCCCACCCGCGGCCTCGCGCTCCAGGTCCGCCAGCTCTTGGTGCAGCACGTCATCAGCCAGCTTCAGCGACACCTCGTCCAGCACCGCCAGCGGCCCCACGGGCATGCCGATCTGCACCCCGGCGTTCTCCACCATCGCCGCCGGCATGCCCTCGCCGACCAATGCCATGCCTTCGTTGACGAACGTGCCGAAGACACGGCTCGTGTAGAAACCGCGCGCGTCGTTGACCACGATCGGCGTCTTGCCGATCTGCAGGACGAAGTCGTAAGCGCGTGCCAGCGTCTCTTCGGAGGTGCGCTCCCCCTTGATGATCTCCACCAAGGGCATCTTGTCGACGGGCGAAAAGAAGTGCAGCCCGACGAAGCGCTCGGGCCGCTTGGACGCCTGCGCCAACCCGCCGATCGGCAGCGTGGAGGTGTTGGAGGCGAACACCGCATCGGCGTCGAGCACCTCCTCGGCCTCGCGCGTGACCCGGGCCTTCAGCGCCCGGTCTTCGAACACCGCCTCGATCACCAGGTCGCAACCGGCCAATGCCGAAGGCGCGCCACTGGGGCCGTCGGCGGCCGGCGTGATCAACGCCAGCACGCCTTCGGCCTGCGCAGGCGACATGCGTCCCTTCTCGACCTGCTTGGCCAACAGCTTCGCGCTGTACGCCTTTCCCGCCTCGGCCTTGTCCAACGAAACGTCCTTCAGCACGCACGGCACGCCCCGGCTCGCGCACGCCCAGGCGATGCCTGCGCCCATCATGCCGGCGCCGAGGACGCCCACGTTGGTCGCCTTGCGCCGCGGCGCATCGCCCGGACGACTGCGGCCCGCCTTCACTTCGTTGAGCTGGAAGAAGAACGTGCCGATCATGTTCTTGGCGACTTGGCCCGTGGCGAGCTTGGTCATGTAGCGCGACTCGATGCGCATCGCGGTGTCGAAATCGACCTGCGCACCTTCCACAGCGGCCGCCAGGATGGCCTCCGGGGCAGGCAGGTTGCCGCGCGTCTTGTCGAGGAGCATGGCCGGCGCGATGGCCAGCATGGCCGCCACCGCGGGGCTCGACGGCGTGCCGCCGGGGATCTTCGCCTTGGGGTCGTCCCACGGCTGGGCCGCCTTCGGATTGGCTGACACCCAGGCGCGCGCCTGCTGCAGCACCGCTTCGGGCGTCGACGCCAGCGCGTGCACGAAGCCGGCCTCCAATGCCGCCTGGGGGTCGATGCGCTTGCCTTCCATCAGGTAGGGCAGGGCGGCCTGCAATCCCATCAGGCGGACCGTCTTGACCACGCCGCCGGCCCCGGGCAACAGCCCCAACGTCACTTCCGGAAAACCGATCTGGATCTTCGGGTCGTCCAGGCACGCCCGGAAGTGGCAGCACAGGGCCAGCTCCAGCCCGCCGCCCAGGGCCGAGCCCGCCATCGCGGCCGCCACCGGCCGGCCCAGCTTCTCCAGCCGGCGCATAACGGCCTTCATCGACTGGATCTCGTCGAAGAAGCGCTGCGCGTCCTCGGGCTGCACCGCCACCAGCGCCCGGAGGTCGCCGCCCGCGAAGAAGGTGGGCTTGGCCGACGTGAAGACCACGCCCGACACTTGATCGCGCTCGGCTTCCAGGCGTGCCACGACGGCGGCCAAGTCCGCTTGGAACGCGGCGTTCATGGTGTTGACCGCTTCGCCGGGCGCGTCGAGCGTCAGGGTGACGATGCCGTCGGCATCGCGGTCGTAGCGGATCGAGCTCAAGTGCAGGCTCCTCGGGCGGGGCGTCGGTTCGGGTCGGACCGTCGATCATAAACGAGCCCCGCCGGCCGGGCTTCTGGAGCGGGAGGGACCGCGGCTAGAATGCGCGGACGGGGAGAGTTGGCAGAGTGGCCGAATGCGGCGGACTTGAAATCCGTTAGGGGGCAACCCCTCGGGGGTTCGAATCCCTCACTCTCCGCCGGAAGCAGATGCGGTTCACGGTACCAGCGACATCAGGCTCGCGATTGCGCCATGGCAGGTCGCGTTGACGTCGCCTACGGCGCCGACGGCATCCTCCTCACGCAAGCTCCACCGCATGTTCCAGCATTCGTGCGGCCTCCCGCGCCCCGAACGGCAGGTCGATGCGCCGTTCGCTCACGGCGATCGCGTAATCCGGGTTGATGCCGACTCGGCGCCGCCGCAGGCGGCTGCAGAAGCGCCGCACGGTCGGCACGGCCCCGCCAGCGCCGATCTCCAGCACGACGGCGTCGCTCGCGCGCCCCAGCCAGTCGTCCAGCCGTGCGGCCTGCCCGCCGTCCGGGTCGACCCAGGCGTCGTCGTCGAACATGAGGATGTTCGGCCGGGCCAGCCGCCCGCAATGACGGCAGCGGGGCAGGGGTGCGGTCCACTCGAGCTGCTGCGCGTCCACCTCGGGTTCCAACTCGTCGGCCGGCCACGCGACGTCCCGGCATGGGACGGTGCATTGCAGCCGGTGGATCGAGCCGTGTACTTCCAGTACCCGGTCGGCGGGTACGCCCGCGCGCTGGAACTGCCCGTCGACATTGCTGGTGAACACGAAAAGACCCTCGGGCAGGCGGGAGGCCAACCGCTGCAGGATCGAGAACCCTTCGTGCGGGCGCGTGCCGCGATACAAGGCCAGGCGATGCCCGTAGAAGCCCCAGGCCAAGCGTGGCTGGGTCTCGAACAGGTGCGGCGTGGCCACGTCCTCGAAGGCCAACCCGCGGGCCGCGAGGGGCGGGTAAGCCCGCCAGAAACCGGTCGTGCCGCGAAAGTCGGGCAGCCCTGAATCGATCCCCATGCCCGCCCCGGCGCCGATGAGCAGGCCGTCGGCGGACCGGACCCACCGAGCGGCGAGCGCCAACGCCTGTTCGAGGCTAGGGGGCGGCGTGGCTAGGACCAAGGGCAGCCTTCTCCATCGGGGCGCGGCTCAGGAAAAGCCGGCGGTGCCCGCATCTTAAGCGCGCCCGCTCCCTCGACGCTCGACCGCCGCGCCTGACCGCTGGTCGCGCCGCTCCCGCCGCTTGCCCGCGGGGCCGTTGCCGGCAAGCGTCAGTCCGTCCACCGCCGCCTGCGGGGCGCTAATCTGCATGGGCAGCAACTCTGGCCTCCTCGCACCCCATGCAACCGCTGTACGCGATCGTTCGCCTGGACGACGACTGCTTCCGACTGGCGACCGTGTGCCCGGCGCCGCTGTGGCAGTCCGTGCGGGTGCTCGCCTATGTCGGTCCGCACTGGTCGTGCGCCCGTTCGGCGCGCGAGTCCACCGACGCCCGGGTCCTGCCGAGCCTCTGGTCGATCGGCGCGGACGGCCTCGCCCGGGCGGCGTCCGACGTCGACCCTGCCGGTGCCCTGCGCGCCCGGTGGCGGCGGCCGGTGCCGGCCGCCAGCAGCACTGCCCAGCCCGCGCCGCCCCGGCCGCAGGCCAAGCGCTTCGGCGCCCACTGAACGCCGGATCCGGCAACCGAGGCGCCGTCAGCGCCGCGTCTTCGGCGCGCCTTGCAGCAGGGCCAGCAGTGCTTCGATGTCCACCGGCTTCTTCAAGTGGTGGTCGAAGCCCGCCGCCTGCGTGATGTCTCGGTCGACGCGGTCGCTCTGGCCGGACACCGCGATGAGCGTCAGCTTCTTCAGCACGGGGTGGGCACGCAGCTCGGCGGCGATCTCGGCCCCGCGGAACATGCCCAGCGCCGCGAAGTTCAGGTCGAGCAGGATCGCTTGCGGCGAGAAGGCGAGCGCCTCGGCTATCACCCCCGCGGGGTCGGTGAGCGCCCGGGTCTGGTGACCATGCGCTTCCAGCGCGGCCGCCATCGCATGGGCGGCATTTTGGTCGTCGTCCACGACGATGATGCGGAGCGGAGGCATGTTCTCGAAGACAGGAGGTGAAACGGAGCGCAGACGGCGCAGTCGACGGGGGCAGCCCCCAGCGAGCCGCGCACCGTCCGGATCCGGCAAGCCTACCGCGTTCGCGGGCCTCGCGGGTTGCGCGAGCCGTCCGTCCCAACCCGGCCGCTAGAATCGGCCCCGCCCGCGCGGCCTGGCCGCCGACCCTGGAACGCCCAGATGCAGCTTCTCCTTTTCCTGGCCGGCCTCGTCGCGCTGGTCGCCGGCGCCGAACTGATGGTCCGTGGTGCCGCCCGACTGGCCACGTCTCTGGGCGTGTCGCCTCTCGTCGTGGGGCTCACCGTGGTCGCCATGGGCACCAGCGCCCCGGAAGTGGCGGTGTCCGTCGGTGCCGCGCTCGACGGGCGGGCCGACCTGGCGGTGGGCAACGTGCTGGGCAGCAACATCTTCAACGTGCTGTTCATCCTCGGCGTGTCGGCGCTCATCACGCCGTTGGTGGTCAATGTCCAGATCATCCGCCAGGAGGTGCCGGTGATGATCGGCGCGGCGCTGCTGCTGCTGGCCTTCGGGCTCGACGGGCAGCTGAGCCGTTGGGACTGCGCGCTGCTGCTCGGCGCGCTCGTGGCGCACACCACCTTCCTGGTGCGCCAGTCCCGCAACGAGACGCAGGCCACGCGCGACGAGTACGAACGGGAAGTCGCGAAGCCCGGCGGATGGGATTCACACTGGGCCGTGCAACTCCTGCTGATCGGCGCAGGCCTCGCGCTGCTGGTGCTCGGATCGGAGTGGCTGGTGACCGCCGCCGTGGACGTGGCTCGCGCGTTCGGCGTCAGCGACCTGGTGATCGGGCTGACCGTGGTCGCCGCCGGGACCTCGATGCCCGAGGTGGCGACCTCGGTCATGGCCGCGTTGCGCAAGCATCGCGACATCGCCATCGGCAATGTCGTCGGCAGCAACACGTTCAACATCCTCGGTTGCCTGGGGCTGACCGGACTGGTGGCGCCCGACGGCATCACGATGGCGCCGGCGGTGCTCAATTTCGACATCTGGGTGATGCTCGCGGTGCTCTTCGCGTGCCTGCCCATCTTCCTCACCGGCCGTGAGATCGCCCGTTGGGAAGGCGGCCTGTTCGTCGGGTATTACATCGCTTACGTCACGTACTTGGTGCTGCGAGCGCAGCAGCACGACGCGCTGCCGGCGTTCAGCAACGTGATGCTCGGTTTCGCGATTCCGTTGACCGTGGTGACACTCGTGGTCGTCATGATGCGGCGCGGCGCAGGCGCAGGCGTCGGTCCAGGCGAGCGCCCGCGTCGGTGACCGTGGCGCGGCGATTGCTTGTGCCGCCCATCCGCCACCGGTCCGAGCGCGCATGCCAGAGATCCTTCGATTCGTGGGGCCCGATCGGGCGGCCGAGCTCTTCGGCATCCGCCTGATCGGCGTGAACGCCGAGACAGGCACCAAGCTGCTCATCAGCCTGGTGTTCCTCGTCGTGGTGGTGGGCGTCAGCCGCTTGGCGCAACGGATCGTCACGCGCGGCACGAACGCGCGCGAGAACATCGCGTTCTGGTCGCGCCAGGGCATCCGATTGGCCGCTGCGGTGGTGCTCACGCTGGGCCTGGTGTCGATCTGGTTCGACCAGCCCGGGCGGCTGGCCACCGGCGTCGGGATGATCGGCGCCGGCCTGGCCTTCGCGCTGCAGCGCGTGATCACCGCCGTGGCCGGCTACTTCATCATCCTTCGCGGCGAAGTCTTCAACGTCGGCGACCGCATCACCATGGGCGGCGTGCGCGGTGACGTCATCGGCCTGACCTTCATGCAGACCAAGATCATGGAGATGGGGCAGCCGCCGGCCGTGCAGAACGCCGACCCGGCCATGTGGGTCAAGAGCCGCCAGTACACCGGCCGCATCGTGTCGGTGAGCAACACCAAGATCTTCGACGAGCCGGTCTACAACTACACGCGCGACTTCCCGTTCATCTGGGAGGAGATCGCGTTGCCGATCGCCTATCGCGACGACCGCGCGCGCGCCGAGCGCATCCTGCTCGAGGCCGCCCGCCGCCACTCGCTGAAGTCCACGGAGTTGGGCGCCGATGCCCTGGCCGAACTTCAGCGGCGCTACGCGACGTCCCCCGCCAGTTTGGAGCCGCAGGTGTATTGGCGATTGACCGACAACTGGGTCGAGTTGTCGGTGCGATTCCTGTGCGCCGACCATGGCGTGCGAGACGTGAAGGACGCCATGACCCGCGAGATCCTGAGCGAATTGGACGCGGCCGGGATCGGGATCGCATCGGCCACCTTCGAGATCGTCGGCCTGCCGGAGCTGCGCGTGGCCGTCGCCGGGGCGCAGCGCGGCTCGGCGACGCAATCGAACCCGCTGTCGTGACGCGACTGCGCCACTGGATCACGTGGCTTCGCGGCAGCCTGTGGCTGTTGCCGCTCGGCATGGGCGTGGTCGCGGTGGTCGCGGCCGGGACCTTGCTGGATGTCCGGTTCGCGCCGGGCGCCGACTCCTGGGCCGGCCGCCTGCTGTACGGCGGCAGCGCCGAGAGCGCCCGCAACCTGTTGAGCGGCCTGCTCACGGGCATGATCACCATGTTCTCGCTGGTGCTGTCGATCACCATGGTCGTGCTGACGCTGGCGGCCGGGCAGCTGGGGCCACGGCTGATCCGCAGCTTCATTGACGATCGCTTCACCCAGGTCGTGCTGGGCCTGTTCATGGCGACCGTGTTGTATCTGCTGCTGGTGCTCCGCGTGATCGACGAGAACATCTACGAAGAGCTGCCGCAGGTGGCGATCACGGTCGGCTCGCTGCTTTCGGTGGTGTGCCTGTTCGTGCTGCTGGTGTTCATCGATCGGCTTGCCCGCTCGATCGTTTTCGACAACGTCGCGCGTCGCATTTCGGCCGAGTTGACCCTCGCCTGCGACGCGCTTGGGGCGGCTCATGCGGCGCAGGGCGCGATGGACCAGAGCGGTGCGCCGGACTCGAGTCGATCGAGCGGTCGGGCCGTGGATGGCGGTGGCCGCCCGCTGGCGGCGACCGACGGGTCGACTGCGGCAGACGAACCGGCGCGAAAGCTGGGTGCGCTCGGCGAAGGTTCCACCGACGACGCTCATCGGCAGGCCGGACTGCCCCAGGGCCTCTTCGACGGCGCCGCCACCATCGCCCTGGGACGCGACGGCTATGTCCAGGGCATCGCCTACGAGGCGCTCGTCGCGGCGGCCGAGAACGCCGGCGCGGTGCTGCGGCTGGACCTGCGGCCGGGGCACTGGGTCAACGCTGGCACGCCCTGCGTGGCCGTCGCGCCGGCATCGGCCTGTGACGACGGGATGCGCAAGACGGTGCGCGAGGCGTTCGTGATCGGATCGGAACGCACGCCGACGCAGGACATCCAGTATGGACTGGAGCGCCTGGTGGAGATCGCGCTGCGCGCGCTGTCGCCCAGCATGAACGACGCGTACTCGGCGACGGCGGTCATCGACAATTTGGGCGCCGCCATGGCGCGGATCTTTTCGGTACCCTGGCCGCAAGGCGTGCTGCGGGACGGACGGGGCGCGGTGCGGGCGCTGCGCGACGTCGACGGGCCGATGGGCTTGATGGATGCGGCCTTCGACCAGATCCGGCAGTCGGGCGCCACGATGCCGGCGATCGCGATCCGATTGCTCGACACGCTGGCGCGCTTGGCGCCGGCGCTGAACAACGAGCGGCAGCGCGAAGCCGTCCGCCGTCACATCGACGCGGTGCTCGCATCGGCCAAGGTGCAGGACATGATCGAGAAGGACGGGGGCGAAGTGACGCGGCGCCACGCGGCGGCGCGCCGACGCATCGGATGAGCGGTTCCACCAACGGTCTGGGAAAGCGATGACGAGTTGCACGACGCGCATGGTTGCCGGCGCCGCTTCGGCGGCGGCGCTGCTGATGCTTGCCGGCTGCGGCGAACGGGCCCGGCTGGCGGTGGAAGACGGCATGGGCCCGAATCCCCGCCTTCCGCCGCCGGTCAAGACGATGCTTCCGACCGTGCACATCGCGCCGGCCAAGGGGTGGCCGGACGGCGCCGGCCCTCGGCCGGCGCCGGGCTTGGGGGTGACGCGCTTCGCGCATGGCCTGTCGCATCCGCGCTGGCTGCTGGTGTTGCCCGACGGCGGCGTGCTGGTCGCCGAATCGAATGCGCCGCCGAAGCCCGAGGGCAGCAAGGGGCTGCGCGATCGGATCGCCGGATGGATCATGAAGCGGGCCGGTGCCGGCGTGCCCAGCCCGAACCGCATCACGTTGCTGCGCGACACCGATGGCGACGGCGTGGCGGACAAGCGCTCGGTGTACCTGGATGGCTTGAACTCGCCCTTCGGCATGGCACTGGTGGGGCAGGACTTGTACGTCGCCAATGCCGACGCGGTGCTGCGCTTCCCGTATCGGCCGGGGTCGGACCGGATCGACGCGCCTGGCGTCAAGCTCGCCGACCTGCCCGGCGGCCCGCTCAACCACCACTGGACCAAGAGCCTGATCGCCAGCCCCGACGGGACGAAGCTCTACGTCGGCGTGGGCTCCAACAGCAATGTCGCGGAAAAGGGCATGGCGGTCGAGGAGGGGCGTGCGGCGATCTGGGAGATCGACCGCGCGAGCGGGCGGGCGCGCATCTTCGCTTCCGGTCTGCGCAACCCGGTCGGCCTCGCGTGGGAACCCGGCAGCCGCGTCCTCTGGACCGCGGTCAACGAGCGCGACGAGATCGGCAGCGATCTGGTGCCGGACTACATGACCTCGGTGCGGGAGGGCGGGTTCTACGGTTGGCCCTACAGCTGGTACGGGCAACAAGTCGACGAACGGGTGTCGCCGCAACGTCCGGACCTGGTGGCCAAGTCGATCGTGCCGGACTACGCGCTCGGCCCGCACACCGCGTCGCTGGGCCTGGCATGGACGGGCGGCGGGCCGGACTTCCCGCGCCTGGGCTCCGGCATGTTCGTCGGACAGCACGGCTCCTGGAACCGGAAGCCCCGCAGCGGCTACAAAGTGATCTTCGTGCCCTTCGCGGGTGGCAAGCCCGCCGGCCCGCCGGTCGACGTCCTGGACCGTTTCGTGGACGACGAGGGCAACGCGATGGGGCGGCCGGTGGGCGTGGCGCTGGACGGGCGAGGCGGGCTGCTGGTGGCCGACGACGTGGGCAAGACCGTCTGGCGCGTGAGCGGCGCAGCGGGCGCGGAGGCACGGCCGGGCGCCGGCGCGCCACGGTGACCGCACATCGCCCGTAGCCAAAGCCATGACCCGGCCGGCATGGCACGACACCTGCGGGCGGTATGATCGCGGCCTTCCCCAACCGAACCGCCATGGCCGCCAATCCAACCACAGGCGCTGCGCGCGCGCCACGCCAGTACCGCTACCTGGACTTGGTGATGGTCGGTTTCGTCACGGTCTACCTGTGCTCGAACCTGATCGGTCCCGCCAAGGCGGCCACCATCACGCTTCCGCTGCTCGGGGCGGTCACGTTCGGCGCGGGCGTGCTGTTCTTCCCCATCTCCTACATCTTCGGCGACATCCTGACCGAGGTGTACGGCTACTCGCGGGCGCGCCGCGTCATCTGGGCCGGCTTCGGCGCCATGATCTTCGCCTCCGTCATGGCGTTCGTCGTGGTGAGCTTGCCGCCGGCGGCCGGCTGGCCGCACCAGGCGTCTTACGAAGTGGCCTTCGGCAACACCTGGCGCATCGTGGGCGCGTCGCTCGTCGCCTTCTTCTGCGGCGAGTTCGTCAACTCGTACGTGTTGGCCAAGATGAAGATCGCCACTCGGGGCCGCTGGCTCTGGACCCGCACCATCGGCTCGACCGTGTGCGGGGAAGGCGTCGACTCGGCCATCTTCTACCCGTTGGCCTTCTGGAACAGCGGCATCATCCCCAACGAGTTGATTCCCGCGCTGATGCTGTCGCAGTTCATCGCCAAGACCCTGGTGGAGGTGCTCTTCACGCCCGTCACCTACAAGGTCATCGCCTTCCTGAAGCGGGCCGAGCGCGAGGACTACTACGACACCAACACCGATTTCACGCCGTTCAAACTGCGCGACACCTGACCCCTCCATGCTGCACACCCTGCGCCTAGCGGCGCGCATGACCGCGCGCGACGCGCGTGCCGGCGAGCTTCGCCTGTTGTTGGTGGCGCTCGCCGTGGCTGTCGCCGCCATCGCCTGCGTCGGCTTCTTCGCCGACCGCTTGCGGGGTGCACTGGAGTTGGAGGCGCGACAGCTGATCGGTGCCGACTGGGTGCTGTCGGCGGATCGCGCCATCGACGCGGGGCTCGCGCAGCGCGCACGCGCGGCTGGCCTGTCGGTCGCCACGACGGTCGCGTTCCCGAGCATGGTGGTGGGGCCGGGTTCTCCGCAACTCGCCTCGGTCAAGGCGGTCACCGAGGGTTACCCGCTGCGGGGCAACTTGCGAGTGGCTCCGGCGCCGGACGCCCCGGACGCCCCCGCGCGAGGCATCCCGGCGCCGGGCACCGCGTGGGTCGATGCCCAGTTGCTGACGGCGCTGGGTGTCGCCCCCGGGGGCACGGTGCAGCTGGGCGAGGTCGCCCTCCGCGTGGACCGCGTGTTGACACTGGAGCCGGACCGGGGTGCCAACTTCGTGAACTTCGCGCCCCGCATCCTCGTGGGCATGGAGGACCTGCGGGCCAGCGGCCTGGTGCAGCCGGCAAGCCGGCTCAATTGGCGGCTGCTGGTGGCCGGTCCCCCGGACGCGGTGGCGCGCTTCACCGCTGGAGTGGTGCCGGGGCGCGGCCAACGGGTCGAATCCCTGGAAGGTGGGCGGCCCGAGCTCCGCAACACCCTGGACCGCGCCGAACAGTTCTTGTCGCTGGTGGCGTTGCTGTCAGCGTTGATCGCGGCGGTGGCCATCGCGCTCGCCGCCCGGCGCTTCGCGCAGCGCCACTTGGACGCCTGCGCGGTGTTGCGGGCGCTGGGCACGACGCAGCGTCGCATCGTGGCGCTGCTGTCCATCGAGCTGCTGCTGGTCGGGCTGGCTGGAAGCTTGGCCGGCGTGCTGCTGGGGCTGGCGGGTCACCAGGCGCTCGTGGTGCTCGCGCGGCCGCTCATCGCGCTGCCGCTGCCACCGCCAGGTCCGATGCCGGCGCTGCAGGCGGTCGCGGCCGGCTTGTTGCTGCTGGTGGGCTTCGCCGTGCTGCCGGTGGCGCGCCTGGCCGGCGTCCCGGCGTTGCGTGTGCTGCGGCGCGAGCTCGGCGCGCCGCCGGTCTCCGCATGGGTGGCCGCCGCCCTGGCGGTCGTCGCGTTCTCGGCATTGCTGCTCTGGTTCGCGCGCGACGTGCGGCTGGCATCCATCGCGCTGGCGGGCTTCGCCGGCGGCGCGGTGTTCTTCGCGCTGGCGGCGTGGGGCCTGGTCCGCGCGGTGTCGCCGCTGCGCCGCTTCGTGTCCGGCGCCCCGGGAGGCGGCCTGCTGCGCCTGGCGTTGGCGGGCTGGTCACGGCGACAGGGCGCGTCGGTGGCGCAGACCGCTGCGCTGGCCGTGGCGCTGATGGCGCTGATGCTGCTGGCCGTGGTCCGCAGCGACCTGCTCGATGGGTGGCGGCGGGCGTCGCCGGCAGATGCGCCCAACCGTTTCCTCATCAACATCCAGCCCGACCAGCGCGAGCCGGTGGAAACCGTCCTGCGCGCCCGTGGCGTGCGCGACCCGGTGCTGTATCCGATGGTGCGAGGCCGCCTGGTCGCGGTGAACGGCACTGCGATCGGCCCCGACACGGTTGAGGGAGACCGTGCGCAGCGGTTGCTGGACCGCGAGTTCAACCTGTCCTACATGCGGGACGAGCCGCGCCACAACACGACGGTGCAGGGGCGGTGGATCGCACCGGACGAGCCGGAAGTTTCGGTCGAGACCGGTCTCATGTCGACGCTCGGCCTGCGCCTTGGCGACCGACTGACGTTCGACGTGGCGGGCGAGAACGTCGACGCGAAGGTCGTCGGCGTCCGGAAGCTCGCGTGGGACTCCATGCAAGTCAATTTCTTCATGATTCTGTCCCCGGCGGCGCTGGCGCAGGCGCCACAGACATTGATCACCGCATTCCATTCGGGGCCCGCGCAAGGGGAGGTGGCAGGCGACCTCGTGCGCACCTATCCGAACCTCACGGTCTTCGACACCGGCAACCTGGTCCGCCAGGTGCAGACACTGCTCGACCAGGTGTCGCGTGCAGTGGAGTTCCTTTTCCTGTTCACCTTGGCCGCGGGGTTGGTGGTGCTGTACGCGGCCCTGTCCAGTTCGCGCGACGAGCGGCTGCACGAGGCGGCGTTGCTGCGCGCGCTGGGCGCGTCGAGCGTGCAGTTGGCGCGGATGCAACGGCTGGAGCTGTTGCTGGCCGGGGCGTTGGCGGGTCTGCTGGCTGCCGCTGCCGCCCTGGTGGTCGGCGCAGTGCTGGCCGACCAGGTCTTTCGGTTCGACTACGTTCCGCGCTGGTCGGTCCTTCCGCTGGGGGTGGTCGCGGGGGCCGCGTGCGCGCTGGCCGGGGGATGGCTGGGGCTTCGAGGTGTCTTGAAGGCGCCGGCGCTTGCATCGCTAAGAGAATCGTAGTCAGGACGGGGACGCTCATAGCTATAGGTGGATAGACTTGCGGCAGGCTTGCGCCTCTCAATAGCATCATCTATCGTTGTCTACGAGGAGACAACGAAGAGTCGCTTGCATGAAAACACCTGCAGTCGTCGTAGGTTTGTGCGCCCATGGCTTGGCGGTCGCTCGTGCGTTGGCGCGGGACGGTGTGGTCGTGTACGCGGTTGACTCAAGGCGCGATCTTCCGGGATTGCGCACGAAGTCCGCCACGCCTGTCTGGATTCCATCGCTTGTTGGGGCGGCGCTCGTCGACGGCCTGCTGGAATTGCAACGATCGCGATTTCCGGACGCTCGACCCGTGCTTTTCCTGACCAATGACCGGATGGTCGAGACAGTGGCCGAGCATTGGCCTCGTTTGGCGTCGAGCTTCACATTGAGCTGGGGCATGGAAGCTCAGCGAAGTCTCGTGGGTCGGCTGCTCGGCAAAGATGCGTTGCCTGACGCTTTCGCGGCCGCGGACATCACTGCCCCACGAACCGCACGGCTCGACGCGTTGTGCGACATCGATGCGGTAGTGCCTCAGATCGGTTTTCCGCTGATTGCCAAGCCGACCCAACCGCTGTCGGGCTTCAAGGCGGTTCGAGTCGATTCCCGCGAGGCACTCGTGCAGTTGGCGCGAACCCACGCGGCGTCTCTGCCGTTCGTACTCCAGTCATGGATCAATGGGGGCGACGACAGGATTCATTTCGCGGCCTTTGTCTTGGATCGTGGCAAGCCGGTCGCAGCCTTCGCTGGCCGGAAGGTGCATTCGCGCCCAATGGGCCACACGTGCATTGCGCAGGCTTGGCCGGACGCGGACGTCATCCGCTTGGGCGAGCGATTCTTCGAGCGACATCCAGTCTCCGGAGCGGTATCGCTTGAGTTGAAGCGTGCTCCCGACGGAAGCTTGCTCGCGATCGAGCCGACCGTGGGGAGAACGGACTTCTGGGTCGACCTTGCCGTACGCAACGGGGTGAACCTGCCCATGGCTGAGTACCGCGTCGCATTGGGCTTGTCTCCCCAAACTTGTGTGCCGTCGAGCCGCGCGCTTTGGATCAATCACGAGCGCGATCCCTTCGCCTTGCCACGTCTCCTGGTTCGGGCTCCGAGAGCTCTTGTGACTCGGCGACCCGTCTTTCTGTATTGGCGGAGGGGTGACCATGGCCCGTTCCGTTCGGCAACCGCCGAGGCAATGACGGCATTGGGCCGCCGAATGAAGCGGTTCCCGATGCGCTGGCGTCGCCGAGCGCTTGAGAAAGTCTAGTTGTAGCCCGTGTGGGCGTCGCCTATCGACCAACGGGTCGGGCGGGCGACGCCTGAACCCGCACGCCGACGCTCCGAGTGCTCTTGCTTCGTGTTGGGCATGAAGGTTGCCGCCCGGACAGCATCAACCTTGTAGGCGGGAGACGGCGCATGATGTACTTGGTCTGGCTTGCGATCGGCGCGGTGTCGGGTTTCGTGGCGAGCCTGATCGGACGCCAATCGCGCAATTCGATGGTCATCAACATCGGCATCGGCATCCTGGGTGCCCTGATCGGCGGCTTCGCGTTGACGCGCGATCCGTCCGCCGGCGCACACCAGCAGGGCTTCTTCCAATTCGGCTCGCTGCTGACGGCGGTCGCGGGCGCCGCCATCCTGTTGCTCGTGTTCAACTTGCTGCGGCGCGGCTCGGACAAGTGACTTCTCCTTCCGAGTGCCCCCGCTGAATGCCCGGGGCGGCGCATGGCGTGGTTTCTGGATGTGAAATCTGCGTTTCACATCGCGGTAAATACTGGGTGCGCTGCAGCATCCGCGTTTTTCATCGTGGTGAAGCGCATTTCACTTGATGAAAACGACGCGTAAGTGCCTGTTTGCACGCGCAACTTGGTGCCCCGCCTGGCTTGCAGATAGATGTTGCCGCGCACAAATCCCCTGTTATCTTAATGCCCATTGCGCGCCCAGCGCGCTTTGCGCTTCCAACCACTCGTCTCCAAAGGAACCCCGAGATGTCTTCTCGCGAACTCGAAGCACAACGGCTGCAAAAGGAATGGGCCGAAAGCCCCCGCTGGCGCGGAATCAAGCGTGGCTACACCGCTGAAGACGTCGTCCGCCTGCGCGGCTCGCTTCAGGTCGAGCACACGCTGGCCAAGCGTGGGTCCGAGAAGCTATGGCGCCTCATCAACGACGAGCCCTTCGTCAACTCGCTGGGCGCGCTGACGGGCAACCAGGCCATGCAGCAGGTCAAGGCCGGCCTGAAGGCCATCTACCTGTCGGGCTGGCAGGTCGCGGGCGACGCCAACCTGGCCGGCGAGATGTACCCGGACCAGTCGCTTTACCCGATCAACTCGGTGCCGCAGGTCGTGCGTCGGATCAACAACACCTTCACGCGCTGCGACCAGATCCAGTGGTCCGAAGGCAAGAACCCCAACGACGCGGGTTGGGTGGATTATTTCGCCCCGATCGTCGCCGATGCCGAAGCCGGCTTCGGCGGCGTGCTGAACGCCTTCGAGTTGATGAAGTCGATGATCGACGCGGGCGCGGCCGGGGTGCACTTCGAAGACCAACTGGCCTCGGTGAAGAAGTGCGGCCACATGGGTGGCAAGGTGCTCGTGCCGACGCGCGAAGCCGTCGCCAAGCTGGTCGCGGCGCGGCTGGCCGCCGACGTGTGCGGCGTGCCCACCGTCCTGCTGGCGCGCACCGACGCGGAAGCGGCCGACCTGGTCACGGCGGACGTGGACGACAACGACAAGCCGTTCCTGACCGGCGAGCGCACCGTCGAAGGCTTCTTCCGCACGCGCAACGGCCTCGAGCAGTCCATCTCCCGCGGCTTGGCTTACGCGCCCTACGCCGACCTGATCTGGTGCGAGACCGGCAAGCCGGACCTGGAGTTCGCGCGCAAGTTCGCCGAGGCCATCCAGAAGCAGTTCCCGGGCAAGATGCTGGCGTACAACTGCTCGCCGTCCTTCAACTGGAAGAAGAACCTGGACGACGCCACCATCGCCAAGTTCCAGCGCGAACTCGGCGCGATGGGTTACAAGTTCCAGTTCATCACGCTGGCGGGCTTCCACAGCCTGAACTACTCGATGTTCAACCTGGCGTACGGCTACGCCCGCGAGAACATGAGCGCGTTCGTCGAGTTGCAGCAGGCCGAGTTCGCGGCCGCCGAGCGCGGCTTCACCGCGGTCAAGCATCAGCGCGAAGTCGGCACCGGCTACTTCGACGCCGTCACGCAGACGATCGAGGGCGGCCAGTCGTCGACCACTGCGCTCAAGGGCTCGACCGAGGACGAGCAGTTCTTCGACGGCCAGCACGGCGAGAAGAAGGTCGCCTGACGGTTGCCCGGGCGGGTCGCACGCCGACCGCCTCGCGCGCACCACCCCATCGGCCGGTTAGAGCGCGCCGTGCAAGCGGGTGGCACATGAGACGGGCAGCCCTTGGGGCTGCCCGTTTCCTTTTCCCAAGCAGACGAGGTCGATCCGCTTAGGCCGCCGTCTCGGTCCGATGGCCGATCGTCGCGGCGCCGGCGCGCCCCTATAACTGTTCCTGTCCGCACCGAGTCCGGCGCGGCGTTCAACTTCGAACGGATCAGGGACAGGGAACATGCAATTCGCTTATCGACGCTTCGGGCGTGCGCGGCCGCGCCAGCGCGGCCAGGGCATGACGGAATACGTGATCGTCGTGGCGCTGGTGGCGGTCGCCGCGATCGGCATCTACACGCTGTTCGGCCAGACGCTGCGCAACCAGACAGCGGGCCTGGCCATGGAGCTTTCCGGACAGGATGCGGCTCCCAGCATCGCTGGTGCGCGCGCCAACGCCGCCACGGCGGCGGCGGGCGCGACCGTGCGCAAGGGCCTGGACACCTACAACGTCGGCAATCGGCCCTGATCGTGCGTGACGTCGCGACGGCCTCCGCATGCCTGCGCCGCGCGCGCGCGGGTTCGCGTGGGCAGGTGTTGCTGCCGGCCGTCGGGCTTCTGATGGCCGGCTGCGTGCTGCTCTGGATGCTCCACGGGGCGGGCCGAAGCACGGCGGCGAAGCAACGGCTGACGGACGCGACCGATGCGGCTGCCTACAGCGTGGCCGTCTGGCGCGCCCGGGTGCTCAACTTCGACGCCTACGCCAACCGTGCCATCGTCGCCCAGGAGGTGTCCATCGCACAGGCGGTCACCTTGGCGTCGTGGGCGGGCTACTTCGAGCAGCTCATGGCCAACGCGGCGACCGTGTCGCAGATCTATCCGCCTGCCGCCGCTGCGACCGAAGCCCTCCACGACGTCGCGGTCCTGGCGAAGGAGGCGGCGCAGGTATCGGCCGAACTCGAGGTCACGTCACGCGGCGCGGCGCTGGTCGGGTATTCCGCGCTCCTCCAACAAGCCCAGGAGCAAATGCACCACAGCGCGAACGCGTTCGCGCTGACGTCGCTGGCCAGCGAGGTCGTGGAGGCCAGCGATCCTCGCTTCTTCGCCCATCTGTTGCCGGGCGACACCTTCTCGCGCTTCACGCGGCGTTGGAGCACGGTGGAGGACCGCACGCGGCTGGCCGATGTCGTGCGGGAATCGCTGGACGGCTTCACCGGCGGCGCGCGCAGCGCGGACGTGCAGCTCATCCCGTTCATGCCCAGCGGCTGCCTTTTCTCGTTCGAGCGGGAGCGCATGTTCGATTGGCTGCGCAAGCGTGGCGCCACTACGCTGTCCCCCGAACTCGATCGATGGGAAGCGCAGGACACCCTGTCGCTCCACGCCTGGCGTTCCAGGAGCGGCCTGTTCGGTTCGCGGCGCTGTTCCGAGAGCGAATCGGTGCCGCTCGGATGGGCGGCCGCGGAGGCCACCGGCGAGCCGCTCGGCGTCGCGACCGGCGATGCGCACGACACGGGGCGCAATGCACGCGCGCGCTCGATGGCGGGCGACGACATGGCCGCCTTCGAGCGCTACGGCGGCATCCAGAGCGTGCGCGAGCTCGACTATGGCTCGGCGCCCGACCGGCGCTTCCCGACGAGCCGGATCGCGGTGCTCGGGCGCGTCGACATGGCTGAACTGCGGCCTGCCGACCCCGTGGATGGCGGCGATGGCGCCGCACGCGTCGGACGGGGGCGGCTCGCACTCGACACCGCGCATGCCAGGGGACGCCTGTGGGCGCTTTCGGCCGCACAAGTCGACTTCACCAGGCCGCCATCGGCCGGCGGGGCCGAGTACGCCAGCTTGTACAGCCCTTATTGGCAAGCGCGGTTGGTGGCGCCTACCGATGCCGAACGCGCGGAGGCCCAGCGGCGTGCGAACTGAACGCTATTGCCAGGGATCCACGGCTCGGGTGGCTCGCCGGCGCGGTCTCATCCGTCAACGTGGCCAAGCCCTGATCGAAACGCTCGTCGCATCGCTGGCGCTGCTCGCCCTGCTGGTGGGCATCGTCGCCATCGGTAAGCTGCTCGACGTGCGCCATGCGTCGATCGCCGCGGCACGCAGCCTGGCCTTCGAGTGCGCCGTGCGGCCGGCCGAGTGCGCGCGCAACGACGCGGCCTTGACCGACGAGGTGCGGCGACGCCACTTCATGCGGGACGACGGCGAGATCCTTTCCACGGGGATCGCGTCGGCCAGCCTCCTGCTGCTCGACGGCCGGCCGGGATGGACCGACCGCGCCGGGCGCCCCTTGCTCGAGCGACTGGAGTCCGTGAGCGCCGACACGCCATTGCAGCGGCTGAACGCACCCCGATCGAACATGCCCAGCCAAGCGGGCATCGCGCTGCCGCGTGGCGTGACCGGATTGCTGCTGGATGTCGCGGGCCCGTCGCGGTTCGGTTTGGCGCTCGATGGCGGCCTGCATGCGGCGCAGGTGCGCGCACGCGTCGCGAGTCCTGATCTGCAGGCGCGCTTCCAGCTGCACGGCGATCCCGTTCGAGCCCTCTCGGGCGTCCCACCTGCGCTGCAGTTCTCCGCCCGCACGGCCATCCTGGTCGACGGTTGGGCGGCGTCTGGGCCAGACGGTGGGCGCGCGGATGGAGTTCGAGCGCGTGTTGCCGCGGGCGCGCGCCTTCCGGGGCCGGTGCCCGCCGAGGTGGCCTTCGATGCTGGATACGCGGGTGTGCGGGTGTTGATGCGCGCGGCCGACCTGCTCGCGTTCGAGCCCAGGGCAGACCAGTTCGACGCGCGCGGATTGCGGGTGGATGTGGTGCCGGTCGATCGGAGGCCGCGATGAACACTCGCGTCGCGACCTCGCGTCCTGCGGTGTCCGATCGGGTGGTCGTCGCTGGCCTCGGCATGCTCGTGGCCATGAGTCAGACCTTTGCATGGGCTCATGCCCAGTCCGCACGGCCGATGGCGGCGGACGCGAATGGCATGGTCGAGGCCGCGCGCGTGAGCACCGTGCTGGCCGACGGCTCGGTCGATGGTCGGCCGGTCCGCATCGACCGCGTGGTGGCGACCGAAACGGCCGCCGAAGCGGCGCATCGCACGGCGGCGCGGTGGCGACAGGACGGCGACCCCGTGATCCTCCTGCGTTCCGGCCCGTGGCAGATCGCTTCCCGGCTGACGCCCAGCGGTTACCAGACCGCCCAGCTGCGCGACATCGCCGGCGGCCGCAGCGAAGGCTTCATCGCCAGCTGGCCGCTCGGGCCGCTTCCCGATCGAGCCGCACCGCCGGCTTGGTGGCCGAGCGGCGCGCGGCTGTTGCGAACGGTCGAATCCACGGATGGTCCCCGCCGCGCCGTGACGCGTATCGGCGACATCGCCCTCGCACCAGCTGCGGCGCGCGGCTTGATCGCGGCGCGCCTGATCGGACAGGGATGGACCGTCGCCGCATCGGACGCATCTGCCGCTCGCGTGCCGGCCCGTCCCGCCCCGACCACGGGCGGGCGTCCTCCCGTCCCACCGGTCCCGCTCCATGCAAGCCGCGGCGCAGCCGCGGTCGTCGTCACCTTGGAGGCGCGCGCCACCGGCGCCGCCTTCGTCGCCCTTGAATCGGAGGTTTCTCCTTGAGGCGCATGCATTCTCCGGCCCGCCGCTCCGGTGGCCAGTCCAGTACCGAGGTCATCCTCGTCACGATCGCGTTCGCAGCGACATTGGTCTGGCTGCCCGACGGCCCGCTCGAGCGGCTGGTCAACGGCGTGGACACCTATTTGCAGCGCTACACGCTGGCGGTTTCGCGGCCATGACCGGCATCGCCCTTCGCGGACGATTGGTCCGCATCCTGCGCGACCGTGCGCCGACGCTCGCCACCACGGCGGCCGCCGTCGGCTTCGGCCTGCTGGCGGTGTTCGGCGTGCGCGGGCACGTGGAAGAGCGACTCGACGCGGAGCGTGCGCGGCTGTTGCCGCACGCGGCGCGCGAGCAGGTCGTCGTCGCCAAGCTCGACCTGCCGGCGGGCAGCGTGATCGGCCCCGACACGATGGCGCTGCGCGAGCTGGTCGCGGAGGGGCTGCCCGCCAGCGTCGTCCGTCCGGAGGGATTCGAGGCCATGCTCGGAGCACGCTTGGCGGCCCCGTTGCAGGCCGGCGAACCGTTGCTCGCCTCGCTCGTCTTGCAAGCGCGCGACGACGAGCTCGCTGACAGGGTGCGCAACGGCGTCCGCGCGTTGACGATCTCGGTGGACGAAGTCAACGCCTTGTCTGGGATGCTGCAGCCGGGTGACCGCATCGACCTGTTGCTGAGTGCCCGGCTGCCACACGGCGCGGGGCGACCGGGCCATGCGGGCGGTCAGTCGGGCGCTCCGGCTTCGGCGGCGGAGCCATCTGACGTCACGCTGCCCTTGATGCAGGACGTGCTGGTGCTCGCCACCGGCAGGCAGGTTCGCGCCGGCGGCGAAGCGCCGGGCGACGCGAGCCGTGCCTTCACCTCGATCACCGTCGAGACGACACCGGACCAAGCGCAGCGGCTGGTCGTCGCACAACGCACCGGGCGGCTCACTGCGCTGCTTCGCAACCCGGGCGACCGCGGCGCGATGGCGCACCGGCCGATGGACCTTGCAGGGTTGCTCGGGGCCGTGCCCAGGGCAACCGCGCCGACGACGGCGACGGAAATCATCGTCGGCGGCCGCGGCTCGCTAGAGCGCAGCGCGCAACCCGGCACGGCGGTCGTGGGCGAGTCGGGCTGGCGCATCGGAGGCCAGCCATGACGCCGCACGACGACGTGCGTCGATTGATCCAGTCGGCCACGACTGTCGCCGTCCGGCATGCTCGCGCGGCGCTGGCTGCGCTCGCGGCTGGTGGGTTCATCCTCGCGGCACAGGCGACAGTCGTCGGCGTTCCGCCCCGGGCGTCCAACGCTGCGGGCGAGCCGGTCGCGTCCGGTCCGGATGCCGGTACGGCAGAAAACCTGACTTTGCACGTCGGTCAGGCGCACGTCATGACTGTCCCGGCCGTTCGACGGATCGCGGTGGGCAACGGCAAGGTCGTGCAGGCGACCGCCTTCGACGGGTCGCAGGTGTTGTTGATTCCGGAGGCTCCTGGGCAGAGCACGGTGCACCTCTGGGGCAAGGCGGCGCAGCCGCGCACCCTCAACGTGCAGGTGGTGCCCGCCGAGCTCGGACGTGCGCTGGCCGAAGTGCGGGCGCTGGTCGGCGCGGCGCCCAACGTCAAGGTGCGTCCGGTCGGCGACAAGATCATCCTGGAGGGCGACCGCCTGAGCGACGAGCAGGCGTTGCGCCTGGCCGAGATCGGCAAGCGCATTCCGCAGGTCGTGAATCTCGCCAGCAGGGTGGCGTACGACCGCATGATCGGCATGGACGTGCGCATGATCGAGATCCGGCGTGACGTCCTGCAGCGGATCGGCGTGCGTTGGAGCCCGACCGCTCAGGGGCCGAGCTTCGGCGTGGTGGGTGACTTGCGTCGCACGCCCGCCCTGACCCCTGGTGGTTTCGCGGCCGACGGCGCGACAGCGGGCGGTCCCGGCGCGGGAGGCATTCCGATCCGCCCACGCATCGAACCGTTCGCCACCGCCGTGTCGCTCGCCTCAGCGCTCACGTCCAGCATCGACCTGCTGGTCCAGAACGGCGACGCCGTGGTGCTGGCGGAACCGCGTCTTTCGTGTCGCAGCGGCGGTTCCGCCCGCTTCGTCGCCGGTGGCGAACTGCCGGTGCCGTTTTCCGGGGGGCTGGGCGCCACTGGCGTGACTTTCCGGGAGTACGGCGTGAAGTTCGACGTGAGCCCTGTCGCCAGCGAAAGCGGGACCATCTCGGCCCGCATCGCCACCGAAATATCGTCCGTGAATTTCGATGTCGCCGTGCGCGAGGTGCCCGGCTTGAGCAAGCGGCGCGCGGAAACCGAGGTCAATCTGCGCGAGCACGAGACGATCGTCATCGCGGGCCTGCTGTCGGAGGACGTCACGCACCAGGTCGACAAGGTGCCGGCCATGGGCGACGTTCCGCTGCTGGGCCCGTTGTTCCGGTCGCGCCTGTTCCGCGAACGCAAGACCGAGCTGGTGGTCTTGATCACGCCGTACTTCCTGGACGGCGGGCCGCCCGGAGCCGAGCGCCCGCTGCCATCGCCTCCGTCGTCGTCGCCGTCGTCGCCGTCGCCGTCGTCGCCGTCGTCCCTGTCGTCGCCGCCCGCTGCACCAGCCCCGCGTGCCCGCCCGTTGCCGATGTTGGACTGAAGCCATGTCGATCGCCTTCCGCATTCGTGGTCCCGGAATCGATGGGACGGAACTCCGCGTTCAGGACTTGCCCTGCACCATCGGGCGCGACCCCGCCAGCGGCATCACGCTGCCCGGCTGGCGTGTCGCCCGCGCGCATGCCGAACTGCGCCGGATCGGCGACGGCGTGCATCTGGTCGATCTCGGCACGCTCGTGGGGACCCGGGTCAACGGCGTGCGCGTCGACGCGCACGGGCCCTTGCGGGAGGCCGACGAGATCGAGATCGGCGGATACCGGTTGCGGGTCCGCAGGATCGCCGACGCATTGGGGTCCGCGCGCACGATGAGTGTCGATGCCGACGGCGATCCGGCGCGCGCGACGTCGTCGCCCGACGGGGCCGCCACGCGTCCGGTCGCCGTCGCGGCTTCCAGCGGGGTGTCTCCCGAGCACCAGGCGGTTGTCCCGGTGGAATCGGTTCCGGGGCAACGAGATCCCGGCGAAGCCGCCGCGCAGGGACGTGCACGCCTTGCAGAGGCCGCCTTCGAGCTTCGCCGCGTGGTCCATCGGCTGCTGCTCGAGACCTTGGACCTGCGCCGCGGCGACCTGCGCCAGCTCGGCGATGCGCAACTGCGAGCCGAGGTGCGCGAGGTGGTCGCGCGGATCGTGGCCACGCGCATCGATGTTCCGCCCGGCATGGACGGCGAACGACTGGTGGACGACGTCGTCGATGAGGCGGTCGGCCTCGGTCCCCTGCAGCGCCTGTTGGACGATCCGGAAATCACCGAGATCATGGTGAATCGCGCAGACGAGATCTACGTCGAACGGCGCGGGCGACTCGAGCGGACGGAGGTCGCCTTCACCGGTGACGCGGCGGTGCGCGGCGCCATCGAGCGCATCGTGGCGCCCCTGGGTCGGCGCATCGACGACTCCAGCCCGATGGTCGATGCGCGGCTGCCCGATGGATCGCGCGTCAATGCCGTGCTGCCGCCACTGGCGGTACGCGGCCCGGCGATCACCATCCGCCGCTTCGGGCGGCAAGCGTTCACGCCGGACGACTTGGTCGCCAACGGATCGGCGTCGCGCCGGATGCTGGACTTCTTGCGGCTATGCGTCGAGCAACGACGCAATCTCGTCGTGTCCGGCGGGACCGGCTCCGGGAAGACGTCGCTCCTCAACCTGTTGTCCGCCTTCGTGCCTGGGCGCGAGCGATTGATCACGATCGAGGACGCGGCCGAGCTTCGTCTGACGCATCCGCACCTGGTCGCGCTGGAGGCCCGCCCACCGAACGCGGAGGGGCGAGGGGCCGTCGCGATCCGGGACCTCGTGCGCAATGCGCTGCGCATGCGTCCGGACCGGATCATCGTGGGCGAGTGCCGCGGCGGGGAGGCCCTGGACATGCTGCAGGCGATGAACACGGGGCACGAGGGCTCGATGACCACGGTGCACGCCAATGGCGCCCGCGATGCCCTTTCGCGCCTGGAAACCATGGCGCTGATGGCCGACGTGGCGATGCCGTTGGCGGCCATCCGCGAACAGATCGCCGCGGCGGTCGACGTGGTCGTGCACCAGGCCCGCGCCGCCGACGGCAGCCGCCGCATCGTGCGGATCGTCGAGGTCACGGGCCTGGAAGGCGGTCGCCTGCAGACGGCCGACCTGTTCCTCTTCGACCAAGTCGCGGTAGACGTGACGGGCCGGCCAACGGGGCGCTTCCGACCGACCGGGCTGGTGCCGGCCTTTTTCGACACATTGCGCGCGGCCGGCCTCGAACCCGATCTCGGCCTCGTTCACGACGACGCCAGCCATGCGCTGTCGGAGGGGCGATCGTCATGAACGATGCGGCTCGCATCGCGACGGATCTGGCGATCTTCGCTGCGGCCGTCGCGTCGGCCCTGCTGATGCTGCGTGCCTTGCGCGTGGGCATCGCGCGGCACCGCTCGAGGTTCACCATCGAGGTGGGTGCCGGGCTGGCGGACGCCTTCGTCTTCGTTTCCGCCGAGCGGCTGTGGCGCCTCACGATCGGTGCGGCCACGGTCGCGGCGGTCGCGGCCGTCCTTGCCGGCATGAGCCTGCCCGGCGCGCTCGCGGCTGCGGCCGGCGCCGGACTCGCCCCGCGGCTGGCCATGCGGTTGTTGCGGGACCGGCGCCGTACGCGCCTGCGCGAACAGTTTCCGGACGCGTTGATGCTCATGGCCGCCAGCCTGCGTGCCGGCCAGGGCCTGGCCCAGGCCGTGGCGGCGACCGCCGACCAGACCGACGCACCCGTCTCGCAGGAGCTCGACCTCCTGATGCGCGCCGCCCGGCTCGGCACGCCGATCGAGGATGGGCTGGCCGCGCTCGCCGCGCGTCATCCGCTCGAGGAAGTGATGCTGCTTCGCGCGGCCATCGGCGTGTCGTCTCGCGCGGGTGGCGGCCTGGCCGAAGCGTTGGATGGCCTTGCGGGCGTGCTTCGCTCGACCCTGGCGGTCGAAGCGAAGGTCGAGGCGTTGACCGCACAGGGCCGCCTGCAGGCGGCCGTCATGGCCGCGCTTCCGCCGGGGCTCGCATTCCTGCTGATGCAGGTCGATCCGGACGCCATGCGCGTCTTGTTCGATACGACCACTGGCCGGGCCGCCTCCGCGGCGGTGGCGGTGCTGGACCTGCTCGGCTATCTGTGGATCAGGCGGATCGTGAGGATCGATCCATGACGTGGCTTGGAGTGCCCGTCCCGGCCGTGGCCCTGATGGATGCGGCCATGCTCGGTGCGTTCTGCGCCGCTGCCCTCGTGGCCTGGCTTGCGGTGCGAGGATGGCGAGCGGCCCGCCGGCGCGCGTCGAGGCGTGGCGACATGACGCACGACACCGCGCCACGCGCTGGCAACCGCGCCGTCGCGCGTTGGTTGCGACGGCTCGCACCGCTGTCGATGCTGGTCGCTCCGCTTCTTCCGACGTGGGTGGAGCGGCGGCTGGACGCATCGCTGCGCGCCGCCGCCGCAGATTCGGTCGCCGAGGCCGCCGATGTCGTCGCCTTGCAACTGCTGGTGGGAGGCCTCTTCGGCAGCTTGGTTTTCGTTGCGCTGGGTGGCGCGCGCCTGCCCGCGTTGCTCGCGGCGCTGGTGGGAGCCGCCTTGCCGCTGGCACGCCTGCGTGACCTCGGCCGGTCGCGCAAGCGTCTGGCGATGCGGCAGCTTCCGGCGCTGCTCGATCTGCTGACGCTCGCGCTCGAGGCAGGGCAGGGCGTGTCCAGCGCCTTGGCCCTGGCGGCCGAGCGCTTGCCTGCGGGCCCGCTGCAGGACGAACTCCAGCGAGTGCAGGCGGAAGTCCGAACCGGCCGTACCCGTGCGGAAGCGCTCCAGTCGCTCTCGCAGCGACTCGCGATGCCGGCCGCTTCCCAACTGGCGGCGACGCTGGCCGCCGGTGAACGCCAAGGCGCCAGCCTGGGCGGACTGCTGAGGGCGCAAGCGGCGCAACGGCGGCAAGAGCGCTTCGTGCGGGCCGAACGGATGGCGCTCCAGGCGCCCGTGAAGTTGCTGGCCCCGCTGGCGATCTGCATCTTTCCGGGCACCTTCGCCGTGCTCTTCGTCCCGGTGGTGGTCCGCCTGTTGGCCGAGGGTGTGCTTTGACAGGCCGCCTGCGCGAGCGCCGCCAGCGGCATGCCATCGAAACGCGGGAGCTCGTCGAAGGCATCGAAGCGCGCGGTTGGCAGCTGGCCGACGGGGTGGCGGGGCGCCTCGTCGGCTGGATGGGGCGCCGACGGATCGCGCGTTCGGCCGGCCTGTGCCTGATGCCATGCCGAGGGGTCCATACCTTCTTCATGCGCTTTCCGATCGACGTGGTTTTTCTCGCCCGCGATGGAACGATCCTCAAGCGCGTCGACCGTCTCCCGCCCGGCCGCGCCGTCGTGCACCCGGCCGCCTTCGCCGTCCTGGAGCTGCCCGCCGGTGCGGCGAAGTCGCACGACCTGGTCGTGGGCGGCAACGTCAAGACGTCCGTCGCACGGCGTACCGAATTCCTCCAATCATCGTCGCCATCCAGTCGAGTCGATCCACCATGCAACGCTTGAACCAGTCGGCCCGTCATCCGCTTCCAGAACGCCGTGCCGCGGCGGCGCGATTCCGCACCGCTTTCGCCGCTTCGCTCGTCGTCTGCTGCTACTTGTCCGGTGTGCCCGCGGCCGGCGCGACGGCCCCGGATCCGCTGACGGCGCCGGATGGCGCATCTTCGTCACGCGAGGCGGCGGAGGCCGCCTACCGCGATGGACGGCATCAAGAGGCCTTCGCTGCCTGGGGGCGGGCAGCGGCCGCGGCGCCTCACGACGCGCGCGCGTGGCTGCGGGTCGGCAACCTCTGGCAGCGCGCCGGCGATCCGCAGCGCGCGGCGCAAGCCTACCGGACGGCAATGCAGGGGCAGCCCGAGGAGGCTCGCGCCCGGGCGGCGCTGAATCTGGCGCTGCTGAGCCTGGGACAAGCCGGCATCGCCTTGCGCAGCCTCGATCCGCAACGCCTTCCCATCGAGCTTCGCCCCTTGTCGCGGCTGCTGGAGCAACAGCTGAATGCCGCGCAGGCGGCTGCCGACGCGGTCGCTTCTGGCGCGAGCGTGCCGGCGACGGTCGCCGAGCCGTCGGCGCTCGGCGCGCCGTGATCGTCCGCACCGGCACGCAGGCATGCGCGGCGCGCGGGCCGCGGCGAAGACGCGGTCACAAGGCACTGGGCATCGCGATGGTCGAGTCGCTGATCGCGCTGCCGTTGCTCCTGATGATCGGGTTGTCCATGCTGCAGATCGCGTTGCTGTTGCACGCGAGGGACGCCCTGCACCTCGCGGTCCTCGAAGCCGCCCGCGCGGGCAGCGTCGGACATGCCGAGCCGCGCGCGATCGAGGCGGGTCTTGCACGGGGCTTGGTGCCGCTGCTGGCGCCAGGCAGCGGAAGCGACGTCCCTGCACGCCAGTTGGCCCATGCCGGCGCGAGGCTGGACGAGGGTTTGCGCGCCGGTTGGACGCGGTGGAGCCAGTTGTCGCCGACGCGCGAGAGCTTCCTCGACTGGGGCGGGCTGGTTCGCGATGCGAACGGGATCCCCAGCCCCGCGCTGGAGATCGCCGTCGACCACATCGGCACGGAGGCCGCCGTGAGGACGCCCGCGTCCGGTTCGGCAGGAAGCCGCGGAGGCGCCCCCGTCGGCGCGGCGTCCGGACAGACGCTGACTGACGCGGCGCTCTTGCGCATCGAGTTGGTCCACGGCGTACCGGCGGTCGTCCCGCTCGCCGGGCGGCTCATCGCCTTCACGCTCGCCGCGGTCGACGGCTGCGCGCTACCCCGCATGCGGTGGCTGGGTCCATTGGATCTGGGCGACCCAGGGCCGGCGGCCACGCGCCGGGCATGGGCCTGCGCGGTCTACTCGGGCGGGGCGGACGAGGGCCGTCCGAGAATTCCGATCCGCGCGACCGCCGTCGTCCGGATGCACAGCAACCCGCGCCTCGGCTCACGTACCCCGGCCCGGCGCCTCATGTGACGCGAAGGACTGCCGTGAGCCGCGCGCCCCGACACGGGGTGTTCGTCATGGCGATCACGGCGTCCGCAGGAATAGGCACGGGTATTGCTAACGAGCGCTTCGCCCGACATGACCCAGCCAGCGGAATTCCCCGTTCGGTGCGGTCGAGTGCGATCCGACACGGTGCTGCAAGCCGGTCTGTTGCACAATCCTGCCCCATGACTGCCCTTACCGACACTTTCCGCGCCGGCCTGGACGACTCGATCGCGACGCTCCAGCGGCTTCGGCAGGACGATTCCGTCGTCGACACGCTCGCGGCCCTCGCGTCGCGTTGCGTCGATGCGCTTCGTGCCGGCAACAAGCTGCTGTTCGCGGGCAATGGCGGCAGCGCGGCCGATGCGCAGCATTGGGCAGCCGAACTCGTGAGCCGCTTCAACTACGACCGGCCGGGCCTCGCGGCCATCGCGCTCACCACCGACACGTCGGCACTGACAGCGATCGGCAACGATTACGGCTTCGACTACGCGTTCGCGCGCCAAGTCGAAGCGCTCGGCCGCAAAGGCGACGTCCTCATCGGCATCTCGACGTCCGGCAACAGTCCCAACGTGCTTCGCGCCCTGAAAGCCGCTCGCGACCTCGGCATGGTGACGGCCGGCTTCACGGGCGCCGGTGGCGGACAGATGCCCGGATGCTGCGACCTGCTCGTGCGCGTGCCGGCCGACCGGACGCCCTTGATCCAGGAGGGCCATGCCGCCCTGGGTCATTTGCTGTGCGCAGTCATCGAATCCAACATGCACCCACGCGCTGCAGCCGGCGCCTGAACGCCTAGAACAACCCCCTCATCCCGATCCGGAACACGCACGTGTCGACCGAAGACCAGCCGCGTCAACCCAATCAAGAGCGCCGTGCCACCGAGGAGCGCCGCGTCAGCGCTGACCGGCGGATGAAACCGATGCGCAAGGCCGTGTTTCCCGTGGCCGGCCTCGGAACGCGCTTCCTCCCGGCCACCAAGTCGATCCCGAAGGAGATGCTGCCAATCGTCGATCGCCCGATCATCCAGTACGCGGTGGACGAGGCGATCGAGGCGGGGTGCGACACGTTGATCTTCGTGACCGGACGCGCCAAGCGGGCGGTGGAGGACTATTTCGATCGCAACCCCGAGCTGGAAGCCGAGTTGGAGGCCAAGGGCAAGAAGGAAGCGCTGGACGCGGTCCGCAACATCATTCCGTCGCATGTCAAGGTCCTGTTCGTGCGCCAGCCGCAGCCGCTCGGGCTGGGCCACGCCGTGCTTTGCGCGGCGCCGATGATCGGTCGGGACGAGTACTTCGCGGTCCTGCTGCCGGACGACCTGATCGACGGGTACCCCGACGGCGTGCTCAAGCAGATGCTGCCGGTGGCGACCGAGCGCCAAGGCTCGGTCATCGCGGTGGAACAGGTGTCCCGCGAGGACGTCAGCAAGTACGGCGTCGTCGACCCGATCAGCGACGACGGCAGCGTCATGAAGCTCAAGGGCATCGTCGAGAAGCCCACGCCCGAGGCGGCGCCATCGACCAATGCCGTCGTGGGCCGCTACATCCTGCACGCCAGCGTGCTGGACACGCTGGAGAACCAGGCGCCCGGCTCGGGCGGCGAGATCCAGCTCACCGACGCGCTGGCGCACCAGATCGACTCGCCGGGCCTGTACGGATACCGGTTCTCGGGCAAGCGCTTCGACTGCGGCAACAAGCGCGGCTTCCTGGTCGCCAACATCCATTTCGGGCTCAAGTGACCCGGCCGCTTCGCATCCTGGTCTTCTCCAGCCTGTTTCCGAGCGCGGCGGCGCCGACGGCCGGCACCTTCATCCGCGAGCGGATGTTCCGCGTCGCGCGGCACGTGCCGCTGGTGGTGGTGGCCCCGCAACCCTGGTCGCCCTTCGATCCTCTGGTGCGGCTGCTGCGTCGCAGCTTCCGCCCCATGGCCGCCGAGCACGAGGTCGTGGACGGCATCCACGTGCACCGGCCCCGGTTCTTCAGCCTGCCCGGCATCGGCAAGCGCGGCGACGGCTGGCTGATGGCGATGGGGGCTCGCGCCACGGTGCGCAAGCTCGCCGCCACCTTCCGCCCGAACGTGGTGGACGCGCATTTCCTGTATCCGGACGGCTTCGCAGCGAGCCTGCTGGCACGCGAGCTGGACCTGCCGCTGACCGTGACCTTGCGGGGCAGCAAGGACGAGTGGCTGATCGGCACCGACCGGGAGCCGATGCTGCGCGCCACGATGGAACGCGCGACGCGCCTGATCTCGGTGTCCGCCGCGCTCAGGCAGGACGTCGCCGTCCGGTTGGGCATCGAAGCGGGCAAAGTCACGGTCGTCGGCAACGGGGTCGATCTCACCAAGTTCGAGCGTGTCGACCGCGTCGAGGCGCGTGCGCGCCTGGGGATCGCGTCCGATGCGCCGGTGCTCGTGTCCGTCGGCGGGCTGATCGAGCGAAAGGGCTTCCATCGCATCATCCCGCTGCTGCCGGCGCTGCGTGAGCGGCATCCGGGGCTCGTGTATCTGGTGGTGGGCGGCGGCACGACGCAGGCCGACTGGCGGGCGCGGCTGGAAGCCCTCGCCGTCGAGCATGGCGTCCAGGACGTCGTGCGGTTCTGCGGCCCGCAGATGCCGCAAGAGCTGAAATGGTTCTACGGCGCCGCGGACGTCTTCGCCCTCGCCACCGCGCACGAAGGCTGGGCGAACGTCTTCCTCGAAGCCATGGCCTGCGGCCTGCCGGTGGTCACCACCGCCGTCGGCGGCAACGCGGAGGTCGTGTCTTCGGCGGCGTTGGGCACCATCGTGCCGTTCTGGGACGGGCCGGCATTCCGGGATGCCTTGGACGCCGCCCTGTGCCGTGCCTGGGACCGCGACGCCATCGTCGCGCACGCGCAGGCCAACACCTGGGACGCGCGGGTCGAGCAGGTGCTGGCCGAGCTCGACCGCGCCGTCGGCCTCCATGGCGGTCCGCAGGGCCGACTGGCGGTGGCGCAGTGAGCCCGGTCCTGGTCACCGGCGCGGCCGGTTTCCTCGGCATGCACGTGGCTCGGCGGCTGCTGGACGCCGGCCATGCCGTGGTCGGGATCGACGAGGTAAACGCGTACTACGACCCCTCGCTCAAGGAAGCACGCGTCGCGCGCCTGCTCGCCCATCCTGGCTTCCAGTTCGAGCGCATGGACGTGGCCGACGCGGGCGCGGTGTCGGCGCTCTTCGCCCGGCACCGCTTCGAGCGGGTCGTGCATTTGGCGGCCCAGGCCGGCGTGCGGCATTCGCTCAAGGACCCGTTCGCCTACGATCGGTCCAACCTCGCCGGCATGACGTCGATGCTCGAAGCCTGCCGTCACGCGGGCGTGGCGCACCTGGTGTATGCCAGCAGCTCGAGCGTCTACGGGGGCAACACCAAGGTGCCGTTCAACGAAGACGATCGCGTCGACACGCCGGTCAGCTTCTATGCCGCCACCAAGCGGGCCAACGAGCTGATGGCGCACACGTACGCCCACCTCTACGGCCTACCGGCCACGGGCCTGCGCTTTTTCACCGTGTACGGCCCGTGGGGCCGTCCGGACATGGCCTATTGGATGTTCACGGATGCGATCCTGTCGGGTCGGCCGATCGACGTGTTCGGCGATGGCCTGCTGTCGCGCGACTTCACGTATTGCGACGACGTGGTGACCGCGATCGAGCGCCTGGCGTGGATGCCGCCGGCGGCGGCCGTGGGCGCCGTCGCCGCGGCGCCGCACCGCATCCTGAACGTCGGCAACAGCGCGCCGCACACCGTCAACGAGCTGATCGGCACCTTGGAATCGCTCATCGGACGGCAGGCCGTCCGCGTCTCGAAGCCGATGCCGCCCGGCGACGTGGCGTGCACCTTCGCCGACAGCGCCCGTCTGGCGGCCCTGACCGGGTTTCGTCCCACGACCGCACTGCGCGACGGGCTGGCCGCTTTCGTCGGGTGGTTCCGCGACTACCACGGCCGCTAGCGGCGATCTGCCGGCAGTCTCCGCCCGAACGCGGGCCGGTGCCGCCGGCAGCGGTCCGGGCCGAACGCGTGGCGACTCACCGAAGTCCAAGCATTCGAAGCATCAGCAAACCAGGGAACGCGAATGAAGATCACCGTGATCGGAACCGGCTACGTCGGCCTCGTGACGGGCGCATGTCTGGCCGACGTCGGCAATGACGTGCTCTGCGTCGACATCGACGCCCGCAAGGTCGAACGGCTGCATGCCGGCGAGATCCCGATCCACGAGCCGGGGCTGGATGCCATCGTCCGGCGCAACGTGGCTGCCGGCCGCCTGTCGTTCACGACCGATCCGGCCGAGGGAGCGCGCTTCGGTGTCGTGCAGATGATCGCGGTCGGCACGCCGCCGGACGAGGACGGTTCGGCCGACCTGCAGTACGTGCTGGCGGCGGCACGCACGATCGCGCGGCACATGCGGGACTGGCGCTGCGTGGTCGACAAGAGCACCGTGCCGGTGGGAACGGCCGATCGCGTCGAAGCGGTGCTTCGCGAGGAGCTCGCCGCGCGCGCCGCCTCCGAGCCCGACGCGGCCGCCCTCGGCTTCGCGGTCGTGTCCAACCCGGAGTTCCTCAAGGAAGGCGCCGCGATCGAGGACTTCATGAAGCCCGATCGCGTCGTGCTGGGCGTGGAGGACGCGCGGGCCGAGGCGCTCATGCGCGAGCTCTATGCGCCGTTCCAGCGCAACCACGAGCGCACGATCGTGATGAGCCGCCGCTCGGCCGAGCTCACCAAGTACGCGGCCAACGCCATGCTGGCCACGCGCATCTCGTTCATGAACGAGATGGCCAACCTCGCCGAACGGGTGGGGGCGGACATCGAGGACGTGCGTCGCGGCATCGGTTCGGACCCGCGCATCGGCTACTCGTTCCTCTATGCAGGCGCCGGATACGGCGGCTCCTGCTTCCCCAAGGACGTCAAGGCCCTGCAGCGAGCCGGGGACGAGGCGGGCTTGCCGCTGCAGATCCTGTCGGCGGTGGAAGCGGTCAACGAGCGGCAGAAGTCGGTCCTGGTCGAGAAGGCCCGGCAACGCTTCGGCTCGCTGGCCGGCCGCCGCTTCGCGCTTTGGGGCCTGGCCTTCAAGCCCAACACCGACGACATGCGCGAAGCGCCCGCGCGCGCCCTGATCGACGCGTTGCTCGCCGAAGGCGCGCGCGTGTCGGCCTACGACCCGGTGGCCATGGACGAGGCGCGCCGCATCTACCGCGAGCGTGCCGGGATCGAGTTCGTGGCGGACCCGGCGAGCGCCCTGTCGCGCGCCGACGCTCTCATGATCGTCACGGAATGGAAGGAGTTCAGAAGCCCGGACTTCGACATGCTGCGCGAGCGTCTCCTGCAACCGGTGGTCTTCGACGGGCGCAACCTGTACGACCCGGAAGCCATGCGTCGACGCGGCATCGAGTACCACGGCATCGGCCGCGCGTCGGATGCCGGCTGAATCCGACGGCGCCATGCCACGCCGCATCCTGTTCCACCACCGCATCCGCTCCAAGGACGGCCAGTACGTCCATCTGTCGGAGCTGCGCGCGGCGTTCGAGGACGTGGGCTGCGAGGTCCATCTGGTGGGTCCGCGCGTCCTCGAGACCGCTTCCTTCGGCGCGGGCGGCGGCGCGACGGATGGCTTGCGGGCACGGTTGCCGGGCGCGGTCACCGAAGCGCTCGAGCTGGCCTACGCACTCGCGGCGCTCCCGCGGCTGGTGTGGGCGATCGTGCGGCTGCGCCCGGACTTCGTCTACGAGCGCTTCAACCTGTTCTTCCCGATCGGGGCGCTGGCGTGTCGGCTGTTCGGCATCCCCTACGCGCTCGAGATCAATTCGCCGCTGTACGAAGAGCGGGCCGCGCACGGCGGCATCGCGCTGCATCGCGTCGCCCGCTGGTCGCAACGCACGGTGTGGCGTCATGCCGACCTCGCGCTGCCGGTGACGCGGGTGCTGGCGGATACGGTCGAACGCTATGGCGCCGATCCGTCCCGCATCCTGGTGCTGCACAACGGCGTCGACCGCGCGCATTTCCATCCGCGCGACATCGGGCATTGCCGCAGGGCGGTGGGCCTGCCCGAAGACGCGCTCCTGGTGGGCTTCGTCGGGTTCGTGCGCGATTGGCACCGGGTCGACCGGGTGATCGACGCCCTGGCCAGCGGCCGCCTGCCGGCGGCCACCACGCTTGCAGTGGTCGGTGACGGCCCGGCGGTGCCCGCGCTGCGCGAGCGCGCGGCGCGCCTGGGCGTCGCCGACCGAGTCGTGTTCGCCGGGCTGGTGCCGCGCGACCGCATCGCCGACTGGGTGGGGGCCTTCGACGTGGCGCTGCAGCCGGCCGTGACGGCCTATGCGTCCCCACTGAAGCTGATCGAGTACTTGGCCTGCGGCAAGACGATCCTCGCGCCCGCGCAGCCGAACATCACGGAGCTGCTGGAGCACGACCGCAACGCGCTCCTCTTCGACGACGCCGACGACAACGCCTTCTCCGACGCGCTGCAGCGGCTGTGCGGGGACGCCTCGCTGCGCGCCCGCCTGGCGGCCGAAGCCGGGGCGACCATCGACCGGCTGCGATTGACCTGGCTGGACAACGCGCGGCGGATCGTGGACCGAATGCCGGCACGCGGCCGACGCGAGCCGCCGCTCCGAGCCGCATCGACACCACCTCAACGCATGAGTCGCCGCCCATGAGCCGTCCGCGAGATCCGCTGCGCAGGACGGCATGCGCCGCCGTGCTGGCGCTGCTGCCGGCGCTGGCCCGCGCCCAGGACGCCACGAACGCGTCCCCCCGCGAAGGCGGTGCCCGCCTGCCGCCCGACCCGCGTCCCGTCGACCCGTCGTTCTTCGAGCGTCGCGAGGAGCGGGGCCTGCCGCCGGCGCCGTC
>ERZ1066118.149-NODE-149-length-73992-cov-12.416192_pt1 | contig 73992 bp, 64 predicted proteins | sample MGYA00382765_ERZ1066118 | MGnify/ENA primary metagenome ERZ1066118 (study PRJEB33369, sample SAMEA5778348) | biofilm metagenome | biome: Industrial cooling water; feature: Water cooling tower basin; material: Biofilm | place: United Arab Emirates | collected...
CGATCGCCCAGTAGTCGTAATCGACCAATCAGAAAGCCGAATTCAACAAGTTCGCGAGGCGGGCGTACCCTACGTGTATGGTAATGCTGCTAGTTTACACGTATTAGAAAAGGCAGGGGTGGAACGAGCCAAGTCGCTGGCGATCGCCCTTCCCGATCCGATGAGCAGCCGCCTGTGTCTGAAGCGAGCATTGGAGTTATCACCAGATTTAGATGTGGTGGTACGGGCAACGAAAGATAAAGATATTGAATTACTCTATCAGTTGGGGGCTAGAGAGGTCGTACAGCCGGAGTTTGAAGCGAGTTTAGAATTAGCCAGCCACTTACTAGCACAGATTGGCTTAGCTCCGATTTCGATTCAGCAAGAAATGCAGCAAATCCGCAACCACCATTATCTAGAGTTACGTCCAGAACGAACGGCTGCTCAAGTTTCACGCGAATTGCAGCGGGCTACTCAAGACTTAAATAGCCGTTGGTACGCCTTACCAGCAGGTTCGCCACTCACAGGTATGACGTTGGAAGAAGCTGACTTGCGCTACTTGACGGGGGTAAGCTTGATGGCAATTAAGCGGGCAAACGGGCAAGAGGTAGATTATCCCAATGCTAAGACCATGTTGGAAAAGGGCGATCGCCTACTGTTGGTGGGAGAAGCAGAAGAATTAGCCGCATTGGAAGAATTGGCTGAAAGCGAGGCAACTGTACCCGAAGCCAACGCCACGTGTCATTGGTTAATGGTAGCAGCCGATAGTCCCGCGATCGGTCAAACGCTAGGAGATCTCGATATTCGCCGTCGTTATGGCGTACAAGTCCAAGCCATTCGCCGCGATGGTAAATTTCTGCGGTTTCCTGATGGCAATATGGATTTACGGGCAGGCGATCGCCTGCTGTTGTGCGGTGGTTACTCGGCAATGACGCAGCTGCAAAAATTGCTAGCTGTCGCTTCAACTCCAGTCTCCAGCGTACCAGTGGTGAAAGCTACAGAAGCAGAAGCTTTACGGGAGTATTTGCCATTAGATAGTTGGAGAGAATAATGGTGTAGCCGAAGCCCTACACTATTATTCTTCGTTTCTCATTTCTCTAACTCTCGGTCTGAGATAGGCGATCGCTTGTCGCCAAATTGTGGTAGAGCGATCGCTTTCATCAATTAGACAAACGCAATTGGCATCTTGCCAGCCTAATCTACCCGTTAGCGAGTCGCCCGTCATGAGTTTCATTTCCACTATAATCTGACTTTTAATCAGAGATTGTACCTGTCGAATACTAGGTAATGCTGTATCGTAGTCGCTAGCCATGTTTATACTGAACTTTAAATTCCTCTGTATTGATAGTTCCCTCGATTCGGCTTCCAGTTGTCATTGGGAAAGTCAAAAGTTAAAAGTCAAAAGTCAAAAGCTAGGAGACAGGAGACAAAAGAGAGCAGAGGAGCAATTCCAGTCACTAGCCACTAGTCACTAATTAACTGATAACTAAACATGACTATCGAATTTGTTAAATATCACGGGTTAGGTAACGATTTTATTCTGATTGACAATCGCGCCTCTAGCGAACCAATTGTGACGCCAGAGCAGGCGGTTAAGTTATGCGATCGCCATTTTGGTATTGGTGCTGATGGTGTCATCTTCGCACTACCTGGAACGAACGACGCCGATTACACCATGCGGATTTTCAACTCTGACGGATCGGAACCGGAAATGTGCGGTAACGGAATTCGCTGTTTTGCCAAGTTTCTAGCAGATTTAGAGGGAAGCACGAATCCTAGCTCTCGCCAATACTGCATTCATACTTTAGCAGGTATCATTGTCCCCCAACTCACTGCTGACGGTCAGGTAAAGGTAGATATGGGAGAACCAAGATTGTTAGCAGAGGAAATTCCGACGACTCTCACTGCTGCTGGGGAAAAGGTTATTAACCAATCTCTAGAAGTTGCAGGTCAGTCTTGGTCAGTTACTTGTGTGAGTATGGGTAATCCTCACTGTATTACCTTTGTCGAGGATGTGGCTGCAATTCCCCTGGAGGAGATCGGTCCTCGGTTTGAACATCATCCAGTTTTTCCCCAGCGCACGAATACAGAATTTATTCAAGTCGTAAGCAGAGATTACTTGAAAATGCGCGTCTGGGAACGTGGTGCTGGTATTACTTTAGCCTGCGGTACGGGTGCTTGTGCTTCCCTGGTGGCTGGAGTATTAACAGGAAAATGCGATCGCGTTGCTACTGTAGAACTCCCTGGTGGCTGTCTCCAAATTGAATGGTCGCAAGACCAAAAACTTTACATGACGGGTCCGGCAGAGCGCGTGTTTGCAGGGAATATCGAGTAATCCGATTGCAAAAATCTAATGACATATGTCCATGGCTTGACAATAAAAATAAGTGCATATACACTTAAAATATGTCAGAGCAAAACACCTCACTCAATCTAGTTCAGCTAGGCAACGTTGCTAATACCTGTACATGTTTTAATCTCCGCAAAGCCACTCGTGTTGTGACGCAAATTTTCGACGAACAGCTGAAGCCAAGTGGATTATTAATCACTCAGTTCACGATCTTAGTAGCGATCGCTCAAGCAGGTTCGGGAACGATCAACGATCTAGCCGATCGCTTAGTCATGGATCGAACGACACTGACGCGCAATCTGAAGCCGCTAGCAAGAGAAGGATTAATTACTATTCAATCAGGTGAGGATCGGCGGATACGGATTGTTTCTTTGACAGTAAAAGGTCGCGATGCATTGGTTGTGGCATTACCTTTGTGGGAACAGGCGCAAGCTGCTGTAATTGCTGGATTGGGCGAACAAAAATGGAGTTCGCTGCTGATAGCTTTGTCTGGCGCTGTTTCTTTAGCGGATAAGAGTTAATTATTCTAAAAAGTATATGCACTTCCTTCTAACGTATAAGTGTATATACACTTTTAAGAAAATAACTGCTTACATCCAGAATTATATTCAACACAAGGAGTCGATATGAGGACGCACAGTAACGCTAAAAACGAAGCCACAGAACGCTGGTTTGTTTTATCATTGACGGTTTGGGGTGCTGCCGTATTTGCTGCTGGGTATTTCGGGATTTTCTCAAAGATCGATACAAACTGGGTTCCACTATTAGTCATGGCAGGTATTACTATTCCAGTTTTGGTGTATTACCTCAATAAAGATTTTAGAGCTTATATTTTGTCTATCGATCTCAAACACCTCACTATCTATCATTTATGGCGAATTGTCGCAGCACTGATATTTTTCCATTACGGCAGTCAAAATCTGCTACCTACACAGTTTGTTATTAATGCTGGTTTTGGAGATTTAGCAGTAGGGCTATTAGTACCAATTGTTTTACTCTTAAGAGAAAGCCACAGTAAGTATCTTGTATTCCACATTTTTGGAATGTTAGATTTTGCGATCGCGGTTGGTACGGGTTTCACGTTTAACGTTCTACTGAACGATCCTTTAATGAGGAATATAATGACTTATCCAATCGTACTTATTCCCCTCTACGGTGTTTGTATCACGGGAGCGCTGAGCATTATGACATTGGATAGACTCTTGAGGAGCAAATACCGTTCTGAAAGGCTGAGAAATAATTTTCAGAAATAAGTGTATATACATTCAAATCTGATAACTGCAAGTCAAGCGTAGGGTGGACAATGTCCACCCGATCGTTCAAGTAGAAGTTTAACCCTAAGATAGGCATTACCTATTTTAGAAAAAGATGACAATCAAGAATCAAAATATGATACTCTAGAAAAATTATCTATAAAAGCATAATAGTTGTGTTCTTTGAGAACTATGCAAGTAAACGAAGCCTCCAACGATTTTCAGCGTCAAGTATTAGAGAGACCTGATAAACTAACATTTGATATAGAAAAAGTATCGAATGATGTATCAGGTATTAGCTTCAGCTATCAGTGCTTTAGTTACGAGTTTAACTGCTGCATAATCGTAAATACTTATTAGTAAAATTCAGAACCAATCGAATAAACCCTTAAGATTGATTTTTTAACGATAGGCGATCGCCGAAAATTTCGCTTTCTTCTAAACTTATTTCTTGGTAGATTTGTTGAGTAAACTTTTCAGTGATATAATCTGTGATTAATGGATTTTGAGTAAATTTTCCACTGTTTCGATCGATTAAACAACGACGGCAAAGAGAATTTAAAGTATTAACGAGCTGCTGTTTAGAGAGAACGGAAAGTACATCATCTTGCAATTCGATTACCGTAACTGGTTCTCGCTCGATTGCTAGCCAGTACATCACTTCTTTTTCTAAATCGGATAAGCGATTAAACTGACAGTCCAATAAATCTCGAATCCCATCAAGAATAAACACTTCAGATCGCCAACATTGTAAAAATTGAGAAATATTACCGTCAAATAAATCTTGAATAGCAGATGCAACTATTTTGAGGCTGAGTGGATTGCCACCATAATAATCTACTAGCTGTTGCCATTCTTCCGGAGTTCCCCAGAAGGTACTAATTGCTCGATATATAGTATTAATTTCAGTGACTTGCAATCCAGTAAGTTGCAGCGATCGCACTGCAAGTTGTTCTCCTGAATACGTGGCAATTTCTTTAGGTTTTTCTCGACTAGTAAGAATTAAACAACTTTGATGAATTTCTGTACCCAAGCGATCGATTAACTTCCCATAATCTTCAAACCCTTCTCGATAATACCCAAAGCGATTGTAGCTAGCCAGAATAGTTTCCCAACCATCTAAAATTAAAAGACAGCGATGCTGACGTAAATAAGAGAGTAAAAGCGAAATGCGATCGCTGCAATTTTCCGGTAACTGAGGCTCTGGTTGTTGAGCTAGGACTTGAATTATATCTGATAATAATTCTGATAGAGAAAGTGTAGATTGTAGCGATCGCCAAATCGTACAGTCAAATTTATCCTGAATTTGAGTTGCTAGTTTGGCAGTTAAGGCAGTTTTACCAATACCACCCATTCCCAAAATTGCTACTACCCGACAGCGTAAAGCAGAACTGTTATTGTCCAAAATCCACTGTTCTAATAAAGATAACTCAGTACTGCGTCCGTAAAAAAGAGAAACATCAATTTCTAGTTTCCAATTGCGTTCGCTTAGTGTAGCATTAGCGTTTGCTGTGAATTGTGGATTGAATTGTCTATCTAAATCCGTACATATATAGCGGGAAGAATTACGTTTTAGGACAGCCATCAAATTATTTTTACTCACCTTTTCTCCCAAAGCATGGCTGATAATTTGCCATAACTGGGAACCTGCATCTTTGAGATAGCCAGCATCATAGCCAGAAGTTTTAGCAATTTCTACATAGGAATGTCCTGCCAAAGACTGTTGTAACAAGATTTCCTGCACTTTAGACAAGTGTTTTTGTTCTAGAATTTGCTCGACAATCTTGAAGCCTAATTCGACATCCATAGCTAATCGGTTATCAGTAAAGAGTGAGTAGTGAGTAGCGCAAATACAGATGACCAATAACTAATGACCAATGACCAATCAGAATAACCACTAATATTTCTTTTAGTTGGTAATTTTAATATTTTGTTAATTGACAAAAATTACGTATTCGCGTCTGTACCAATTCCCCTAGCACTTGTGCTAGTTCGATTTGTGTGGGCGGGTTTGACCGCAGAACGCTCGATTCTAGTAAAGGTGTCAGAAAAAACCGCCCGTACGACTTCTGACTTCGTTACGACTTTTTCTGACTGACACACTTGATGACTTTTGCCGACTGTCAAAGCTAGAGCCGAGAGTTTAAGGTTTATTTTATCAGCGTACAAAGGTTGCTGCTGCAAACTGAGCCGGTAGCAAGTTTAGGCGCTGGGTACTCCTTAACTGCCTAGTTAATTCTGGTGTGTGGACGAGCTTTCAATTGTGGTGTGTGAAAGCGTTTCTGAGCGAGCAAAGGGTGGAAGGAGCAACCTCACGAGAAATATCAAATAACACAGCTAATTACTTTTTCAGTAGCAAGAGGACGATCGCAAGTTGTCGCGATCGCTCTTCGTAGGCAAACACCTACGAGAGACGTGCATCTTCTCCTCAACCTGCTGTAAGTCAGGCTGCACGCAAATAACCAGAAAGCATAAGTCTAGGATAGGTATGAACTTTCCCACAATCATCAGGTTTTGTCAAGTCGGCACGATCGCTGCATCTCTATCTATGGGTACGCTTAATTTTCCCACCCGATCGCAGCCGAACCCCTTACAGCAACAAGCTTCTGTTGCTGGAGTCAAACCCGCACCAAGTCAGCCGGTAATTTACGTTAACTCTGCAACAGGTATTGATGCTACCACAGCGGGTAAAGATCCCTCAATTCCGTTGCGTACTATTACTTTTGCTTTACAACAAGCACGATTGGGAACCCTAATTCAGCTAGCTGCTGGTACGTACTCGGCTCAAAGTGGTGAAGTATTTCCCCTAAAACTCAAGCCAGGGGTAACGCTTAAAGGCGACGTTACCACCAACGGTCAGAATGTCGTCATTAAAGGTGGCGGACGCTATCTCAGCCGCACGTTTGCACGTCAGAACGTTGCTGTCGTTGCCGAAAGAGATAGCACAATTATCGGCGTGACGATTGGTAACTCTAACTTACGCGGTACGGGATTGTGGATTGAATCGACTAACCCCACCGTACAACACAGCACTTTCACCAATAACCATCGAGAAGGAATTTTTGCCACTGGAACCGCTACACCTAAAATTGCAGCAAATATCTTTGTGAAAAATGGCGGTAACGGCATGTCTTTGGCTAGTGAAGCTCAAGGAGAGATTCGCAACAACGTGTTTCAAGACACTGGTTTTGGACTAGCGATTGGCGGTACGGCTGCACCTGTAGTAGTGGAAAATAAAATTATTCACAACAGAGATGGTATTTTTGTTTCTCAAGAAGCGCGTCCGGTACTGCGCAACAACGAGATCGAAAATAATCAAAGAGATGGAATTGCGATCGCGGCATGTTCTCAAGCACGGATCGATTTAGCTGGTAGCAACATCTTCAATAACAACGGTCAATACGACATTCACAACGGCGGCGCTAACCCAATTATTTTGGTTGGTAGTACGGTAAAAACCGCTCAGGAAGCACCGCACAATCAATGTTTTTAGCATATTTGAGAGTTGAGAGTTGACTGTCAACTCTCAACCGTTAACTCAAATACTGCATCAAAATTTTTTCAATTTGAGCAATACCTATGGGTTTGCTGAAGTAGTCATTAGCGCCAGCTGCTAAAAAGCGATCGCGTTCTCCTGCCATGACCGAGGCGGTAACGATAATCGCGGGTAATTTTTGCCACTCTGGTTGCTGGCGCAGATTTTGGAGCAAATCCATTCCTGTCACGCCATCCGGTAGCTGTACGTCCAATAGCAGCAAGTCTGGCTGATAGAGGCATAACGTCTCTTGAAAGTCGTGCGGGTGTTTGAGGTGCATGACTTGGTAGCCGACTATCTCAAAATAGTCTTGTAACAGTAGGGCGCTGCGATCGTCGTCTTCTACAATTAGAATCCGTTTAGCAACGGGCGATTTACATCCGTTGGCAGGACGGCTACAGGCTAACTTTGATTCATTGTTAGTTGTCGAAAGTAGCGATCGCTCGTTGGCTGGCTCTTGGCACAGCTCGTTTGGGCAAATGTTTGGCAACCATAGGGTAAACTCACTACCTTCACCGACAGTCGAGCGGACAGTGACATCGCCGCCGTGCAACCGCGCTAACTTGCGCGTCAGCGATAAACCTAAGCCCGTGCCTTCGTATTGTCGATTTAATCGACTGTCCAGTTGTTTGAAGGGCTGAAACAATAACTTTAGCTGTGCTGGCTCAATGCCAATTCCCGTGTCTGCGACTTTAAAAGCAATTCCTTGGGTTACTTGTTCTACCCGCAGCGATACTTGCCCCTTGGGAGTAAATTTAATGGCATTAGCAAGTAAATTTAGTAGCATCTGCTTGACACGGCGTTCGTCAGCAATACAGCTTTCGATTTGCGGCTCGATTTCACTTACTAACTGCAACTGCTTGGCAACGGCGCGATCGCGCACGATACTCAAACAGTAGGTACATAAATCTTTGACATTCAACCGAACGAGCGTGAGTTCTTCCCTCCCCGCTTCCACTTTGCAGAGGTCGAGGACATCGTTAATTAGAGCTAGTAGGTGTTCGCCGCTACTATAAATGCAACTGACGTACTCTTTTTGCTTGGCATTGAGACTACCAAACAACTCTTGCCCTAGCAGCTGCGATAGTCCCAACACCCCATTTAAAGGCGTGCGGAGTTCGTGGCTCATAATTGCCAAAAATTCGCTTTTTGCTCGACTACCTGCTTCTGCCGCTTCTTTACTATCGCGCAGATGATTTTCTACCTGTTTGTGGACGGTAATATCTTCTACCAAAGCAATGACAAACTGAGGTCGATTAGTACTATCTCGCACCAACGAGTGATTGAGACGACACCACACTCCACAACCATCTTTACGAATGTATTGTTTCTCGATCTCGTAGCGATCGCGTTGACCCATGACCAGTTCGTAAAAAAGTTTTACATCCGCGGCAATATCATCTGGATGAGTGTAGTCAGTAAAACTCATTTTTAATAGTTCTTCCCGACTGTAACCCAAGATGTGACATAGGGCTGGATTGCTATCAATCTGCCCTCCTTCTAAGTCTGAAAGACCGATCCCAATACTGGAATGTTCAAAAACGGCGCGGAATTGCAATTCACTTTCTTGCAGCGCCACTTTTGTTTGTTGGCGCATAATCGCACCACCAATACTACCCGCTGCTGCACTGAGGATCGTTTGTTCTGTTTCCGTCCACTGTCGCTCTCGATAGCAGTCGTCAAAGCCGATGAAGCCCCAGAATTGACCTTCGAGAAAGATCGGTACGACTAAAATTGAGAGAATCTCTTGCCGATCTAAGATTTCGCGTTCGTGAGCGGGTAAATTTTTGACTAGTCCGCCAATTGGTTTACCTGCGGCTAAGTTTTCATACCATAGAGGAGAGCAAGTATTATAGGACAGACTTTGCAATTGTGGATTATCAATTTGAGCGGTAACGGTAGAACTAGTCCACTCAAAACGCTGGCTCATCAACAATTCACCCGTACTTGGGTGAAGGTGATTTTCAAATACGTAAACGCGATCGACATCACAGGCTTGACCGAGAGTCGCTAAGGCTGAGGTGATGGCAGCAGAGAAGTCTGTTGTGGTCAGCAGATGATTGTTAGCAGTAACAACAGCTGCCAGCAAGCGATCGCGCTCTTTGAGCGTAGATTCTGTCCGCAATCTTTCCGTGACATCTCGCCCGATACCTACGTAGTAAACTGGTTGTCCCGTGCGATCGCGCAGGGGAAAGGCAAATAGCTCTACTGTCACCAACCATCCTCGCTGATGGCGCAAAGTCACTTCTCCTCGATAGTTGTCACCATTTTGCAATTGAGTATAAATCTCTGCCACCTGTGTTTTTGATGTGAAAATTTCGTCTGTCCGCTGCCTGCAGAGTTCCTCATCTTCATACCCTAATAGGGTGCGGTGAGCGGCGTTTTGTTCGACAAAATTGCCTTGAGAGTCATAAATTGCGATCGCGTTGTTAGAATTGGCAACAATTTCTTGGTAAAAACTTAACTTCTCCTCGGTTTGCTTCAGCTGGTATTGGGTTTGCTGCCACTGAGTTTGCCACTGCTGGCGCTCGATCGCGTAACGCAATGCCCTGAGCAATCCCTGCGCGTCTATTTCTGCCCTGGCTAAATATTCCTGCGCTCCTTGAGCTAAGGCTTGTTGGGCGTTTTCTGCCTCTTCCCCTACAACAACAATTGGTATATGCGGGCAAGTTAAGCGCACGTGTCTGAGTTTTTGCCCAGCTCGATCTAGTTCGAGTAGAACAACGCTAGCTGACTCTGCTTTTAGATACGCTAAAGCTGACTGCACGCGCTGTTGCCAAACGAGTTGCAATGGGGTTTTGACTGCCCGTAAGATTTCTCGAATCCTTAGCTCAAACCCGGGCTGTCCTACTAATAATATTTTCAGTGAGGATAGATTCAAGTGCGCTGGCGCTATGTTGTGTATTGCCGTGTATTGCCGTTCAGAGTTACTCATTCATACCCAAACTCTTCGTAGTTCTGTCACGCGACGATTTTTGCGACGAGCTCTGCTCTACTTTTTATCGTGTTACTGATGTAGATTTTTCTGAGTAGTGAAATCGGCGGCTATTTTTAAGTTAGTTTCTTCAGTAAATAAGTTTTTAGCTACATTGTTCTACATATATTCTTGGATTCTTTCATTAGAAAGCAAATAGCTTTTTGGCGTCAAGAGGTGAAATATAAGAGTTTTTCATCGATGATTTGGATGTAATACTATAGGTCGATCTAGAGAAGTGCTATTTCAAGTTAAGATCTGATTATAGTCAACAAATATTCGTAAAAATTGTATAATTTTTTGCTAAAAAACTAGTTTAATGCTGAAGTTACAGGACTCAAGTTGAGATGTAGGAGCAACTGATGAACGAGCAAAATCTCAGAATAGTCTCGCTGATTCCTAGTGCCACCGAGATTCTAGCAGCATTGGGTTTAACGGACGCGATTGTCGGGCGATCGCATGAATGCGATTATCCTCCAGAAATTCTCAACCGTCCAGCTTGCACGCGGGCGCGAATCAATGCCACTGCTAGTAGTGCCGAGATTCATCAAGATGTGAATCAATTAATCCAATCGGCACTTAGCATCTACCAAATTGAAACCGATGTCTTGGAACAGCTACAGCCAACTCACATAGTCACTCAAGATCAGTGCGATGTTTGTGCTGTAAGTCTTAGTGAAGTAGAAACAGCAGTTGCTAGCTTGACGCATTCACAGCCTCAAATTATCTCTCTTCAACCCAACTTTTTGGCTGATGTATGGGCAGATATAGAGCGTGTGGCTCAGACTGTAGGAGTAGATGCAAATAGGTTAATCGAAAATATTCAGTCGCGGATTGAAATTTGTCGGCAAAAGGTTCAAGGTTTATCTGTAGCGGAGTTACCAACAGTCGTATGCATCGAGTGGATCGATCCCCTCATGGTAGCAAGTAACTGGATTCCAGAACTGGTGGCGATCGCAGGCGGTCAATCCTTATTTAGCGTTTCCGGTCAGGCTTCCGCTCGGGTGACATGGGAAAACCTGGTAGCAGCCGATCCGAGTATTATTGTTGTCATGCCTTGCGGTCTTGACCTTAATCGTACCCAGGCAGAAATTTTGCCTCTAACGCAGCACCCAGAATGGCAGCATCTACGAGCGGTTAAAAGTGGTAGAGTCTACGCTACTGACGGTAATGCTTATTTCAACCGTCCAGGTCCACGCTTGGTCGATTCCCTCGAGATTCTAGCCGAGATTCTCCATCCAGAGATATTTTCCTACGGTTACAAGGGGACTGCTTGGGAACAAGTTCAGCTATCAGTAACCAGCGATCTGTAGAATTCTTGCAAAAGGTCTCGCTCTGTCATGTTGAGCAAAGCGAAACATCTCAATATTCTTCACGGAGTCTGCCCTTGAGCGATAGCGAAGGGTTCAGAATGACATTTAGTTTACAGCCGCTGGAGCAGGCTACGACCGTGGGTATCCGTACCGCAGGTATTCAATAAATGGTACTTTTGAGCCAGATGGTGTACTTGTTGAGTTTCTTTCGAGCTAGGTCGCCAGGGATTGGGATTGTTGTAGGCATAATATGTTTCTACCCCATCAATTCCCAATTGGTTAGCAGCAGAAATTAAATCGCAAGGCGATCGCTTGTAGCGAGCTGGGTGAGCCAACACTGCTAATCCCCCTGCTTCATGAATTGCACCAATAACACTAGCAGCCAGATATGCTTCTCCGGTTACTGCATGTCTTTGCAGATAGGGCTGCATACGGGCGTGTTGGGTATCGAAGGCATATGCGAGGATATGCACTTCTGTATTTAACAACCCGGCATTAATCTCTACTCCACTCCAAAGTTGAGGTACGCAATCTTCTAAATCTGGATGATGCAGTTGCCATTGGGCTAAATAACGCTGAGCCGCTCGATATCCACCTATAGTATGATGATCGGTGATCGCCAATCCTTGCAGCCCGAGCGAAATGGCTTGCTCGATCGCTTCTTCAGGCTGTAATCTTCCATCGGAATATACGGTATGCATGTGGAAGTTGAAAGCGAGCGGACAACTCTCTGCATCGATTGTCTGAAAAACTCTTTGCAACCGTTGGCTCAATGAACTAGAAGTCTGGGCACAATAGACAGCCATAACCGCCTCAGAACGAATAGACGTTCGTTTAGTTTCTTTAACATACTGCCCGCTTACATCTGTGTATCGCTCGCTACCTATTCCGCAAGTGGGACTTAATTTAGAGCGATCGCAGCGACTTGAGGGTAGCTTTTCTTTTCAATATGTTAAGACTAACTTAGCAAAACAATACATGTAATGGCACGATTCGGTTGATGAGAATTTTCGATAGGTCAATTCAGCGATCGGTGACCAGTTATCAGCGATCGGTGAAGAAAGGGTGTGGGGTGTAGGGTGTAGGGTACAAACTAATTTTGAATTTTGAATTTTGAATTTTGAATTTTGAATTTCTTAAACCCATACTGCGGCTGCTTCCCAGCCTTTACCTTGGCGGATAATCTCTGGTTCGTCTGTAGTCATGTCAATAATTGTCGAAACTTCATTTTCTGGCTCCGAACCATCATCGACGATCGCGTCTACTATTTTGTCTAGGCGATCGAATAACTCGACTCGCGATAAGTTAGCTTCAGCTGGAGCCGAGCGCCCGTTGCCATTTTGAGGCAGGTGAGCTGAGGTAGAAATAATCGGATTACCTAAAGCATTCAATAAGGCAGCACAAATTTTATGGTTTGGCACTCGAATTCCCGTTGTTTTGCGCTTGGGATTTTGAACTAATTTCGGTACGAGCTTGGTGGCAGGGAGCAAAAAAGTATAAGACCCTGGGATTAAATGCCTCATAATCCGGTAAGCAGGATCGCTTACGACGGCATAAGTTGCCACGTTAGACAGAGAAGAACATAAAAAAGTTAGCGGCTTGTCATTTGACAGCTGCTTGATCTGGCGCACTCGCTCCACTGCCGATTTAGAATTGAGGTCGCAGCCGATCGCGTAAACGGTATCAGTAGGATAAAGCATGACTGCACCATCGCGCAGTGCTGTGATAATTTCTTCCACAGTGCGAGTCTGAGGATTGTCTGGATGAATTGTGTAGACTGTAGCCATAATGAGGGGTTAGGAGTTAGGGGTTAGGAGTTAGGGGAAGACAGCGAAGAAGTTAGAAGTCAAAATTTTGCCTCTTGCCTCTTGCCTCTTGCCTCTTGTCTCTTGCCTCTTACCTTCTCCAAGCACCGCTCACCACTAACTTATGACAAAACTAGCTTACCTTGAATGTCCCACTGGCATCGCTGGTGATATGTGCCTGGGAGCGTTGGTAGATGCTGGCGTACCGCTAGCATACCTGCAAGAACAGCTTAAAGGGTTGGGAATTGAACGAGAATATCGATTAAGGATTGAATCGGTTCACCGTAACGGGCAAATAGCAACAAAATTTCATGTAGATTTATTAGGCAGCGATCGCCACCATCACGAACATCATACCCATCATCACGGTCGTCACTTGCCGGAGATTGAGGATTTAATTCTCAAAGCCAAATTGCCTCATCGTTCTGAAGCTTGGAGTTTAGCTGTTTTTCGTCAGCTAGCTGTTGCTGAGGGAGCAGTACATCGTATTGCGCCAGAGAAAGTCCATTTTCACGAAGTTGGTGCGGTAGATGCAATTGTAGATATTGTCGGTACTTGCTTGGGATTGGATTGGTTGGGGATAGATAAAATCTACTGTTCTGCCCTACCTACAGGGGGCGGTACGATTAGAGCTGCTCACGGACAAATGGCGGTTCCCGTACCAGCTGTATTGAAGTTGTGGGAGATGCGCAATTGCCCAGTTTATAGCAATGGTATCCAAAAGGAATTAGTTACGCCTACGGGAGCCGCGATCGCGATCGCCTTAGCTACAGATTTTGGCTCTCCGCCTGCCATGACGATACAGCGGATCGGACAGGGTGCGGGGTCGATCGATTTACCGATTCCTAATATTCTGCGCCTGTGGCTGGGTGTAGAAACTTTAGATATACCATCTATACAAGAATCAAACGTTAGCCCCTTTCTAGAGACGATCTCATTACTGGAAACCCAAATTGACGATCTCAACCCCCAGGCGATCGGTTACGTCTTAGAGGCGCTGCTAGCGGCTGGAGCGTTGGATGTTTTCACGCAGTCGATCGGCATGAAGAAATCCCGTCCTGGCATTTTACTAACTGTGATTTGCCACCCTGACAAGGTAGCTGATTGCGAAGCGATCGTCTTTCGAGAAACCACAACTCTGGGCATTCGTCGCCAAACTCAACAACGGCTGGCGTTACAACGCGAAATTCAATCTGTTGCAATCAAATACGGTACGGTGCGAGTCAAAATTGCTTGGACTGGTACAGCCACAGAGCGACAAATTACTAATGTCCAGCCAGAATATGAAGATTGCCTGCAAATTGCTCGACAGCAAAATCTTGCTTGGCGAGAAGTCCATCGATTAGCGCTACAAGCTTGGCACGAAGAGAATTTGGAATAGAGGCACTCTACTACACTGCGGCAGCAGAATTTGGATATTGAGTAGCAGGTGCAGGAATCTGGCAATAAAAAAGGTAGGCAATGCCTACCCTCAGATTTCAAGAGTGCACGAGCAAATTAGTTTAGGGTATCTTTAATGTCTTCCCCTGCTCGGTAAAAACCCTTCTGGGTGTTTCGAGCCGCTTCATTAGCTTTGCCTTGTGCGTAATCAGCTGCATCTTCTACATTGCGCTTGGCGCTCTTACCTAGATCTCTAGCTGTATCTTTGGCATCTTCAGCAGCGCGGCTAACGTTTCTGTCTGCTCCTCGGAGTGCGTCAGAGGTGTTTTCTTTAATATTCTCCGTACCGCGCTTTGTGCCTTTGGCTAGGTCTTCGGCAGTGCCTTTAATCTTGTCTTGGATATTCTCTGTATTTCGGCTGACATTTTTACCGAAATCTTCGGCGTTCTCTCCTTTTTTACCCAGAATCCGTTTGGTGTTTTCGCCAACATCACTTGTTTGGTCGATAACGTTGCGCTCGGCATTTTCGATGAGAGCATTAGCTTTTCTATTAGCCGCCTTCTCTAAATCTCTGGCTCTCGGATCGACATCGCTGAATTCATTCATTGTCGGTCCTCCCTCGAAGCGGTTAACTACACCAGGATCGGGAGAAGTTGCCGTACCTCCTGGAACTTCCGGTCTAGGATTCTTCTGTCCTGGTACGGCTAATTTTCCAGCAGGAACGTCCTGTCTCTTACCAGTCACCACTCCTGCATCAGGACTCTTTGCTTGCACTGCACTAGAGCAAGCGGTGCTGACGAATAGTAAAATTCCTGCCATACAGGTAACTAAAATTCGTCCTAGATGAATTTTTTTCACAGCAGTTATGAGTTTGTTCATGCCAATACTCCTTTTAATTGCAATAGAGCGATCTGTGAAGGCAAAGTGTTTTTTGTGCTTGACTTTGCAACAAATTTTGATATTTAAGTAGGATCTACTGACCTAAAGCAGGATTGCTTTGAGCTTCTGGTCTTCTACTTCCTTCTGCGGCTTTCTCTTGAGTAAATTCTGTTGCTTCTTTAAAAGCTTCTTGTACCTTTTCTAGGCGTTCGCCAATTCGTTCTCCTAAGTCTTCGTTACGCTGATTCAAACCACCTGGTTCGGGTTGCTTGAAGTCTTTAGCAGTTTTGATTGGTAATTCCGCTTCTTTTTGCGCCCTACCGACTGGGGTTTCCGCTCCAGGGTAAAGAAGTCCTTCGCTGTTAGCTGCCACCAGTAAGGAATATTCATCTAAGCTGGCGCGATTGGTTGGCGATTTATCAGGTGTCTGTTTAACTGTGGGATCGGTAGTGTATTTGTCTACGTTGCTGTAGTTTACTCCAGGATTTTTGTGAGGATTGTTGTTTCCCCCTGCTTGTACGGCAGGATTATTCGGATTTGCACCTTGGGCTGTTGTTGCATTACTGCAAGCTGTGCTGAAGATCAGCAATACGCCAACCAAGCATACTGTCAGTACTTGGCGCAATCTTAGTTTTTTGAACAAAGCGGTTAACTTCTGCATAAAACCCTCCTAGTTACTTACCAGTCCGCCAAATGCCCTCTGTATAAGCGCCGCACCAAGCACTAGTACTGCGAATCTCAGCCGCGTGCTAAATTTCATGCTTTCAATTAGACTTACTTATATATGAGTCAAGAGCATTTTGGCGTTATTGTATAAAGTGGCTCGAATTTGACCAACGATTGCTAATCTTAGGCATTTACGGGCGATCGCTACCTCTAGCAAAGGTTGCATTTTGCGATCGCTATAGTTCAATTTGTTTCTAACTCAAGAGAGATTCACATTTGAAACAGAATGCAGCAAATTTTGTCACGCCTGAAACCTTACTTACGCTGGATCGTCCTAGGCGGGACTTTATTTTTCTTAATAACAACCTTTAAAAATAATTGGCAAGAGGTAGCAGCAATTCGGATTGCTATTTTGGGATGGATAACTCTAGCAATTGCTTTGGGTGTTACTCTACTTGCCCATGTCTGGTCTGGATGGGTCTGGACTTGGATATTAGAGGAATTCAACCAAATCGTCAATGTTCCTCAATTCGTGCGAGTTTATTTGCAAACAAATATTGCTAAATACTTACCAGGAAATGTTTGGCATTACTATGGTCGAATTTCTGCAGCAAAAACAGCTGGTATTCCTACCAGCGTAGCAGCTCTGAGCGTATTACTAGAACCGCTATTAATGGCAGCAGCTGCAATTTTGTTATCTTTACTGGGAATTCAATCAGCGATCGCTCAAACTCAAAGTTATATCCAGTTGTTACTGGTTTTTATCTTGGCTGGGGTATTGTTAGCAATTCACCCTCGGTTGCTAAATTTAGCGATAAGGTTTCTGAGTCGAATGAAATTTAGCTCGACTCGATCGACTGCGAGTGCGAACAATCCCGCTCTATGCCAAATTAAGCGCTATCCTTGGCGACTTTTATTAGGAGAATTGGGTTTTATCGGACTGCGGGGAACTGGTTTTTTGCTTACTGTACTTGCTCTAATTCCACTGTCAGTAGAGCATATTCCTTTATTGTTTGTTGCTTTTAGTTTAGCTTGGGTGCTAGGATTAATAATTCCCGGTGCGCCTGGAGGTTTAGGAGTATTTGAAGTTACAGCGCTCGCTTTATTGCAGAATAGTTTTTCTACTGGTGTAGTCATTAGTGCGATCGCTTTCTATCGCTGTATTAGTATTATTGCTGAAGCTACCGGAGCTGGGCTAGCTTGGCTCAATGAGAAATGTCGAATTACCGATCGCTAATCGTTAATTCCAATTGTTAATTAATAATTATAAATCACTGAAAACTATTTTAAAATTATCGAGTGCTTATTTAACTGAAATTGTCATATTGTCTGCATAAATGGCAAAGATAATAGTAAAAATCTCAATAAAATTAGTCATCCAGTTGCAACTTTCTGGAGATTTTTCGTAATACATAATTAGATCGGCAACACAAGCTTCTAAACGTATTCGCGCAGGTTGGCAAATCAAGACAATTTTCAGCAATAGTATGACAACTGTAAGCGGATTACCTTGCGATATCAATGATTCTAGTAGCGGTGAAGGCTGTCGTCGCTTATCTGTTGTTAAATAGTCAATCAGTTTGTTACAGGTTTTCAGCAACATTGTATCGGTTAGTTGCTGATCGTTCCAGGTTTCATACAATGAATCTAGTTTATGCCACAAATTGAGTTTTAATGTATCAGAGAACTGCTGGCTTTCTCCATAGCAAAGTAGATAGTCTTTTAAACTTTGCTTGAACTTTTTATAATTTTGTCCTTGAGTTGTTTTGCTAAATACGTTAGCCATGTTTGTATAGCTATAAGTATCGCGTTTGGCTACAATCAGCTTAATTACTCGGAGAATATCATCTCCCACATCTGTCGGATTGTGGATTTGGCTATCTATTCCAGCAGATTCAAACCGTGCCATGTACATCGCCAAGTCAAACTTGAATCTACACCGCAGTTGTAACGCTCTATTTCTAGCTGCTTCTCGCTGTTCGATGGGGTTTCTCAAATCGTTGTATTGAGTTGAGAGTAAGATTGGCGTGTAGCGCGAATTCCAACGAGTTTGCTCTTGAAATTTAGCTTGAGCATACAATTCTAATTTTTGATAATCTTCGCTTTTAGCAAAAGCTTGTATCCAACCTCTCAAACGATCGACCATTGGTGAAAGAGATTTTCGCTTGGTAATCGGGTCGTTTAAGATTTCTAGTAGGTTGTGAATATAGTTATATTTTCTTTTAGAAACCCAATTATTGACGAGAATGTAGCACGACCGTTTGAGCGTATAGTGAAATTCTTGGCGATCGTTGGCAAATACAATTTCATATATGGCGCGGATGACGTTGGAATTAATCGGATCGTCATCTTGAATAAATAAATGTCTAAATTCCTTCAAAACATTTTCGGGCGACCACTGCTTAATAATATCTAACAGGTAAGCATATAAAGTTTCCTGTGCCTCTTCAAAATTGCTTGTTTGCCGCGAGGTAAGATTGCTCGTGGTTTGTTCTTCGCTGGGCGAACCAGTAGCATCGAAGATATTAGGCTTAACCATACAATGCCTTTCCATGTATGAAGCGATTTGGGTTACGCTCGACTTAGGTGTTATATAGTATGAACTATAGTTTAAAAAAAATTAGTACAGTAGAGTATTTCTGTGTAATTTTATCGTAAATATGTGGTAAACAATCATCCGTGAAATTACGGGTTGAATTGTTTGATAAAAGGAAATTTCCGGGCAATAACCCGCGACAGTTATGAACATTTTGATTGAAATAAGAGAGCGATCGCGAGCGGAGAAAACACGCGACAATAACACAAAACCTACGCTATTGACGTAGGTTCCTCAAAGTTACCGTAGTGTCGCAATGGGGGCGGAGGGACTTGAACCCTCACGACCGTTTAAGGTCAACGGATTTTAAGTCCGTAGCGTCTGCCATTCCGCCACGCCCCCTTATAAACCAGTATAGGTTGTGACAGGGTAGGTCTACCCCGCTTTACTATTCCAGCACTAAAGGGAAATTTATGCAACTAAAAAAAGGAGTAGGTGCGGGAACAGGCGGAAAAGAGAGATCGGAGAGCAGAGGGAGCAGAGGGGCAGAGGAGATTAAACCACTCCTGACTCCTGGCTCCTGACTCCTGACTTCTGTTCGCTGATAACAGATAACTGAAGAGCGGTACAATATCTACAAACAGGGAATACACCTTAGTTAAAACATAGCTCGCCTCAGGCGATCGCTCGTTCCTCGATATACCAACTTGGGAAAAAATTTATGATGGTAGCCCTACTGTACTTAGCTTTGGCAGGAGCATATCTGCTTGTCGTCCCGCTCGCAATACTGCTTTACTTAAATCTTAGGTGGTATACCGCTGCTTCCTTCGAGCGCGGCTTTATGTACTTTATGGTATTCTTTTTCTTCCCAGGTTTATTAGTTTTATCGCCCTTCCTCAACTTTCGACCCAAGCGCCGCCAAATTCAGACATAAGAGTTGTTATAGTTGCAATGCGACGAATTGATGCGATGGGAATGTCTCTAGGAGTCTTTGCTGCTGGAGGCTTGGCATACATTGGCTTAGAAATTGCTGGCTTAGATAATCTAGAAGCTGGTGTCTGGAGCCAGCTATTATTAGTAGGTGGCTTAATTGGTTGGCTGCTCAGCTATGTCTTTCGGGTGATGGGGAAAAATATGACCTATCACCAGCAGCGACAAACCTACGAAGAAGCTTTTTGGCAAAAAAAGTTAGACGAACTCTCGCCAGAAGAACTGGAAAAGCTGCAAGCTGAACTGGAAAAAGAAGAAAAGATTAATTCGTAACCCTCATTTATGACTGCTATTTCCGAGTGTTTTAAGTCTTTGCGCAATCGCCAAGAGTGTGCTTTGATCCCATTTATTACAGCTGGCGATCCTGATTTAGCAACGACCGCTGAGGCACTACGGGTTTTGGATGCGGCAGGTGCAGACATCATCGAATTAGGCGTTCCCTACTCCGATCCGTTGGCTGATGGACCAGTTATCCAAGCAGCAGCGAGCCGTGCTTTGCAACGGGGAACAAAGTTAGAGCAAGTGTTGGAGATAGTAGCAACTGTCAAGTCAGATTTGCGATCGCCAATTATTTTATTTAACTATTACAACCCGATTTTGCACCGAGGGATCGAGCCATTTTTTCAACAGATATCTCAAGCAGGGGTAGCAGGGTTAGTCGTACCAGATTTGCCCCTAGAAGAAGCGGAATACCTGTTGCAGGTGGCAACTCAATACGGTGTAGAAGTCATATTGCTCGTGGCTCCTACCAGCTCGGCAGAAAGAATTGAGGCGATCGCGCAGCATTCACAGGGATTTATTTATTTGGTCAGCGTCACTGGCGTAACTGGGATCAGAACTGGATTAGAAGCACGAGTGCCAGGCTTGTTAGAACGAATTCGGCAAATGAGCGATAAGCCAATCGGGATCGGCTTTGGCATTTCGCAGCCAGAACACGCAGCACAAGTCAAACAGTGGGGTGCAGACGCCGTCATTGTGGGTAGTGCCATAGTAAAACGCTTGGCTGAGGGAACGCCAGAGCAAGGACTCGCCGCGATCGCTAAATTCTGCCGCAGTCTCAAAGCTGCCATTTCTAGTAGATAATCTAGTACATAATCGCTCTCCCTTTGACAAAACAAGCAGAACGAATTTGAACTCACCAGGCAAACTGATTGTATTTGAAGGTGTAGAAGGTAGTGGCAAAACCACACAAATTCAAGCTACACAATCTTGGCTTCAGGAACTTTTAGGCTCTGCGACTCCTAAACGAGATGTCAGCATTACTAGAGAACCAGGGGGGACTCAATTAGGCGCAAAACTGCGCTCTTTGTTGCTGGAATATAGATCTGAAGCGCCCATACTCAGCACGACTGAGTTGTTATTGTACGCTGCCGATCGCGCTCAGCATGTAGAAGAAACGCTCAAGGTCGCGATCGCCTCTGGCACAATTATTTTGTGCGATCGCTATACACATTCTACGATTGCCTATCAAGGTTACGGTCGCGGTTTAGATTTAAACTTAATTCATCAACTTAACGCGATCGCAACTGCTGGGCTGGAAAGCGATTTAACAGTCTGGTTAGATCTCGATGTAGCAGTTGGTTTATCGAGAACTAGAGGACGGGGAAGCAACGACCGCATCGAACAAGAGGCGATCGCTTTTCATCGTCGCGTTCAACAGGGATATTTAGAATTAGCTCGACAAGATCCGCGCCGCATTGTACGAGTTGATGCTAGCTTGAGTGAAAGCGAAGTTCGTCAACAAATTCAGATGATTTTGCGCCAACACTTAGCCGAATTATTGCCACGATGAACTCAACACGGAGACTAGGACAAGATCGTGCTGTTGTCATTGGAGGAAGTATTGCTGGTATGCTGGCTGCACGGGTACTAGCAGATTATTATGCCAGCGTCACGGTCGTCGATACAGATACGCTACCCAACCAGCCTCAACCTAGAAAAGGCGTACCGCAATCAGTACAACCCCACGTTCTGTTTGCCAAAGGATACAGAATATTAGAAGAACTTTTTCCTGGAATCGATGCCGAACTCTCCAGTGCTGGCGCATTATCAATCGATTGGCTGCGGGAGTTTCATCTCTTTGTTTACGGTGGCTGGAGTGCCAACACGACATCCGCTTCAGAGATTATTTCCTGCACTTGCAGCCGTCCGTTGCTAGAGTGGGCAATTAGACGGCGCGTCTTAGAAATACCCAACATTGAAATTATTGCCAAACATCGCGCTACGGGCTTGTTACGTGCCTCTGATGGCGATCGCGTTACGGGTATTCGCCTCCGTCCAGTGGGTGAAGGTACAGAAAGCGAACTAGTCGGCAGATTGATTGTCGATGCTAGCGGTCGTCGTTCCCAAGCACCACAATGGCTCGAAAGCGCGGGGTTTACTCCACCAGCTGAAACCGTAGTCAATCCGTTCCTCGGTTATGCAACGCGCCGCTACCGCGCTCCCGCAGCATTTGATGCAGATTGGAAGATAATGTTAATTTCCCAATCGCCGCCAGATAATACGAGATTGGGATATCTAGCCAGAATTGAGGCAGGAGAATGGATTGCTACCCTAGGCGGCTACAGCAAAGATTTTCCCCCATTGGACGATGAGGGCTTTTTAGCATTTGCCCGCAGTCTACCCAGTCAGAGATTTTACGAGGCGATCGCATCTGCCGAGCCTGTATCGCCTACCTACGCTCATCGCGCTACTGCCAACAGATTGTATCACTACGAAAAAATTCAGCTACCGCAAGGTTTTGTTGCTATAGGCGATGCAGTCTGTGCCCTGTGTCCGATTTACGGTCAGGGGATGACAATGAGCGCTATGGGAGCAATCGCATTGCGCGACTGGTTAAGGCAAGGGAATAGCTCTCATTTAGACAATTTAGACACTTCAGACTTTCAAAAACGTCTAGCTAAAAACAATTCTCTAGCTTGGACTATAGCAACGACTCAAGATTTAGGCTTTCCGAAAACAGAGCAGCACCCAACTAGCAATTCAAATAGATCGTCAGACAAGCTAGGCAAGTTCATGCGTTGGTATAATCGCCAACTGATGAAAGGTACGAGTTCTAGACCAGAACTACACGCCTTAATGTTAGAGGTAGGACAAATGCTCAAATCGCCTCTTGCCTTTTACCATCCCACAACAATTTGGCGCGTCTTGACAGTTAACAGTTGATAGCGATCGGTGACTAGTGAATGGTGAGCGATCTAATAACTCCTGTCTCCTCAGTTTTGACTTTTGATTTTTGACTTCCGACTTCTCCATGACCGCTTCTTTTGCCCAACTTATCGGACAGCACCAAGCAGTAGAATTATTGACTCAGGCGATCGCGCAAAATCGCGTTGCTCCAGCTTACCTATTTGCGGGACCGGAGGGGGTAGGCAGGTGCATGGCAGCTAAATGCTTTATTGAACTCTTATTCTGCTCTCAAATTCCCGACTCCAAGCAGCAACAAGTTCGCCATCGGTTGCAATTAGGCAATCACCCCGATGTCTTGTGGGTCGAACCTCCCCAACCTGAAGAAAAACGTAAAGCTGCACCAGTTATCCGCATCGAACAAATTCGCCACATCGAGCAGTTTCTCAGCCGTCCGCCCCTAGAAGCACCTCGCGCTGTGGTCGCGATTGAGTCAGCCGAATCTATGACAGAAGCAGCAGCAAATGCTTTGTTAAAAACTCTGGAAGAACCGGGACAGGCAACAATTATGTTAATTGCCCCCTCTACGGCATCGTTGTTACCGACGCTTGTATCTCGATGCCAACGCATCCCTTTTTATCGCTTGGACTTTCAATCTTTAGCTCAAGTACTACAACAAGTTGGCTACGATCGAATTTTGAGCCAACCGGCAATTTTGGCACTAGCACAGGGAAGCCCAGGGGCAGCGATCGCGGCTTGGCAAAAGCTAGAAGCGATTCCATCTGATTTATTGGCAAAAATTCGGCAAATTCCTCAATCTTGCTACGAAGCTCTGGATTTAGCCCGTCAAATCGATCGCGCGCTGGATTTAGAAACTCAGCTTTGGTTGGTGGACTATCTTCAGTATTGCTACTGGCAAAAGTTTTTGGCTGGCGAAATGCCGCAATCTCCCTTAGAAAAGCTAGAGACAACTAGGCGTTACTTGCTCTGTTATGCTCAGCCTCGACTGGTTTGGGAAGTGACCTTGTTAGGTTTAACAGATGTAGAAATGTTACATGAAATGCTTTCATATCTGTAAATCATCCCTTGGATAGTTGCTAATTTTGCCGTTGGCAAAAGAAAGTCCTAGGGGATTGGAAATCGCGGCTAGACAGGCAAAATCTGTTTACACAGACAAAACCTGCGTAGTCAGGTTTTACTTTCACAAATGCGATCGCAATTGTTAAGAGTTGCAAAAATTGCACGCTACTTTTGCCTGCTTTATGATTAATTTGCCAACAAGTGGATCTTTTTGCCAAAATTGCAATGAAAGAAAAATCTTTAGAAAGAGGTGTCGATGGTTTTCTGATTTTGCTGTTGCCGATAGCATTTGCGATCGTCATCTTCTTTACAACTTGGCCTCTACTGTTAGGACTGGCAATCTTTAGCATTGGTTATAAAGCATGGCAGTACTATCAATGGCAACAATGGAGTCGGCAAGTTAATCCCATTTTTTTGCAGGTCATTCAGGCTAATCAAGGTCGGATCGCGCCATTAGATTTAGCAATCAAGGCAAATTTGTCTGCCGCTACAGCTAAATATTATTTGGATAGTAAAGCAGCCGAATTTGGCGCTCAGCGACAGGAATATAAAGACTTAGGGACGGTCTATTACTTTATCACCTCCAGCACGTTGGGCAGTATGCTGGACAAGAGCGAACCACCAAAGGAGCTAGAGCCAGCAAAAGCAAAACCTCAAAATCTTCAGCAAACTATTCCGTCATCAGTCAAAAAAGCTGAATCACCAGTGTTAGAAACTGTTTCAGCTTTTTCTCCTACTCCTAAGGTTCTAGAAAGCAATGCTTCAGCAAGTGCGACCTCCATACCATTGTCACAGTCAGACGATACCGCAGTAGCTACCGAACAGGCGGCATCCCACAACCACACTCAACCATTACCCCAAACCTTGATCCAGTCAGAACTTGCTAAGCGGCTAAATGTCTATTCCAGCACCGTATATAAGCGGCGAGACGATCCAGATTTTCCTGAGTGGACTCGCAGTCGCGATCCTGAAGGAATTTCCTGGGGATTTTCACCTGAAACCAAGGAGTTTTATCGAATTTAGCGAGTAGTTGTTGGTTGTTGGTTGACTGACTGACAACTGCTTACCGATCGCCGGTCGCTGATAACTGACTTCCTCTAGCCTCGGAAATACAGTTTAAGTCGTGTTGTGCTATTTTTTGCAGCAATCCCGCAAGGATGCGGTTGACCATACCAATTCCTTCATATACCCAGCTGGTGTAAACCTGAATCAGGCTAGCACCAGCAATAATTTTTTCCCAGGCATCTTCAGCCGTAAAAATTCCTCCGACACCGACAATTGGTAATTGTCCTTGAGTCTGTTGGTAGATAAACCGAATAATTTCTGTAGAGCGATCGCGTACGGGTAAACCGCTGATTCCCCCAGCTTCTTCGACAATGGATTTGCCAGTTTTGGCAATTATGTGCGTTTTCAATCCATCACGGCGAATTGTGGTGTTAGTGGCAATAATTCCAGCTAGTTGATAGGTTTGAGCAATGTCAAGGATATCGGCGATCGCCTCCCACTCTAAATCGGGGGCGATTTTCACTAAAATTGGTTTTTTCCCCTGATTTTCCTGTTGTAAGGCATCTAAAATTAAGCTTAACTGAGCCGCATCTTGGAGCGATCGCAACCCTGGAGTGTTTGGAGATGAAACGTTCACCACAAAATAGTCACCCCAGGCTTTCAACAACCGAAAACTACCGAGATAGTCAGCTGCGGCTGCTTCTAAGGGAGTAATTTTTGATTTGCCTAAGTTAATGCCTAAAGGTATTGGTCTAAAAGTAGGAGAATTATTGTTCTCAGCTAACCGTTGCGCCATCACCGCTGCGCCATGATTATTAAAACCCATGCGATTGAGAACGGCAAAGTCTTGAGGCAATCGAAATAGACGCGGACGAGGATTTCCTGGTTGAGGATGAAATGTCACTGTCCCCAGTTCGGCAAAGCCAAAACCAAAATTCGACCAAATATGAGCTGCTACCCCATCCTTATCAAACCCAGCGGCTAAACCCAAAGGATTGGGAAAATCGATTCCCCAGAGTTGCTGTTGCAAGCGCTTATCTTGCAAACCTGTAGATTTTTGCAATTGTTCTAAAATCTGTTTGACACCAGGACGAGCGCGATTGCGATCCAGCCAGTCCAAAGAACGAATGACGCGATCGTGCATCCACTCAGGATCGGCTTTAATTACATCAAATAGCAACGGTCTAATTGCAGATTTGTAAATATCCACTTGATGAGGCAGTAGGGGTGGGGAGTAGGGTAAGAGGTAAGGGATATGGTAACTGGTAACTGGTCACTGTCCCCAGCCTCTCTCTACAGTCCAATGGCGATCGCTCGATTGATAAATCCTTACACTTGGGATTTTGGCTTGAGCGACTAGTTGTTCGACCTCATCAATTGTAAAAGCTGCGTGCAGAGAATCGCGAAATAAATCTTTCTGGCGATCGCTATATTTTGTACCGATTTCCTCAACTAACCGATCTATTGTCGCCGCATTCGTAGGGCGAATTAAATCTCGAAGACAAATGGCTCCTTGGGGTTGCAATACTCGTTTGAGTTCTAGCAAAAAAGGCAGGGGGTTCGGTAAGTGATGAATGAGGCTGTTGGAAATAACTAGCTCAAAGTGCTCGTCAGGATAAGGTAGGCGCTTAGCGTCTACTAAGTCCAGATTAATTCGCTCTTGCAAGCCTGCAGCTTTGACGTTATGGAAGCCTAGCTTCAACATATTTTCTGCCAGGTCAATCCCCCAGATTTGCCATTGAGGATGCATTTGACTGAGAATAATTGGAATTCGAGCTGTACCAGTTCCCGCATCAAGAACTTTGGCTGTTTCTAACTGACATAACTCACTTACGGTTTGAGCAAAAGCAGTGTTGACTTCTACAAAATCCATTGCATCGTAGTCAACCGCTTCCTCCCACGAGTCCATCACTTCCGGTTCTAAAATTCTTGGTAATTCACGATTGGTCATTCTGCAACTAACTATCTGACTTTTGGAGAGAGCGCGAGCGCCCGTTTTAATGCAAGGGTAGCGAACAAAGCCATAATAAAACAACCTGTTAGCTTAATGAAACAAGTCCTGTAGGGAAACTCGCACCGAAGCGTCGCACAAACTATAAAGTCAGATACTAGCAACTCAAAGCTCTAGCGATCGCAGCAAAAAGAATCGCGATCGGTTGCAGGTTGCCAATTGTTGCATTGCTAATAGTTGCGTTAAATATTCTCAAAACCAATTACAAATAGCAATTATCAGTAGTAATTATTCATGGATCTATTCTCAACCACTTGACTATAAAACCACTTGTCATCTGCAAGTGATTCAGATCTACAATGGCGATAGCAGTCAGTAATCGTCAATTACAAAAGCTACGGCTACTAATATTTTTTTACTCTATCTATTAGAATGATTTTGAAATTTCAATAACATTAAAATAAAGTGCTGTTAAACGTTGGAGATTCGTCATTTTTTCTTTAGTACCATAGAGAGATATAAAAACTGTATAAAGAGTATCAATCAAATAAATTTGTTTATAAAGAATTTCGGCATGACACGAGAAAATTCTCTCATTTCTCATCAAGGTGAGTATATCCGTACTTAAGGGGGAGGATATCTGTCTCATAGATCTGAGCCAAGGTCGATACAATTAGGGTGCGCTTTGAGTAATGTTGTTGTACGAATCAAGCACTAATAACAACATTACAAGGAGGAAAAAAATATATGCAGAATCAGTTCAGAACAGTTGCACTGCTAAGTTTATTAAGTGGTTTATTAATTGCAATTAGTTACTGGATTATTGGCGGTAGCGCTGGTGTGATAACTGGTATTGCCATTGCCGCAGTTACCAACTTAGTATCTTGGTATCAGTCTGATAAAATTGCACTGGCAGCTTATCGCGCCCAACCAATTAGTCCCCAGCAAGCACCAGGACTCTATCAAATGGTACAACGGTTGTGCGATCGCGCCAAATTGCCCATGCCCGCCGTGTACGTCATTCCCTCTCGGGCAGCGAATGCTTTCGCAACGGGACGCGACCCCGAACACGCAGCTATTGCTGTAACCGAAGGAATTTTAGAATTACTGCCAGAGGATGAATTGGAAGGTGTCATCGCTCATGAATTAACTCATGTAGCAAATCGAGACACTTTAACGCAAGCAGTTGCAGCAACGATCGCGGGAGCAATTTCTTTCCTGGCTCAAATGGCTAGCTATGGTTTGTGGTTCTCTACACCCACATCTAGAGATAATCGCAGTGGTATCAACCCGCTTGGAATATTACTCACAGTTGTACTTGCACCCGTTGCAGCTACAATTATTCAACTCGCTATTTCGCGGACGCGAGAATTCTCTGCTGATGCTGGTTCGGCACGGATGACTGGCAATCCTCGCGCTTTGGCGAGGGCGCTACAGCGATTAGAAAGTGCCGCTAGACAGCTACCAATGACTGGTAATCCTGCTTTTGAACCTCTATTAATTGTTAATGCTTTTTCAGGACAGTTCATGAGCAATTTGTTTTCTAGCCATCCTTCAACAGAAGCGCGGATCGAGCAGCTTTTAAAATTGGAAAGAGAGTTACCACAGCCTACCAATTTTTCCTTCGGTCAATAGTCATCAGTTAAAGCAAGCAAAAGAACGCTAGTTATTCATTTAGGAGATCGAACCATGACAAATGAAATTGGCAATCAAGAAGATAACTCCGTGAAAATAGAAATCATTCCTCAAGATAGCAGTGCCATTGTTGACGAACAAATGCCTGGGGAAAGTGACGAAATTAAAAACGAAACTAAAGCTTTGATTGAAGCAATTAAAACCCGCGCTCAACTAGAAGCTCAATCTGCTGGTTCTTTCACTCGCGAAACCTATATAGAAGCCGTGCGCAGGGCAAGAGAGTTTGTAGAACAGAATCAGCCCTTGATCGAACGCGATCGCCTGGAAAACTCCTACGAACACCTCAAGCAAGAAGCCGAGAAAAACTGGGAAGCGATCGCCAGAGAAATACACGAATTTGGCGATCGCCTTGCAGATGCAGCTAAAGCTGCCTGGGATGCTTTTACTGCCCCCCGTAGTTCTAACCGTTAAGTGTCGGCAAGTCACGGTTGGAAAATACTAAAAAATAGTGTTGAGTTGAAACAAGTGAAACAAGGCTGTTTCAAAACAGGAGAGTAGCGATCGCTACTCTCCTGTTTTTTGTTAATTAGTCTGACTGAATCCGAGCGCTAAATCCTTTATCTATATAAATTTGCTGATAATCTTCAGAAAATCTTCGTAAAAAATCGTGCCAGCCATGTAGTAGTCTTTAGAGTATCGAGTTTGTAAATTCGATTAACTTTTTGCAAGCGCTAAAAATTCTGTCATAGCTGCTGGAATGCGTCTTCAGCAACTTCTTTCGCGCTGTTTTGAGATTTAATCTATTATGTATATGAAAAAATTCGGATTTAGGGTTGTACTGATCGCGATGGCTGTGTCAATGTTCGTCCTCGCCATCGCCTCTAAAGGAAGTTTTGCTAAGGAGGATTCTGGTTCCATTACCGCCAAAGCTAAAATTTTTGGTCCTGACATTACTGGAGAATTAAAGCTGCGGCAAATTAGTAATGGAGTTACTCTTGTCGATCTCTTCCTCAAAGGAGATCCTGCTGTTCTCAAGCCAGGACTGCACGGGATTCACTTTCACGAAAAAGCTACATGCGACGAACGCGTACAGCCCCGATTTAGTACTGCTGGCGGTCATTTTGACCCAGGACCATACGGGAATTCCTTACCCGTTGAAGAAAACCATCCCTATCACTCAGGAGATTTACCCAATATAGATATCGATCAAAAGGGTGAGGGTAGACTAATCACTGCTACGAGTCGCGTCACCCTCTATGAAAGTCCTGTTTCCCTGTTTGATGAAGATGGAAGTGCTGTTATCGTTCATCAAAACCCCGATCTGATGATACCGATAACTGAAGGAGGAACAGCAGCACAATCAGGCGGTCCTCGGCTTGCCTGTGGTGTCATTGAAGAAAGCTAGACTTCTCGGTTCACTAGCAGGTAATCGATAACAGAACTCAGTACTCGCTTCCTCTTGACAAATGATCGATACATCTTTCTTTGCCGATTACCTAGCTGCTAGTTTGCGCCTTGCCGTACCCCTAGCATTTGCAGCTTTGGGAGGTCTTTATTCAGAGCGATCTGGTGTATTAAATATTGCTTTGGAAGGAATGTTGTTGACTGGTGCTTTTGCCAGTGCTGCGGCAACATTTTATAGCAATAATGTTTGGCTAGGCGTACTAGCCGCCACGCTCGCTGGAGGTCTAGTAGGATTACTCCACGCGCTGCTGAGCGTGTCTTGGCGTGTCGATCGACTAGTTTCTGGATTGGCAATTAATTTAGTTGCTGCTGGCTTGACATCATTTCTGTCGCGGTCGATCTTTAGCGGCGGTGCACAAAAATTACCAGGAATTGAAGCGATCGCCATTCCTGGGTTGGCAAATATTCCTATAATTGGCTCTTTATTATTCGCGCAAAATATTCTGGTATATTTCCTCATTTTTCTAATTATCTTTACGAATTACTTATTGTTTTATACTCATCCTGGCTTAACCCTCCGTGCTGTAGGGGAATATCCCCATGCTGCTGATACGGCTGGAGTCTCTGTACAACTGGTGCGTTATTTCAGCGTTATTCTCAGCGGTTGTCTGTCTGGGTTAGGGGGAGCGTACTTAACTTTGGTACAAGTAAAATTTTTTGCCGAAGGGATGAGTGCTGGTAAAGGGTTTATTGCGATCGCCGCCCTCATTTTTGGTAAATGGCATCCCATTGGTACTGCTCTAGCTTGTTTGCTATTCGGTGCAACCGAAGCTCTCCAACTGCGCATTCAAGCCTTAGGCGTAAATATTCCTTATCAATTTTTGGTCATGCTACCTTACGCGATCGCCCTTCTCGCCCTAGTCGGTTTAGCCGGAAAATCTTCTCCCCCATCTGCTTTAGGTCTTCCCTACTTCAAAGAAAAAAGTGAGTAGCGAAGAAAGGGTGTAGGGGAGCCAGCGTCGTGCGGGGGTTCCCCCCGTTGAGACGACTGGCGTTGTGGGGTGTGGGGGTGTAGTGAAGTGTGGGAAGTGTGGGAGGACACTCGAAAAATCTTCTCCCTTGTCCCCCTTGTCTTTCGACTTACGAATTACGACTTACAAATTACGACTTACAAATTCATCTCGTGCCAAACAAGCGATCGCCTGCGTCTCCCAGACCAGGAACGATGTAACCGTGTTCGTCCAAGCGATCGTCAATTGCCGCAGTATAAATTGGTACGTCTGGATGTTGCGAGTGGAAATGTTTAATTCCCTCTGGTGCAGCTAGCAAACAGACAAATTTTAACGAGTAAGGTTTAATAGCCTTGAGGCGATCCACGGCAGCTATAGCCGAATTTCCAGTTGCCAGCATTGGATCGACGATTAAGACATCTCGCTTTTCTACCTCGTCGGGAACTTTGAAATAATACTCGATCGCCGTTAAAGTTTTGGGGTCGCGGTATAAGCCTATATGTCCTACCCGTGCGGAGGGCATCAACTCCAACATTCCATCTAAAATTCCTTGCCCTGCCCGCAAAATCGACACTATCACTAGCTTTTTATCGGGAGCCAGCATTGGTGCATTTGTGGAGGCAATCGGCGTGTCGATCTGTGCTAATTTGAGTGGTAGATCCCGCGTTACTTCATAAGCTAGCAACAGACTTATTTCCTTTAACAGCGTGCGAAATTTTGCCGTACTGGTTTCGGCTTTCCGCATCAGCGTCAATTTGTGTTGGATTAATGGATGGTCGATAACATGAACTTCAGCTTGCATATTCGGAAAAATATGTATATCTAAATACTTCTAAAAATAACTTGCGAAAATAGCTGAGCAAGCTTCTAATATACTGGTTTTTGGAAACAATCTACTACTAGAGCGACGGAATTCAGCAGAAGTTATTTATATTACAAACCCGAGTAATAGTTAGCTATACGACGATCGCCAGCTAAAGTATTTATATTTTTCAATCTTGAAATTTAGGAAATCGCTAGCGAATGGCAAACATCTGATACCTTTTCTAAAACACTTTACAGCTTGACTGGAATGATGTGTCAAATAATATTATTGCTGTAGTTAAAAATACAAAATTCCCTTATTTTAGACACAAAACAAATAATTTAAGACAAAATTCAATATTGAATCTTGACAGATTGGTGTATTTAATGCATCCTTACTTGCTAGTGTATTGATAATTTAGCCAATTATTTCTAAAAATTATCCTACTATCGAGAGCAAATGTAAATTAATATAAATTATTGCACAATATTTGTACTGATACTTGAGAAATAAATAGAGGTTCATAAGTTTACGTTGGGTAACTGAACCGCTACTCACAGTATATGGGTGGAAGTTCGTACTGATGACAAGCAAGCTAGGGTCATGACATGCATGGGGAGAACGCCAAAAATACTTCCAAATGTAAAGTTTGATGCGATCGCTGGCTAGGAACTCACTCTATTAGTCACAGCGTCGGTAAGATTGCTGAATAAAAAGAGATGAAAGTTTCATCATTACGACCTGAAACGCCACATACTGCCAACCCAAGCAACTCCATAAGGTAGTAGGTAGGAAAAATGCAGGTTGTTATGCAAACTGTAAAGCAGGGATTGGAGGAGTGCCATCTCATGAGTAAGTTGGCAATAGACCTGATACAAAGTTGGCGATCGCATCTGGAGACCGAATGCTCAGAACAAAGTGACGCCACTAGAGAGAGTATCATTCGTTGGTTAGTCGGCAACGCGATCGAAGACTGGGAACAACTTAACACAAACGAACAAGCGATTGCCAAACAAGCCATGGAATATCGCTTTCGCATCTTCAAGCAACGTTATTTGGGAATGCCACCAGAACGTGCTTATCGTCAATTGATGACAAGGCTTTGTAGCTTGGAGTTGTTACGGAATAAAATCCGCACGCTCGTATCTATGAGCCGGGATCGCCAGCGTCAAGTTACAGAAGTGTTGCAAGAAGTACTACAAGAATTGCTGCAAAGCGATCGCTACATGCAGCAGCAAATGGCTTGGATTGCCGAGTGTACGGACGACCTAAAACTACGCAACGCTCTGCTGTTTGCCAGTTTAGAAGAATATTGCTTGCGTCCGATCCGCAGTCAACCCTTATTAGTCTATCGCTTTGTCAATTATCTGCGCCGCACCGCACGGGGAGGAGTCACTCAAGTTCCTGTCAATAACAAATTACGCCTGCTCTCTGAAGAAATCCTAGGCGACGATAGCGATAACTCCTTTAGCTTGTTAGATCCCAGAGCAGTAGCAGATTATCAAGAAGAACAATCCCTAGAGGAACAGCAAGCCGCACGACAACTAGTGAAACAGGAATTTTCTAGCTATCTAGAAGAAAATGTAGGAACTACTGCCGTACAATGGCTGCAGCTTTATTTACAAGGTAAGTCGCAAGAAGCGATCGCGTCTCAGTTAAATCTCTCAGTCAAAGAGATCTATCGTTTGCGAGAAAAAATTAACTACCATGCAGTACGAGTATTTGGACTGAAACATAAACCGGAACTCGTGAGCGAATGGTTGGAGACTTCGCTAATAGAACATAACATGGGGCTGACACAAAACCAGTGGGAAGACTTTGTAGCACGGTTAACACCTATCCAGCAGCAAATCGTACAGTTGAAAAAAGCCAATAAGAATAATGAAGAGATTGCTAAAACCTTGAATTTAAAGAGCCATCAGGTTATGACTGAATGGGGCAAACTCTACTTGGTAGCCCAAGAATTGCGTAGCCAAGCATGAGGCATTTTACCTCTACTTATTATTTCCGTTTCCCGATTCAAGTCTCTGTAAACTAAAGCACCTAGCTGTTGCGTGTTTTCACTGAACGCAGATATATTATGATTTAGTATACAGAAAAATATTCTAATTATATGGTAAGCTTCTATCCCCAAATGAACGATGAACCAGCAAGAGATCGGTCTCAACTGAATACCGACCAGATCTACAGCCTCATTGACAAAATGTTGCCTTTTGAAGCTTGCTTATATCATCAAGTCTTGCCGGTAGCTGTAGAGGGGCAAAATCTGATTTTGGGGATGGTAAATCCAGACGATACTGCTGCCATAGAATATGTCGGGCAGATTGTTGCCTATTTGAAATACACTTTAGTGCCCCAGGCGATGGACTCAGAAAACCACCGCCAAATGATGTCAGCGTACTTGAATCGCTCAAAAAACAACGAATCAAGCTCAGACAAGGTGCGCTCCATCGCTGCTGGATATCCTGGTGCGTCCACTGCTGCCAAACCTACAACCGAGAAACCGCCAACAGGACTCAGCGCGAATGACAAACCGACGCTAATTTTAGCCGACGAGCGAGAAAACATTGCAGCACTAAAGACTTCTCAGCCACAAACGCCACAACCCACACCCTCCAGATTAGGTGAAGTTAAGACACCACCATCCCAGCAATCTGCTGTTAGACATTCTGACTTGGGTGGAATCAAAGCGGCACAATCTCAACAGACTGCTGCTAAACCCTCTGATTTAGGTAGAATTAAATCGCCACAATCCCAGCAAAAATCTTCAGCGAAGGCAACTTCAACCGGTCTGCCTGCGATTAAAGTACCAGCTAGTTCTTCTGCTAACTCGGTTGAGTCTCTCAAAACCCTGCCCCCCAAGAAACTCGTACAGGAATTACTCGGACGGGTTTTAGAAAAAGGCATTGGGCGGCTTTACTTCGAGCGCAAGTCGCCACAGCAAGGACGGATCGTGTGCAGTCAGGATGGCAACTTGCAATGCGTGCTGACAGAAGTTCCAGCCAAGCTGTTTCAAGACGCGATCGAGCAACTAAAAGAATTGACACACATGCCTCTTGCACCCGTCAAGGAAGTAAAACAGGTGGAGATCGAGCGTTTTTATCACAACGAACGAGTGTTGCTACGCCTGCGCGTCATGCCAGGTAACGACGGCGAACAGGCAACTTTGCAAGTTTTGCGCGGAGAAGCCTTAGAGTTTTATCAACAACAACAATTAGATGCTTTGAGCCGCGATGCGATGGCGATCGCCAATCAACTTCAGAAAAAGTTGCGCCAACTGCAAGAAAGAGCCAGTCTCGACGCTGAGGAACATCGCGAACGATACCAATCTCTCCTAGCTCTCAATCAAATCATTGAAAACGTAGATCGGCAATTGGAAAAGTTGAAGCACTTGCCAGCTTCGTGAGGGAGTCGGGAGTGGGAGAGTGGGAATCGGGAAGCAGAGAAGACTGGGAGCAGAGGGAGAAAAACCTCTAGTCTCTTCCCACACACCACTCTCTCAAAAGAGTTGCTAGATTTATCCTAAGTCCAACAACTCAATACCATTGATGACTGAAGCTACATTAACTCAAGTTGGTAAAGTTTCTAGTTCTACACCAACAATCCATTATCAAGTTGCCATGCCTCAACCAGAGAATCATCTGTTTGAGGTTGTTTTGCACTTAAGCAATTGGCAGTTGCCCGTTTTAGATTTAAAAATGCCAGTTTGGACACCAGGTTCTTACTTGGTACGAGAATATGCCAAACATCTACAAAATTTTTCTGCTAGTGCGGGGGGACAGGCTTTACAGTGGCAGAAGTTGAGTAAAAATCACTGGCAAGTGGAAACAGGCGATCGCGGTGAGATTACCGTGCGTTACCGCATCCATGCTAACGAGCTGTCAGTACGGACGAATCACCTCAATGCGACTCACGGTTACTTTAACGGTGCAGCTATCTTCTTTCGCCTCCCAGGGCTAGAACGGCAACCGATCCAAGTGGAGATCGCACCACCAAAACCTGATTGGCACGTCACGACTCCACTACCAGCAGTTTCGGGAAAAACTAACACGTTTACTGCCATAGATTTTGACATGTTAGTAGACAGTCCGTTTGAAATTGGTTGCCACCAATCGCATCAGTTCGAGGTGTTGGGTAAGTCGCACGAACTGGCGATTTGGGGTAAAGGTAATGCTGATGCAGCCAAGATAATTCCCGATCTCAAAAAGATTATCGAGGTAGAGGCAGAACTATTTGGTGGTTTACCTTACGATAGGTATCTATTTTTGTTGCATTTAGCATCGCAAAATAATGGCGGCTTAGAGCATAAATTTGCTTGTTCGTTAATTTATACTCGCTTTGGATTTCGCGATCGCGAGAAGTACGAGCGATTTATACAACTTGTCGCCCACGAATTTTTTCACCTGTGGAATGTCAAGCGAATTCGCCCGCAAGCATTAGAGATATTCGATTACGATAATGAGAATTACACGCCCTCGCTGTGGTTTTGCGAAGGAACGACTAGCTATTACGATTTAGCTATTCCTCTACGAGCAGGAATTTATCAAGATAAAACGTATTTGAAAAATTTGAGTAAGGAAATTACTCGTTTACAAACCACGCCAGGACGACTCGTGCAACCTGCTTCCGAATCGAGCTTTGATGCGTGGATTAAGCTATATCGCCACGATGCTAATAGTAATAATTCCCAAGTTTCTTATTACTTGAAAGGGGAATTAGTATCGCTCCTACTCGATTTACTAATTCGAGCCAAGCATCAAAATCAGCGATCGCTTGATGACGTGATGCGCCAGATGTGGCAGCAATTTGGTAAAGCTGAAATTGGTTTTACTCCGGTACAGTTAAAACAAGTTATTGAATCTGTAGCCGAAACAAAGTTAGATGATTTCTTTAAACGGTATATTGACGGCACGGAGGAATTACCGTACAACGATTACCTCGAACCTTTTGGGTTGCAATTAGTAACAGAAAATGATGACAATCCCGTGCCTTATACAGGTATGAAAGTGCAGACAGAAAATGGCAAGGAAACGATTAAATTTGTGGAGATCGATGCACCAGCACAGCAAGCAGGGATCGAGCCTGGAGATGAGTTACTAGCAATTGATGGGTTGAAAGCAACAGCAAATAATATAAGCGATCGCTTGCGAGATTATCAACCAGGAGATGCGATTGAAGTTACAGTTTTCCATCAAGAGGAACTGTGTACTTATACTATGACTTTAGCCGAGCCTCGTCCCAGCCGCTATCAAATTATATTGGTAGAAAATCCATCCTCGACTCAGAAACAGAATTATGAGGGTTGGCTTGGTAGTAGCCGTTAAGATTTCCTCTATCCAAAACAAGGCTGTTTCAAAGTTTGGGCAGCCTTCTCACGGCGACAATTTTCACTGTTACAATAAAACAGCTTTGCACCAATTAGCAGCACCGCACGTATAATTACTCGGTGTAGAGGCTTGCAGATCTCATAAATTAACAGCCTACAGCACTCTACCCAATTCTTAAGGCAATAGCAACAGATCTTTTGCCCCCTTGTTATTATAGATAAAGTCTTGAGAGCAGCAAACTCAAACGGTGCTTATTTAGCCTGTTGTCGGCTAACATCTGTCGGTTGTTAAAAGAAGACGGCAGACAGGAGAAAAGCAGAACTTTTCTGAGATACGCGAAAGGCACTGTGGAAGGATATATTTTTAATAATCTACTTCAGATTGTCTTATCGGAATATACATGAAGTCTTATCTCGCTGCTGCCGTTCAAATGACTAGCGTGCCTGACCTAGAGAAAAACTTGGTACAGGCTGAAGAATTAATCGAACTAGCCGTCCGTCAAGGTGCGGAATTGGTCACCTTACCAGAAAACTTCTCCTTTTTGGGACGGGAAGAGGATAAAATTGCCCAGGCAGCAGCGATCGCATCGAAAAGCGAAAAATTTCTCAAAACTGTAGCGCAACGGTTTCAGGTGACAATTCTCGGCGGCGGGTTTCCCGTACCAGTTGACGATCGCAAAGTTTACAATACAGCTTTGCTGATTGGACCAAGTGGGGAAGAACTCGCCTGCTATCAAAAGGTACATCTATTTGATGTCAACCTACCCGATGGCAATACCTACCGCGAATCCAGTACCGTACAAGCTGGAACGCAGTTACCTGTAGTTTATCCCTCTACAGAATTGGGTCATCTAGGGCTTTCTATTTGTTACGACGTTCGCTTTCCCGAACTCTATCGCCACTTAGCATATAAGGGAGCGGATGTGATGTTTATCCCAGCTGCTTTTACGGCATACACTGGTAAAGACCATTGGCAAATCTTACTGCAAGCTAGAGCAATTGAAAATACTTGTTATATTATTGCTTCCGCGCAGACAGGAAAACATTACGCCCTACGTCAATCTCACGGTCATGCAATGATTGTCGATCCTTGGGGGGTGATTTTAGCCGATGCAGGCGATCGCCCAGGAGTTGCGATCGCTGAAATTAATCCCGTTCGTCTCGAACAAGTCCGCCGTCAAATGCCTTCATTGCAGCATCGGGTATTCGTTTGATTGGTCATCGCTCGATGACAAACAAGCAAACCAAAAATATAAAAATATAAGGTGGGCATTACCCACCTTACGCCTATCTCACAACATTGTGTTGGATTATACGGTTGCAGTCTTTTTGGTAACAGCGTTCAATTCGCCTTTAGCATACTTAGCAGCAAAGTCATCAGTAGAAATTTGCTTGATCTTGCTAGCATTGCCAGCAGTGCTAAATTGCTGATAGCGATCGGCACAGACTTTTTGCATGTACTTGATGGAAGGCTTCAGGAAGTGGCGGGGGTCAAATTCCTTAGCATCTTTAGCTAAGGCTTCCCGTACCGCAGCGGTGATCGCCAAGCGGTTGTCGGTATCAATATTTACCTTCCGTACTCCACTCTTAATCCCTTTTTGAATCTCTTCGACAGGTACGCCGTAGGTTTCGGGAATTTTTCCGCCGTACTGGTTGATTAGAGCCAGTAAGTCTTCGGGTACTGAAGAAGAACCGTGCATGACCAGATGGGTGTTGGGCAAACGACGGTGAATTTCTTCAATGCGGCTGATAGCCAAAATTTCACCTGTGGGCTTGCGGGTAAACTTGTAAGCACCATGGCTAGTTCCAATTGCCACTGCCAAAGCGTCTACTTGAGTTTGCTCTACGAAATCAACCGCTTGGTCTGGATCTGTTAACAATTGATCGTGGGACAACTTACCCTCAAAACCATGACCGTCTTCAGCTTCACCCATGCCAGTTTCTAAAGAACCTAGGCAACCGAGTTCGCCTTCTACGCTAACACCCAGAGCGTGAGCTACTTTTACGACTTCGCGGGTAACGTTGACATTGTATTCATAGCTAGCTGGAGTTTTAGCGTCCGCTTCCAGAGAACCATCCATCATGACGCTGGTGAAGCCATTCTTGATTGCCGAATAGCAAGTAGCAGGCTCGTTACCATGATCTTGGTGCATGGCAATAGGAATATAAGGATAAGTTTCTACTGCTGCCAAAATTAGGTGACGCAGGAAATTCTCACCTGCATACTTACGAGCGCCACGGGAGGCTTGCAGAATCACGGGGCTGTCTGTTTCTTTAGCAGCCTGCATAATTGCTTGGATCTGCTCCATGTTATTCACGTTGAAAGCTGGAATGCCGTATCCATTCTCTGCCGCGTGATCCAATAGCAGCCGCATTGGTACGAGCGCCATACAATGTCCTCCTAGTTTTGTTATCAGCTAGTTGCTTTGAACAAGCGTGTTTATTACGCTAATCTTAAGATAAATTTCAGATCATTACTAGAGATTGATATCTAGTGGTGGGGTAGTACGCTTAGATGCTCATCTTGTAGCGGAGGGCAGATGGCACATGAGATAATTACTCTTGCTTTTCTACTCTTCTGTTGGTAGAAAGAATCTAGCTACTAACACTTGCAGGCTGGGGAATGCCAGTGGTGAGATGACAGCATCTAGCCCAAACACAAATTCTTCTTGATATTCGCCTTCTGCGGGATGTCCAAACACTAATACCCGATTACCATTCACATCAACTACCCAGGATTCGGCAATATCGGAGCGGGCATATTCCAATTTCTTCTCGCCGATGTCAAAGTCGAACGTGGCATCAGACACTTCCACAATTAAATATATATCTGATGGGGTGGGGTGTCTGTCGGCATAGTCACGGCGATCGCTTCTCACTAATTCTACATCTGGCTCTGGCTCAGAGAAGTCATGCAGTCTCACTGGCAGTTGGGAGCGAATTTTGGCTACTCCTCTAGTTAGCTCTCTTAAGTCATCTCCTACACGAGCAGTTGTGGAAGCATGGGGCGGGTTCTGGGGGGACATTGTAACTATTCGTCCGTCAATCAGTTCTAGACGTTCTGTGGGGTGAAAAATCCCCATCTCTGCCATTTGGTGGTATTCCTGCACGGAAAACCGTCGCTGTTTTACTTGTTTTGTTAGCAGGCTGCTCATGTTTTCTTCTGTCTCTCAAATCTGACTGTTAACTTGAGATCTATCTTTTACTTTAGGCTGAGATACTAAGCTTCTCAGATGATATAAATGAACAGCAGTTATATGCCAGCCACTAAACATCTTGCCTATCGCTTCCAGGTTGGAGCTGCCAATCCAAGTGCTTTCATGCACGATGCTGGATAAGGCAACCAAATCGGCAATTTTCTTGCGATCGATAGCATAATTGAGCTAACCAGCAGTAATACGACTACAGGAAATAACATAAGAATCCCGCTCTAACTTCTCTAATCTCAGGATTCCCGAATCCTTAGCTAATTCACTGTTAGCAGGGGTAAAGCAATCGCTTTCTCTGTTTTGAGACATGAGGATTTATGGGTCGCCTGGGATTCGAACCCAGAACTATTCGGTTAAAAGCCGAGTACTCTACCGTTGAGTTAGCGACCCGTTTGCTTTTTTGCAACTTTACTAGCATACCAGAAGTTTATAAATTTGTGCAAGGATTTAGTCAAAGTTACGGCATTTAACCTTAGTTGCCAGGAAAATAAATTGCTTCCCTGCTCCCTGCTCCCTCTTCTAGCTAGTTGGGATACCAAAACATTCCCTTGATTCCTTCAGGATCGGTCATAAAACCCATACCCCGATAAAAATCAACTACATGGGGATCGGCAAATAGAGTAATGTTGCTGATATCTTCTGCACGAAGTTTTTTAATTGCGTATTTCATTAGTGCCTTACCCAATCCTTTGCCTTGAAAACTTGGATGCACGACGACATCCCAAATAGTGGCGTTAAAGGCATGGTCTGAAGTGGCACGGGCAAATCCAATCAGTCTTCGCTGAGTTCCTCTGACTTGCCACATTGACACGACGAGAAAACTGTGCTGAATCGCTTTTTTGACCTTACGGAGCGGACGACGCGCCCAACCGACAGCATCGCAAAGTTCTTCCAACTCGTAAAGGTCGATGCTGCGATCGGTGCTAAATACAATACTTTCACCATTTAGAGCAGAAAAGCCCATAGATTCGACGGCTTCCTCCCCTACTGGCGTTGTCTTGGTTCCGGTAGCAGTTTCAGAACCGCTAAACCAGCCTTTCCAAAAACCCATGCCAATGCAATTTATGAGATAGAAACGATATTCACTACACGCACTAGTATGATACTTCTAGTTTTTCTAGTTTCGCTGTTCTTACCCAAGTTCTAATGGTTACTCTCCCCTTGACCGATCCAAGCAGCAATTCGCTTGCCAGATGAATGCCATAGTGTGAGAGATCCAGAATTAGAGTTGAAGTATAACTAGCATACTCATAACCAGCCATTTTTAACTTTAACATCTTAAAGGAATCAGAGGTAAGAGCAAGAGGCAAGAGGTAAGTCGGAAATCGCGAGCCTTTCGGTGCAGAAGTTACAGACTGTGAGCTATGATCGTTCAACTATCGATCGCTAATGAGTTGCGATCCAGTTGCTATTAAGCCACCGTTAAGGAAACTTCTGCAGCAAACGCCTTGTCAAAGAAAGAAGTAAAGAAAAACTCTACAGCTGCTGAGGTAGTGTTAAGGCTAGGATATAAGCATGGCAACCATAGAGATTGCGGGGGTACGTCACGTTTACGAGTTGACTGCACCGACAAATTTTCCCCATGCTTTGGTATTCGTTCACGGGTGGCTCCTCAGCCGTGGCTACTGGCAACCACTCATTGAGAGGCTGGCAGCAGATTATCAATGTCTATCTTACGATTTGCGTGGTTTTGGTCAATCTCACGCTATTTCTCCTCAGGAGGTAGCCGAAGCAGATGCTCGGGTTCTGGAGCCAAATAGCTCTAATACTACCAACGGAAATGGTTCTCCCTATTCCCCCACTGCCTATGCTCGCGATTTGAAATTTTTATTGCAGGAACTTAACATCTCTAGTGCTTGGTTGATCGGTCACTCCCTTGGTGGGACGATCGCGCTCTGGACGGCTCAGCAAATGCCTCAGTCCGTACAGGGGGTAATTTGCGTAAATGCAGGCGGCGGAATTTATCTTAAGGAATCTTTCGAGCAATTTCGTGCGGTCGGTACTCAACTGGTGAAATTTCGTCCCCGTTGGTTGCCTTTATTACCGTTAGTCGATTTATGGATGACGCGGGCAAATGTAGCTCGGGCGATTGCACGCTCTTGGGGTCGTCAGCGAATTGTCGATTTGGCGATCGCTCACCCAGAAGCAGCTTTAGGTGCGCTACTAGACTCTACTACGGAGACGGAGATCAATCGCCTACCGCAGATCGTGTCACAGCTCCAACAGCCTGTTTATTTCCTAGCTGGAGACAAGGACAAGATTATGGAACCAAAATACGTCCGCCATCTTGCCAGTTTTCACCCTTTGTTTCAAGCTTGTGGCGAAAATGTGATCGAAATTCCTGAATGCGGACATTTGGCAATGTTAGAACAAACAGATATGGTCGCCGAGCAGATTCGAGCTATAGTGACGCAGTACAAATAGTCCTCACCCCTCCAAACAGCATGAATTGGCAGTTAGAAGAGTTACAGTTAGAAGAGTTAGAGTTACAACAAATCGCTATTATCGTCTTGAGTTTGGCCGATAAGTGTCGGGGAAATAATCTAGCTCTTTTAGCCTTACTACGACAACTAGAGCAATTGCATCGAGAAATTCGGGATGGCTTGTTTCAAGACTCTTTGCCAGATAATCGTCAAGCGCTTTACGCTTTACTAAAAGATATTGAAACTACTGGGGGCTGGCCTTACATCGAACGGTTGAGAATACAAGAGCTTTTGGCAAACTGGCAGTTAGAAAAGGACAAAGGAGGAATAAGAGAGCCGGAGGAGATGGGGGAGTAGAAACTTTGGTAGATGCTTCATTTCGCGGAGTTTACCCTTGAGCAAAACGAAGGGCTGCATTCAGCATGACAAACTCAGTTCATACTTCAAATCGGCAATACTAGCTCGCATTTATTTATCGCCTTGCAGTTATATAACCAAGCGGCTAAACGTATTTAGCATTAAGGTTTGAGAGTATAATGTTGGTATAGTTACCATACTCAATCACAACATAGTATAAAATTTTCTTTAAATTAGTCGAAACTTTATGTAGACTTGTAACGTCTAAGTATCGATAACTAGGAAGCTTGCTTCCCAATTGTGGTGCATGAGGAGTTGAACATGGCTGAAATTCGCGACCTAGCTCTCCAGGCAATTAAAACTGGATATTTAACGTTGGAAGCTGAAGAGAAATTGCGTTGCCTGATGTCACATCACTACGGGCAAGAAGATTTTTTGGCTTTCATGCGGTTGCAGGAAGCCGCCATGCAGGGTAGGGTTAAGCAAGAATCGCGGGAGCGGTTGAAGCAAAGGCACTTGAGTGTAGCGATCGCATCACGGACGTAACACTAAATCTCACCTCAATTATTTTTCTGGACGGGACGAATCGTTTTCGTCTTCAACTTTCCAGTCTTCGTCATTGATGAATCCCCAATCGTCGTCATCATTACTTTGAGGGCGGCTACTTGGCGGTGGCGGAGACGGGTTTTGTTGTTTGTAGGGTGGGGTGAGAACGCGGTATTCGGCATCATAAACTGATTCAGTTCTACCTACACCTGAATTTTTTGGCTCGCGAGCGCTGTAGGAGTAAACTGAATCAGAGCGAGCGCTGCTCTTAGGTTCATTAGGTTCGCTGTTAACTGTGCGATCTGTTTCGTCGCTAGTATAGTTTCTTTGCCGATCTTGAGGTTGTTGCTGGGTCTGTTGAGGAACGTATTCCCCGTCATCGCGAACGGTGCTACTGCTCCTTCTGTCTGCAGCAACGCGATCGCTATACTCTGTTCTACCGGTATCTTGACTGGTGGGTTGGGCATCTTCAGTAAAGTCCCAATCGTCATTAGCAGCAACGTCCCAGCCATCCACATCTTCCTGCACGGATGTTTGAGTTTGTCGCGGCGGGGAACTAGCAGCAGTATAGCTGTAGGTGTTTGTTTTAGAAGGATCTGGCGTTTTATTAGTATTTTTCTCTTCCACAGCAAACCGAGTCGAAGTTTTTGCGGCTCGACGGCGCTGTTTTTTCGCTCTCGGTTGGGCAAAATAGCTAGTGATTTGAAAACAACTGGCAATGAATATCGAGGTGATTGCACCAGCAGCGACGCTGAATAAAATCCAGATTGATAAAGGTAATGCCTGAGTTTGTCCGCCTAAAAATACCAAAGACAGAACTGGTATCCAGTTTTGTACCAGCAGTACCGTCAGACCTCCCAGCAATACCAGTAAAAGAAAGAAGCGGATGACAACCATAACTCATGAGAGGGGTAAGGGATAAGGGATGAGGGGTAAGGGGTAAGAAGTCAGAATTAACTCATCCTCATCACTCACCACTCACCACTTCTTATTATCGTCCTTGCCATCGTTCGAGTGGAATGCAGTCAATATCGAGCTGATCTAAGGTACGAGCGACGACAAAATCCACCAAGTCTTCGACTGTTTTAGGATTGTGATACCACGCAGGAATTGCTGGCACAATTCTAGCGCCTGCTTCTGCTAGCGTGGTGAGGTTGCGGAGGTGAATCAGACTAAAGGGGGTTTCCCTGGGGACGATAATCAGCCTGCGCCCTTCTTTCATCTGGACATCAGCAGCGCGTTCGAGCAAGTCGGAACTCAAACCATTGGCAAGCTTGGCGACCGTACTCATGCTACATGGCATGACTACCATTCCCAGCGTGCGGAACGAGCCACTGGCAATGTTAGCGCCTACATCTCCCCAAGGATGGCAGCGGAGTTTTCCTGGGGATTCTACTCCTGCTTGCTGTCGCCAAAATTGCTCTTGCTGCATCGGTTCTATAGGCATCCGAATATTTTGTTCCGACTGCCAGACCATGTAAGTAGATTTTGAGGCAACTAACTCGATCGCGTAGTCTGCCTCCAAGAGATATTTCAACGCTCGGACAGCATAAATTAAACCCGATGCCCCGCTCACGCCCAGAATCAGCGGTAGATTATTCCTCATCGTCAAAATACGTATCTGGGTCGTCGCTCAAGTCGTTATCGAGAGGTGAGGTATCTTCTGGTCGATCGCTACTAGCACTTCGATCGCCGTTGACTGTAACGAGATCGATTTGCTGGCGGTAGTAGTCTACGCTCTTCACTTGCACGGAAACGCGATCGCCTAAACGATATGCAGCACGATTTTTACGTCCAAATAAAGCTTGTTGTCTGCCGCGATACTCGTACCAGTCATCTTTGAGCGAACTGACGTGGACTAAGCCTTCAACTCGCAACGTCCTACCTTTGGTATCGTAGACTTCTATTTCCACAAAGAAACCGTAGGACTGGACTCCGGTAATAATGCCCTGAAATACATCGCCGATGCGCTGTTTCATCAGTTGAGCTTTTTGTAGCCCCACTAAATCGTCTTCGGCTTCTTGAACTTCCTTGTCCCGCTCGTTGAGCTGTCCGATCGCGCTGGCAATATAAACTTCTAACTCCTGCTGTGTTTCTGGGGGAAGGACATTCCAGCCGATTTTGCCATGAGAGGAGCTGTGACGTAGATTGACGCTATCTTTTGCTCGCGTAGTCCGGCGATCGCGCCCTTGCTCGAATACTGCATGTAGAACTCGCTGAACTAGTAGATCGGCAAACCGCCGTAAGGGGGCATGAGAGTGGGTGTAGCCAGGCAGAGCTAAACTAAAGTAGGGCTGAAATTTGCTGCTATAGGCACTCGGTTTTAGCGTATCCCGTAACAAATAAGTCAAGACTTGTTCTGCTTGGGGCGATCGTGCAAACTGCTCGATAAACTCTTGATAGTCTCCGGCGTGGATGGCATCTTCTCGCTCTAAGCCCAGCTCTACGCCTAAGTTAGCCGCTAGTTTGATTGTTTCTTGCACGTCTTCGACATCGGGAGGCGGCTGAACGCGATAAATTGCAGGCACGCCCAAAGCATTTAAATGCTCGGCAACAACTTGATTTGCTAATAAAAGTAACTCAGTGACCAATGTCGTGAGTTGAGGCTCTCCTTGGATGAGGGCTCCTAACCTGCCTTCATCGTAGTAGGAGTACTGACGAGGCGGTAAATTTAGTGCAAAACTACCTCTGGCATTTCTTTGCGCTTGCAAAGCTTGGCTTAATACTGCTAGCTGCCCGACTTTTTCCACCACTGCTGCTGGTAGTCCCAGTTCTGCAGTGCGATCGCTCAAAATATTCTCTACAGTTTCAGCATCGAGTTGGCGATCGACTTGAATCACGCTTGATTGAATTTCAAATTCCACGATTTGTCCGGTTGCTGCATCTAAAGTCAGCAGCACGGAAATAGCACGCCGATCGGTTTCTGGCTCGAAGGCACTCCGTTGCGCCACCGCATCGGGGAATAAAGGCAGAATCTTTTCTCCTAGGTAGACGCTACTAGAGCGTTTTAATCCCTCCCGGTCTAAAGGCGTATCTGGTTCGATAAAGTAAGCAACATCGGCAGTATGAACTCCCAATTGCCACTGTCCCGTCGTAGTTTTTTCTAGAGTAAAGGCATTTTCAACGTAGGTCGGATCGTCCGCCGACTCTCGAAAACTTAAAGTAAGTAGCGGACGCAGATCGCTTCTCGTTTTGAATTCTTTGCGGCTAATTTGAGCAGGTAATTCGACTGCCGCTTCGAGAACGGATGGGGAAAAGGCGCGGGGTAGATTGTGCTTGCAAGATACCAATTCTACATCTGAGGCGGCTTCGGCATCGCTACCTAAAATTTGTACGACTCTGCCCAAAGGAGGATATTGGGCGATTGGATAGCGCAGAATTTCTACGTGTACCAAATAGTCAATTGCTTGGGCTAAGTCGTGACCGTTGGGTAACAGTTCGATTTCAAACAGGAGGCGATCGTCTAGAGGAACGGCTCTAAAATTAGCATCTGTTTGTTTAATTCGCGCCAACAGACTTTGATTTGCCCGTTCTAAAATGAGTTGGACTTCGCCTTCGGGACTGCGGCGGCGGCTACCTTCTTTAGTCAGTTTAACTAACACGCGATCGCCATTCCAAGCATTACTCAAATGACTCTCGCGAATATAGATATCTTCTGCTCCCTCAGCTTCTTGAATTGCAAAGCAAAAACCTTTACTGGAACAGCGAAGTTTAGCCTCAATCGTTCCTTCTTCTCTTATCCGACGATATTTCCCATGTTCTTTGACCAAAACGCCGATTTTTTCTAGTACGTCTAGGGCAATAAATAACCTTTGGATACTACTTTCGTCTTGGTAATCTAGTTTTTTTTCTAGGGCTTTTGCCGCAACTAATTTATCACTTGTAAAATTACCTAGCAGTGTAGCGATTGAAAACTCCATGTAGCGAGCCGACCTCCGGTCAAAATGTCATACTTCTTGTTGTCTGGGTCAGGCAGCAAGCTATCTCTTCCTGCCTGTGGAAAATACGCTTTTCCTTTTTACATCTACCATTAGCCAGATCTTTACCACTAGGCGCAACTTTGGCTTTGGTAGGGTGAAACAGTTGGGACTTCTAACAGCAGTATCTCACCCAACTCCCAAAATAACCTTTGTTATTAGGAAAGGCGAGAGGGTTGCATCATCAAGGCTTGTACTCTACACAACGGATCTAGTAATGCTGCGCGCGAGTCGATCGCATCTCACTAACGGATATATAGCAACAAATAAATCGCTGTTAGGAAGTGAGATGACGAGGATTGAAGTGTCAAAAGATGTAACACCTATGATGCAGTAGGATTTGCTCTGTTAAGCTTGGAATACCGCGACTCAGACCTGTCACACTCTCTTCAAAAAGTCGGTAACATTTGAGTAAGCAGCACGCCATCTACTAAAATCAGCTATCCCCATTCTATTTTAGGAAACAAGCGACAGATAGAAAAGGGGATAGGTCGGAAGAGAGCTGAGGGAGCAATTCAAAATTCAAAATTCAAAATTAAGACACGCACCACGCACCACTCTCTTCCCAATGACCAATGACTAATGACCCATGACCAGTGACAAAAGCTTAATTTCAGAGTTATTGACAATTTATCAGGGTAAGTTTGTCGTGCGGGTAACGATAGAGGTCGATGGTATTGCTCGCGCTACCGGAATGGCGACGGCAGAAACGCTGGAAGCAGCAGAAGATAAGGCGAGAGAAAGAGCGATCGCCTGTTTTAACCTCGATTTTCTCGCCTCGATCTCCCCAAAAAACGAGACAATTCCTGCATTACCTACGCCACCAGAAATACCTGTGACGCAACCAGCCTCATTCCTATCTGAACCAAGCAATTCTCCTACTCCTTCTACTCCTGCAAAGTCGCAGTTAGATTTCAGCTACGCGCCAGACTTAGAGCCTCCTGCAAAAGAACAAAAATCTACTTCCGTCAATGCTGGTGGTAGAAGTAAAAGTAAACCATTAGTCACAAATCCCGAACCACCACTGGAAACAGAGATTTTCAGTGGGGATTTTGCTGCTGACTTATTTACTGCTAGTAGTAGCAAACCGCTTTTATCCAGAGATACTCATGAGAGCGCAGATTTGTCCTCCAATGACGAATCTCCTGCGATCGCAGATGCTCCAACAATAGCGGAAACTCAATCTGCTGACTTAGCGGCGGAATTACAAAAGCTTGAGGTCAAACTGAAGGAATCAAAGCTGAAGGCAAACGACGAACGCGAATGCTTGGAAACCAACTATAGTAAAAGCTCGCGCTACGAGTTAACAGCTCTACAAGCACGAGACTTTAATCGCTATTTGGAGTTATACAGTCAAACGACTCAAGCCGTCAAAGAGCTACAGGAACTTGGGTGGGATGCTAAAGAAGGGCCTAAATATCTTCAAGCAGAGTATAGCAAAAACAAGCGGCATCAATTGACCGAGAAGGAGTTACAGGGATTTTTAGACTATCTGCAAACCGAGCGCGATCGCATTGGTGTAAAGTAGAAACGCGCAGTTGCGCATTTCTACAACTAATGATTAGCCAACTGCTGCCATCGGTCGTCTACCAACAGCTTTCTTATCGATGACTTGATCGATCAAACCATAATCCATCGCTTCTTGTGGCGACATAAAGAAATCTCTCTCTGTGTCTTGCTCGATCCTTTCTAGCGGCTGACCTGTATGCTCGGCTAAATGCTCGTTCAATCTCCGCTTGTGGTACAAGATTTCTTTAGCTTGAATTTCAATATCAGTTGCTTGTCCTTGTGCGCCACCTAGGGGTTGATGGATCATAATCCGCGAATTCGGTAGGCTCATGCGCTTTCCTTTCGTGCCAGCACTGAGTAAAAAAGCCCCCATACTAGCTGCCAATCCCGTACAAATGGTACAAACTTCGGGGCGAATGTGCTTCATGGTATCAAAAATACCCATTCCCGCCGTTACCGAACCACCAGGAGAGTTGATATAGAGATAGATGTCTTTCTCTCCATCCTCGGCATCCAAATACAACAGCTGGGCAACAATCAAATTAGCCAAATTAGAATCAATGGCTTGTCCTAGAAAGATAATCCGTTCCCGCAGCAGGCGAGAGTAAATATCAAAAGCGCGTTCCCCGCGTCCAGATTGTTCGATAACAATAGGAATCATTCGGTTAGTCTGTTGTGAGTTTTCTTAATTTTATCTATTAAGAAGTGGAGTGAGGAGCGAGGAGCGAGGAGTGAGGGAAAGAGAGTGGTGCGTGGGGTGTTGCAGTGGGCGGGCGTTGCCGTCTTTGCGTCCCTGTCTTCTGCGTCGTGGGGCGTGATGAAGAGGGCGTAGGGTGTGGGGCGTGGTGGATTAATTGTGAATTGTCAGTTGTCAATTGTGAATTGCTTCCTTGTCCCCCTTGTCTCTCTTTTCTCCCCATCCTTCCCTCACTCCTCACTCCTCACTCCTTTTCGATAGACTGGCAATGAAGGCAACCATAATTTAACCATGACTAATCGTCTGGCTCAAACTCAAAGCCTCTATCTCCGCAAGCACGCTGAAAATCCGATTGATTGGTGGTTTTGGTGCGATGAGGCTTTGGCAAAGGCAAAAGCAGAAGATAAACCGATCTTTCTGTCGATTGGTTATTCTAGCTGTCACTGGTGTACGGTCATGGAGGGAGAAGCTTTTTCCGATCCTGCCGTGGCAGCATACTTAAATGCTAACTTCTTACCAATTAAGGTAGACCGAGAAGAACGTCCAGATATTGACAGTATATACATGCAAGCCTTGCAGATGATGACCGGTCAAGGGGGTTGGCCTTTAAATATCTTTCTCGCACCAGAAGATTTAGTGCCTTTTTACGGCGGGACGTATTTTCCCCTAGAACCGCGCTACGGCAGACCGGGATTTTTGCAAGTTTTGCAAGCGCTGCGCCGCTATTACGATACAGAAAAACAGGATTTGCGATCGCGCCAGGAAGCAATTCTCGAAGCCATTCAACAAGCTGCCATTCTTCCCAATACTCAGCCTTTAGATAGCGAACTATTGCGTCAGGGAATTGAAACTAGTACGGGAATTATTACAGGTGGCGACTACGGGACTAAGTTTCCCATGATTCCCTATACTGATTTGGCTTTGCGGGGATTGCGCTTCTTTCCTTTATGGAAAGATCGTTTTCGCTATAACCCCCAACAGAGTTGTACTCAGCGAGGCATCGATTTAGCTTTGGGTGGAATTTACGACCATGTTGGTGGTGGTTTCCATCGCTACACTGTCGATCCGACTTGGACGGTTCCCCATTTTGAGAAGATGCTCTACGATAACGGGCAAATTGTCGAGTATCTAGCAAATTTGTGGAGTGCGGGAGTCAGAGAACCAGCTTTTGAAAGGGCGATCGCGCTAACCGTAAAATGGCTGCAAAGAGAAATGACGGCTCCTGAAGGCTATTTTTATGCCGCTCAAGATGCTGATAGTTTTATACATCCAGAAGAGGTAGAGCCAGAAGAAGGTGCGTTTTACGTTTGGAGTTACAGCGAATTAGAAAGCATTCTGACTTCAGAGGAATTAACTGCATTACAAACAGAATTTACCGTCACTCCCAAGGGAAATTTTGAAGGCAAAAATGTTTTACAGCGCCGCCACGCTGGAAAATTGAGTGAGACTGTAGAAACAGCTTTGAAAAAACTGTTTCAAGTGCGTTATGGTTCTACAGTTGAAGAATTAAATACCTTTCCTCCAGCACGAAATAACCAGGAAGCAAAAACTCAGACCTGGACGGGTAGAATTCCTCCTGTTACCGATACGAAAATGATTGTTGCCTGGAATAGTTTGACGATCTCAGGCTTAGCAAGAGCTGCTGTTGTATTCCAACAAGATGATTATTTAGAGCTGGCTGTCCGTGCAGCAAATTTCATTACAGAACATCAGTGGGTAGATGGGCGTTTTCATCGCCTTAATTACAATGGCAAAGCTGCTGTCATGGCGCAGTCGGAAGATTACGCTCAATTTATTAAAGCGTTATTGGATTTACATCAGGTTGTAGAGGCAAGAGGCGAGAGGCGAGAGGCAAGAGGGGGATCTTTCTGGCTAGAACAAGCTACAAGAGTCCAAGCAGAGTTTGATGAATTTTTGTGGAGTGTAGAACTGGGAGGCTATTACAATACGGCTAAGGATGCGAGTCAGGAGTTAATCGTCAGAGAACGCAGCTACACTGATAATGCGACTCCAGCGGCGAATGGAGTGGCGATCGCCAATCTCGTGCGTTTAGCGTTACTTACCGAAGATCTCACCTATCTCGATCGCGCCGAGCAAGGGTTACAGGCTTTTAGCAGTGCCATGCACCAACATCCACAAGCCTGTCCCAGTCTATTTACGGCTTTTGATTGGTATTCTCACTGTACGGCGATTCGGACTTCAAAGGAGCAAATTGAGTCACTTTTAACTCAATATCTTCCTGCTGCCATGCTGACTCTAGCAGATAACTTACCAGATACCAGCATCGGCTTAGTCTGTAAAGGTTTGACTTGTCTTGCACCTGCCGAAACTCTAGAAAAGATGCAAGAACAGATTCAGCAAAGTCAGATGAGGACGCTTTAAGGCAGAAGGCAGAAGGTTGTATTGCCATTTGACAGTAGCGTAGCTTAACAGAATATAATTTCGTTTCTTTAGGAGATATACTTCCTCTGCCATACTATAAATGGGATGCTACATAGTGCATTAGTACTATGCATCCATTGGTAGGGAATAATTTCAAATCGATGCCTTACGAGCCGCTACATCATAAATATCGTCCCCAAACTTTTGCCGATTTAGTAGGTCAAGAGGCGATCGCAACAACATTAACTCACGCGATCGAGCGACAGAAAATTGCCCCTGCCTATTTGTTTACGGGTCCGAGGGGGACGGGGAAAACCTCTAGCGCTCGGATTTTAGCAAAATCGCTCAACTGCCTCAATAGCAACAAGCCAACACCTCAACCCTGCGGTCATTGTGTCATCTGTCAGGGAGTTGCTAAAGGTGCGACTCTGGATGTGATTGAAATCGATGCTGCCAGTAACACGGGGGTAGATAATGTCAGAGAACTGATCGAACGCGCCCAATTTGCCCCCGTCCAGTGTCGTTACAAAGTATATGCGATCGACGAGTGCCATATGCTCAGCACGGCGGCGTTTAATGCCCTGCTGAAAACCTTAGAGGAACCACCAGCACATGTAGTATTCGTCCTAGCTACCACCGATCCCCAACGAGTCTTACCAACAATTATTTCTCGCTGTCAGCGATTTGATTTTCGACGCATTCCTCTAGAGGCAATGGTAGGGCATTTAAGCGCGATCGCCACAAAGGAAAGCATTGATATTACCCCAGAAGCGATACATTTAGTCGCCTCTTTTGCGCAGGGAGGACTGCGGGATGCCGAAAGTTTACTCGATCAGTTGAGTTTATTAACTGGAGTCATAACTGTAGAGCGAATTTGGGATTTAGTTGGTTCTGTCGCCGAGCCAGACTTGCTAGAAATTTTACAAGCGATCGCAGAGAACCAACCGGAAGCATTACTCGATGCCGTGCGCCGAATTATGGATCGGGGTAGAGAACCGTTGACGCTGCTACAAAATTTAGCAGGCTTCTATCGCGATTTACTCGTGGCTAAAACCGCCCCTAACCGTAACGATCTTGTCGCCGTCACTCCTGCAACATGGAATGCACTCTGCACGCAAGCTCAAGCTTGGGATATTCCTCATATCTTGGCAGGACAACAGCACCTAGCGAAAAGTGAAGTCCAAATCAAAAATACGACTCAGCCCCGTCTGTGGTTGGAAGTTAGTTTATTAGGATTATTGCCATCGGCTCGGATAATGCGGGAGTCGGGAGTCGGGAGTCGGGAGTCGAGAAGATCGGGACAAGGAGAACAAGGGAGCAGAGGGGCAGAGGGGCAGAGGAGACTAGGAGCAGAGGAGCATCTACCAACTAACTACCAGCAACAACCAACAACCAACCAGCAAGCAACCACTAGCAGCCAATCGCTAGCAACCACTAGCAGCCAATCGCTAGCAACCGATCGCCAGCAACCGAGCGCCAACAACCAATCGCCAGTAGCCAGCACTCAAGAATCTTCAATTCCGAATTCCGAATTTCAAGTACCAAATTCTTCTAATGAAGAAGTTTGGCTTCAGGTACTTTCTTGCTTGCAACCGCACTCTACTCAAGCATTGCTCAAGCAAATGGGACGACTGATCCAATTTGAAGCTGGTGTGGCTCGTATTGGGATGAAATCTCCAGCGTGGCGCGATCGCGCTAAGGCTTACGTGCCAAATATCAAAGCTGCTTTTCTCTCAGCATTCGGACAAGAAGTACAGGTTCAGCTGGAATTAGCTACGATGCCGAAGGAGGTTCGCGAAGCAACCTTGGCTGTGGCTAAGATTGCTCCAGCCAATAGTGGCGTATTTGAAGCAAAAAACAATAGTGCGAATGGAACTGCTCCCGCGATCGAGCATATGGCTGGTTTAAGCATGGCTCAGCCAGCTGCCCCAGTCTCAACAACGCGATCGGCAAACACCATTCAAGATGTCACTGCTAAAGCACAACTATCATCAGCCGCAACTGAAGACACAGTAACTCCCATTACTGCCACTCCAGTCGGACAGTTGGAAATTAGCGAGTTTGATATTGTGGTTCAACGCTTTGCTAAATCTTTTAATGGCGAGGCGATCGGCGATAGCACGGATTTCACCTCAGCCACAGATATCGGCAGCATCTCATCTGCCACTGTTCCAGAGTGGGAAGATACCGATCCTGCCGAAGACTCCGAGCTTGATTTTTAATGACTTGATAAGGGTTGACAGTTAATTGTTTATTGCTACTAACCATCAACCATGAACCATTAACAACTCACAACCAAACCCTAACTCTTGCCCTGATGCACAGTTTTCACCCATTTCAATCGTTTGGGACGGACGGACATTCTGGCAGTAATACTGGGCATGACCGCCAACCAATGAAACATGTAGATCGTACCGCGCATGGTTTGAAGTAGCAGCATAAACAGCGTGGATAGGCGCAGTTTCTCATCTGGACGGAACCGCCTTAGCCCTTTGTACATCCACAACATAGACATTGACATGGCTAAACCTGTCAGCGGACTAAATACGGGCAGACGATTACGGGCGATCGCCATGAGTAGATCGGGAACCTGGGCGGCGGGTAGCAAATACTGAATCAGTAAATACATGCATAAGTCAAAGGTTTTCCGCGTTCCCATGCGGTTGCTCAGGATCGGCCGCCAGTAGTCCAAGTATCGCTGATAGCCACCTTCTGCCCAGCGGTTGCGCTGATGCCAGAGGGCGAGTGCTGTCGTTACGCCTTCTTCTTGCACTGCCGGAGCGGGTAAAAACTCGATATCCCAACAGTCCAAATGCAAGCGGAATGTTAGATCGAGATCGTCAGTGATCGTCTCCTCATTCCAGCCACCACAACGTTTCAATGCTTCGCGCCGGACGAACTGACCGTTCCCTCGTAGTTCGCCTAGCCCGCCGACTGCAAATCGTTGCTGCTGTACGTAGGCATCTAAAGCCATTTCGGCTTGTTGCCCCAACGTCCAGAAATTTTCGCCCGCATTGGCGATCGCTTTACGTACCTGTACAGCTCCGACATTTTTCTCGGCAAATAAAGGTAAAACTTGTTTCAGGAGATCGGGAGCGATTTGAGCATCGGCATCAAATACTGCCAAAATATCGCCTTTAGTCAGCGGTAAGACTTGATTTAGCGCTCCTGACTTACCACCAGTTGCTCCAGCCTGACGATGCAATATCTTTAAACAGTCGTATTTCTGCTGTAGTTGTGCTAGTATTTTCGGCGTACTGTCGGTACTGTTGTCATCGATCGCCCAAACTTCGTATTTATCGCTGGGATAATCTTGCTGGCAAAGTACCTTGACAAGATCGCCAATTACAGCTTCTTCATTTTTGGCTGCTACGAGCAAGGAAATAAAAGGAGCCGTTGCTAGTGCTTCATCACTAATTAATTCTGCCTGCTGGCGCGGTCGAGCTAAGACTATCCGCAAGGCATGAATTCCAAACAACGTAGTTAGACCAAGTACAAACCATGCTCCCCAGGAAACTAAATGCAAGGCAATAGTACTGCCCCAGATCGTGACTAAAACAGCTGCGGCTTTACGCCTGCGACCTTGAAACAGAGATGGTAGCGACGTTGATGGCAACGTTTCTACAGATTCTTCTGCATCCGATAGGTCTGACAAGAAAGCACTCAGCGCGTCCAGTTCGTCATAAGAATCATTTTCAGACCAGGAATTGGCTGGCATAGGTCAATACTCGATCGAACACCAGTGATTGTTTGCGTCATGAGACGCTTTGCAGTTTTATTGTATCTGACATTTATACTCATCTCGGCATTTCACCTCCTAGCTGCACCTCGCACCCATGTCACCCCGCTCTGGATACACCCTACCAGTATTCGCTTGTGCTGCGGCTGTAGCGGCTTTGCAGCAGTTAAAACACGGGCGATCGCCTGCTTCTGTGACGCTCGATCTGCTCGAACCGCCTGAAATTGTTGAAATTGCGATCGAACAAGTAGCTGGAATCAAGTCAGGATTGGCTTTGGCAGTCACCCGTAGCGATCCTGGCGATAATTTGGACATTACACGAAATACCCCAATCTGGGCATTAGTAGAATGGGGAGTCGGGAGTCGGGAGTCGGGAGTCGGGAGTCGGGGAAGAATTCACAATTCACAATTCACAATTAACTCAGCCAGCAACTACCAACTACCAACTACCAACTACCAAAACCCGCCCATCCCAGAATCACCAAAAACAAAAAATATCATCATCAACGGGGGGGAAGGAATTGGACGAATTGTAGATGCAGGTAACAGTCCTGCAATTTACGCTTACGCTCAGCGACTGCTGTACGCTAACCTAGAGCGATCGCTTGCACCAGGAGAAACAATTCAGGTCACAATTATCCTCCCAGAAGGTAAACAACTGGCAGAACGTACTTCCAACGCTGCTTTTGGTGTAGTAGACGGACTCTCTTTATTGGGGACGACGGGAATCTCTCAGCCTTTAAGCGCCCCAGGACAATTGGATATTTGTCGCGAACAGTTACAAACCAAAGCACGGCAGTTTGAGAGTTTGGTGTTTTGCGTGGGAGAAAATGGTTTAGACTTAGCACCTCAACTGGGGATCGATCGCGAACGGTTGGTCAAAACCGCCAATTGGCTGGGTTCTCTCTTAGTAGAGGCGGGGTTACAGGGAGTCAAAGAAATCTTGTTGTTCGGTTATCATGGCAAGTTGCTGAAACTCGCAGGCGGGATTTTTCACACCCACCATTATCTTGCCGACGGACGACGAGAGATTCTCACGGCGCACTGCGCCAATTTAGGTTTACCTACAGCCGCACTTCAGGCAATTTTTGCTTGTCCGACAGCAGAAGCCGCGTTGAAATATTTACGAGAATTCGATGTTAAAGCAGGTAGCGACTGGGTAATTCGAGTGTACAAAGCGATCGCCCTAGAGATCGATCGTCGTTCTCAGGAATATATTTACAACTACAGCGATCGCCGCGTTACTGTCGGTACAGTTCTGTTTGACCGCGATCGCCAAATTCTAGTCAAAAGCAAAACTGCTGCTACTATCCTCAGTCACTTGTGTTAACTTAATAAGAATAAACATTTAAAGATAGCAATAAATACAGTTTTAGTATCCCTCTTTAGTTAGGGATATCTTTTTTGAATTCGCCATTAAGAACTTATCTCCCAGACCGAACTTTTCTACCCTAGGACTTCCAGCAGTGACAATACAAACAGAAATGCCGCCACAGGATGCGTCACTCAGGCGGTTAGATCGGCAAACGATCGTCATTCTTGACTTTGGCTCTCAATATTCAGAATTGATTGCCCGTCGAATTCGCGAGACGCAAGTTTATTCAGAAGTCATCTCCTATCGCACCAGCGCCGAACAACTGCGCCTTCTCAATCCCAAAGGAATTATCCTCTCAGGGGGACCAAATTCCGTGTACGACAAAGGCGCTCCGCACTGCGATCCCGAAATTTGGCATTTGGGTATCCCCATTCTCGGCGTGTGTTACGGAATGCAGCTGATGGTGAATCAGTTAGGTGGGCAAGTCGTTCGCGCCGAACGGGGAGAGTATGGTAAAGCAGCATTGTACATAGACGATCCCACGGACTTGCTGACTAATGTAGAAGATGGAACAACCATGTGGATGAGCCACGGGGATTCCTGCGTCAAGCTACCGGAAGGATTTGAAGTTCTTGCCCATACAGAAAATACTAGCTGCGCGGCGATCGCCGAACATAATGCCAAACTCTATGGCGTGCAGTTCCATCCAGAAGTCGTTCACTCGATTGGCGGTCTGGCGCTGATCCGCAACTTCGTTTACCATATTTGCGATTGCGAACCAACTTGGACGACAGCGGCTTTTGTGGAAGAGGCGATCCGAGAAGTGCGGGCAAAAGTCGGCGATAAGCGCGTGTTGTTGGCACTGTCGGGAGGCGTTGATTCTTCTACCCTAGCTTTCTTACTGCATCGGGCAATTGGCGACAAACTGACTTGCGTGTTCATCGATCAAGGTTTCATGCGGAAGCACGAACCGGAAAGGTTGGTGAAGTTATTCCACGAACAGTTTCACATTCCGGTAGAATACGTCGATGCCAGCGATCGCTTCCTAGCCGCGATCGCGGGTGTTACCGATCCCGAAGAAAAGCGCCGTCGGATCGGGCATGAATTTATCAGCACGTTTGAAGAAAGTTCTAAGCGCCTCGGACCTTTCGATTACCTCGCGCAAGGGACGCTTTACCCAGACGTAATCGAGTCTGCCGATACTAACGTCGATCCCAGAACAGGCGAACGAGTCGCAGTGAAGATTAAGAGCCATCATAACGTTGGTGGCTTACCTAAAGACCTGCGATTCAAACTTGTCGAACCCCTGCGCAAACTCTTTAAAGACGAAGTGCGTAAAGTTGGACGGGCGATCGGCTTACCAGAAGAAATCGTTCAGCGCCAGCCATTTCCTGGCCCTGGCTTAGCAATTCGGATTATCGGTGAAGTCACAGCCGAACGGTTGGAAATTCTGCGCGATGCAGATCTAATCGTGCGTCAAGAGATCAATCGGCAGGGTTTATATAACGATATCTGGCAAGCTTTTGCCGTACTTCTGCCAATCCGTAGCGTTGGTGTCATGGGCGACCAGCGCACCTATGCTTACCCAATTGTCCTACGTCTCGTTACCAGCGAAGATGGGATGACAGCAGATTGGGCAAGAGTTCCTTACGATCTGTTGGAATTAATTTCCAATCGGATTGTAAATGAAGTCAAGGGCGTAAATCGCGTCGTTTACGATATCACCTCCAAGCCACCTGGAACTATCGAGTGGGAATAGAGAGAGATCGTGAATACAGCCTTCGATCTCAAAGAAATCTTGACTAGGCTAGAAACCAAAGTTGACAAGATCTCTGAAGATGTTAGCGATATCAAAACAAATCTAGTCAGAGTAGAAGCAGAACTCAAAGGCGAAATTCGGGTCTTGGATGAAAAAGTGGACGTTATTGCCAAACGGGATGATACCCAAGAGTTTATCAATCGAGGAGTTTTAGGAGGGTTTGCCAAAATCTTTGGTTTTGTTTCCTAACCCATTCTTTAGTAAGGTGGGCATTGCCCGCCCTACTTCTCACTAGCCTTCACCTGTTTGACTTTTAACTTTTGACTTTTGACTTTTGTTCTATCAACTGACTCACATAGCGATCGCCCCAATCGCGCATCATGAGTAAAATTGGTTCTAAACTGCGACCAAATTCTGTTAAAGAATATTCTACTTTCGGTGGCACTTCTGCATAAATAGTGCGCTTGACAACACCATCTTTTTCTAATTCGCGTAACTGCAAAGTCAACATTCTTTGCGTGCAGCCTTGGACTAAACGCTGGAGTTCGTTAAATCGCTTCGTTCCCTCCAGTAAATGAAATAGAATTACCCCTTTCCAGCGACCGCCAATCACATCTAATGTTGCTTCTACAGAGCAACCGTAATAGCGGTAATCGTATTGTCTGCTTTGCATAAAATGCCTCGCATAGGATAAATTTTGATACTACCGCACAAATTTGATACTACTTCACAAAAATGTGCGTACTTGTCAGTTTTTAATTTAGCTTAGAAAATCAGATTATAGGTTTTCGCGATCGCAGCTATTTGAACGAAGTGCAATGAAAGTAAAATAGCACTTTTGCTTGAGTTTGCTCTTAATTATTTGTCACGTTTAAAGCGATGATTTAGGTCGTCTTGACCTATTGTTTCGTGCTGCTCATTAGCAAATTGTAGGAGTAATGTATGAAAGCTTACGAAATTCAAAATGACAAGCAAGGATTGGATGTTTTAACATTAGTAGAACGCCCACAACCACAACCCAAAACCAGACAAATCTTGGTCAAAATCAAAGCTGCATCCCTCAACTATAGAGATCTACTAGTTGCAAAAGGGACTTATGGCTCTAAATCTGTCAAACCAATAGTGCCACTTTCTGATGGTGCGGGGGAAGTTGTAGCCGTGGGAGAAGGTGTAACGCGGGTAAAGGTAGGCGATCGCGTTGCAGGCATTTTCATGCAAACATTTATATCGGGAGAATTAACACCAGAAAAAGCGAATTCTGCCCTTGGTGGTGCGATCGATGGCGTATTAGCAGAGTATGTTGTCTTTGATGAGCAGAGTGTTGTCAAAATCCCCGCACACCTATCCTACGAAGAAGCTGCGACTTTACCTTGTGCTGCTGTTACAGCTTGGAATGCAATGGTAGCAGAAGGACAAATCAAAGCAGGTGACACAATACTGTTACAAGGAACGGGAGGCGTATCGCTGTTTGGATTGCAGTTCGCCAAGATGATGGGCGCACAAGTTATCCTAACCAGTAGTACGGACGAGAAATTAAATCGTGCCATCCAGTTAGGCGCAGATGTAGGGATTAATTACAAAACTACGCTCGACTGGGAAGAAAAAGTCTGGCATTTAACGGATGGTAGGGGTGTAGATCTAGTTGTAGAAGTTGGGGGAGCGGGAACGCTATCAAAATCCCTCCGTGCTGTGCGCTACGGTGGTAAAGTAGCCATGATTGGCGTGCTTACAGGTGTAGCAGGAGATGTCAGCACTGGTGCAATATTACACAAACACATCCGAGTTCAAGGCATTTATGTAGGCTCCCGCGATTTATTTGAAGACATGAATCGCAGTATTAGCCTGCACCGAATGAAGCCAATTATAGATCGGGTCTTTCCATTCCACGAAGCTAGAGAAGCTTTAGCCTACCTCGAAAGCGGCGCACACTTCGGCAAAATCGTCATCCGCCTATAATTCATTTCTGCCTCAGCCTCCTGAGCTTCCTCCGTTCCCTCAGATCTCATCAAGAGTAGCAAATAACTTTACACTAGGAGTCAGACGGACCCTAGAGGACTCGAACCTCTGACTTACCGATTAGAAATCGGTTGTTCTATCCACTGAACTAAGGGTCCAGAAAGTGTGGTAAGGCAGGATATTTCTACCCTAACAAAAAGTAAGCTGCACTTACATCAGAAGCGAGCTTACATATACTATCAAAAAATTAGTCAATTGTGGGTGGCTATCCAAAAGTCGAGCTATTCCAGCCCCACATATAACCTTTGGCATCATTGAATTCAATGTAGATGCGATTTTTATCTACACCTAGCGCCTGGTTAATTTGTTGGCAAAAGTCCTGACTCATTGCCTTGGTTTGCTCTGGCTTCATTGTCCCGATGCTTTTTACTTCCACGTAACAAACCGGATCTAAAGTTCCCGCAAAAGTCATCGATACCTCAGGTTCAAACGCCGTCATCACGTAGGATTCTGGTTTACCCGTATGCTTTGCCAACATAGAAGATAGGCTTTTCAGCAAAGCTTCCACATCAGATTTAGCAGGAGCGATCGAAGTTTGAACTTTAATTAAAGGCATAATTCGCGAGCAATTATCAGTGGTCAGTTATTAGCTAATTTTGACTTTTGACTTTTGACTTTTTCCCTAGCCTCCATACTGCCAGCCGGTTGTCTCCAAGCGCAGCGAGTCTCCTTCGCGGTGAACGCCAGCAGCGATGACTTCGCCGACATAAACTGTATGGTCGCCTTTTTCTACCGCACCAACGACTTGACATTCGACATAACCCAGAGAGTCAGTTAAAATCGGACACCCTGTTTCACCGAGATAAAACTCTATGTCGTCAAATTTGTTGCCTACTCGTCGTTGGGGTTGAAAGAATTTCTGAGCAATGTCTTTTTGCTCGGCATCGAGAAAGCTAATGGCAAATACCCCACTGGTTTCGATCATGGCGTGGGATTTGGAATCTTGCTTGACACAATTTACGATTAGGGGTGGTTTGAAAGAAGCCTGCATGATCCAGCTAGCAGTGAAGCCATTTACGTCTTCTCCATCTTTCACACCACATACATAAAGTCCGTGCGGAATCTTCCGCAGCATAGTTTTTTTGGCTTGTTCGTCTAGCAAGGTGCGTTCTCCCCAAATTATATTGACTTGCTGAGTCAATCTTATCGAACCACAAAGGACAGTTATCAGCGATCGGAGATCGGAATTAAAAATTGAATTCTACCTGGGACGAAATAAATGGGTATGTTCGGGATGGTAGAGACGAGATCTTGCTGTAACTTCTCCTAGTGCGGGACTGATAACGTAAAGAGTAGTACGAATTAACTGCTCTCGGTAAGTAGTTTCTGCCATTTTGTCAAGAGTGGTAACGCAAATCTTTTCGTCTTCCCAACCCAAGCGGAAACAAATTGCGACGGGAGTTTCTGGCGGATAGTGTTCTAGTAATTGGCTTTGGGCTGATTCTACATGACGAGCGGCGAGGTAGAGGCAAAGGCTGGCTTGATGGGCGGCGAGGGATGCTAATTCTTCTCTTTCTGGTACTTGCGTGCGTCCGCTGATGCGGCAGAGAATAATTGTTTGTACGAGTCCAGGAACGGTTAATTCAACGTTGAGTTTGGCAGCGGCGGCTTGAAAAGCACTGATTCCAGGGATGACTTCAAACGGGATCTCAGCAGCGGTGAGAGCGTGCATTTGTTCGTGGATGGCGCTGTAGAGACTCGGATCGCCAGATTGGAGACGAATTACAGATTTATGCGATCGCACCCTCTCTACCATCACGGGTAAAATATCTTCCAGGGTTTTATTTGCCGTGTGGATGATTTCTGCCTCTGAACGGCAGAGTTGTAGAATCTGGCGCGGTACGAGAGAATCAGCATAGAGAATCACATCCCCCTGCATTAAAAGTTTTTGAGCTTTAACCGTCAGAAGTTCCGGATCGCCTGGTCCTGCTCCTACGATGTATACTGCTGGGGTGAGAGAAGGAAGAGTTTGTTGGAAGTTTAACTCGATCGTAGATTCAGAAGTAGAGTTAGACATAGGCGATCGCGCTTGGTATATGTGACTTGTTTTTAACTATGTGCAATTCAGAATTGTAGGGCGCACAACTATACGCCCTTACAAGCTGTCATGTAGGCGATCGAGCGATCGCTCTAAGATTTTTACAAAATTTTCCACTTCTTTCCGAAGTCGAGTTACTTCATGATGAAGCTACTTATTGGTAGATGCTGCATCATAACAAGCCCTAAATTCAGCCCTTAGGGCTTTTTTTTGCAATCTTTAACGTTTGGAAGCTTCCATCTTTGCTTCTGGTGCTGTAACTGGAGGCGCGACATCTGGTAAAGAATGGCGATACAGATACAGCCAAGCTAGCCCAAATAATCCAATGGTAACTCCCACTAAACTTACCATCTGAGCTATCCGCAACGGTCCTAACATCAGGCTATCGGTACGCAATCCTTCAATCCAAAAGCGCCCTAGGCTATAAGCCACCATATAGGTCAAAAATAAAGTGCCAGTTTTCAACCGCAATCCCCGCAAACTGCGGAAAAACAAATACATCAGTATCCCAAACACCATTAAATTCCACAGCGATTCATAGAGAAACGTAGGATGGAAGTATTCAAAATTCCCGTATCCAGGCGGACGGTTACTAGGAGGTATGTAGAGTTTCCAAGGTAAATCTGTGGGGCTGCCAAAGGCTTCAGAATTGAAAAAATTTCCCCACCGCCCGATCGCCTGTCCTAAGATCAGTGAAGGCGCAATCAGATCGGCTACCTGCCAAAAAGAAATCTTTCTTAACCGACAAAAAATTAAAGCGGCGATAATTCCACCTAGAATTGCGCCGTGAATTGCAATTCCTCCTTCCCAGATCGCAAAAATCTTACCTGGGTTGTTGGCGTAGTTCGACCACTCAAACAATACATAGTATAGACGGGCGGCTGGAATTGCTCCGACAACTAACCAAATTGCCAGATCGCCAATAATATCGGGGTTAACGTGACGGCGTTTAGCTAAGTATTGAGATAAAGTAACTCCAATTAATACTGCTGAGGCTATCAGCAAACCATACCATCGGAGGGTAAAAGGACCAATTTCTATCAAAATTGGTCCAGGAGAAGCAAATTGCCATGCCAAAGGCAAGTCGGAAATTGCAGGTAACATTAGGATTATTTATTTGAAGGTGTTTTGCCCGTGCTGTCGCACAGGCTACGGAATTCATTTTATCTAGTTATTCAACACCCAATTTACCAACGTCCGCACGCCAAAACCTGTTGCCCCAGCGTTGTTATAGCCGTTTTCCTTATCTGTCCAGACGGGACCCGCTACATCTAAATGTGCCCAAGGGGTTTCTTTGACAAATTGCTTGAGGAACAAAGCAGCAGTAATCGAACCACCAGGGCGGGGACCTGTATTCTTCATATCAGCAATGCTAGATTTTAGCCCTTCAAAATACTTTTCTTCCATAGGTAGCCGCCAAAACTTTTCACCGGCGGTTTCAGCAGCAGCCTGGATTTCATTAGCTAAAGCATCATGGGGAGTAAATAATCCCGCGATCTCATCTCCTAAAGCAATGATGCAAGCACCAGTTAGGGTAGCTAGGTCAACGATCGCATCTACACCTAGTTTTTCAGTAAATACCAACGCATCTGCTAAGGTTAAGCGTCCTTCGGCATCGGTGTTATTCACTTCAATCGTCTTGCCGTTCGAGGCTTTGAGAATATCGCCAGGATGCATGGCACGACCGCTGATCATGTTTTCGGTGGCGGCGCTGATAAAATGAACCTCTACATCAGGCTTGAGTTGGGCGATCGCTTTAGCTGCCCCCAAAGTCGCCGCAGCGCCACCCATGTCCATTTTCATCGTTTCAATCCCACTGCCAGCACCCTTAATGTTCAAGCCGCCAGAATCAAAAGTTAAACCCTTACCAACGATCGCGAGCTTGCGTTTGGGCGTACCATCAGGCTTGTAGGTCAAGTGGATGAATTTGGGAGGTAACTCCGAAGCTTGAGCAACGCCTAAAAACGCTCCCATGCCTAATTTTTCGCAATCTTCTCGTTCGAGAATTTCGACAGCCAATCCGTATTCAGAGGCGATTTCCTGTGCTGTTTCCGCCATTGTTACGGGTGTGACGGCATTCGCTGGAGCAGCTACCAGTTCCCGCGCTAAAATTACTCCTGAAGCGATCTGACTGGCACGGGTAACGGCATCATCTTGATTACCTAACCCTAGTAAGTCAACTCGCTCTACAGTTGGCGGCTTCTCTTCCGGTTCTGACTTAAAACGATTGTCTTGAAACAATGCCAGTTGAATTCCCTCAGCCAAAGCTTGAGCCGTCGTTGCCGGATCGTCATGCCATACTGGCAGGCTGATTCCTAAAGTTTTGCAGCGTTCCTTTTTCGCCAGCCGCGCTACTGCCGCAGCTGCTTTGCGCCAACTATCTATTTTTAGTCCTTCTGGTTTACCCAGTCCCACCAAGATGATTTTGCGGACGGCACTACCACCCCCAATCCGCGTCACTGCCGTACTACCTTCTTTAGCCTTAAACTCCGTATCCGCGATCAGTTCGGCGATCGCCCCAGCAAGTTTTCCATCCAGCTCTGCCAGTTCGCCCGTTAACTCTACAGCGTCCTCAAATAAACCAAGGGCAAGAGCATCTCCAGCCCAGTCTAAAAGTGGTGTATCAATCGCTCGAATTTCCATTACTCTGCGTTCCGCTTTTTAGCTTCTTGTTCCAGTATTGCGTAAAAAGAGTGGTGCGTGGTGCGTGATGAATGGGGTGTGGGGTGTGGGAAGTGTGGGAAGTGTGGGGAGTGTGGGAGGAAACTCGAAGACTTTTTTCTCCCCGCTCTCCCCCAGCTGGGCGACTCTCCCTCAGCTCTCTTCCCTGACTCCCAACTCTTGTAAGATGATAAAAGCCATTACTTAAATCTAGATCGAGTGGGAGACAGCGACTTACTTCAGGGAATCAACCTGTATCTCGTGGGAATGATGGGTGCAGGCAAGACAACGGTAGGACAAATACTTGCAGCCCAACTTGGTTATGGGTTTGTCGATACGGATGCAGTTATCGAGCAACTAACACAAAAATCGATTAACCAAATCTTTGCTGAAGAGGGAGAAACTACATTTCGGCAAATAGAAACCAAAGTCTTATCAGAAGTTTGTGCCTATACTCGTCTTGCCATTTCTACTGGTGGCGGAATTGTGTTGCGGCGAGAAAACTGGAGTTACTTGCATTACGGTTTAATCGTTTGGTTGGACGTGCCAGTCGAACAACTCTACAGCCGCTTAGCAGAAGATAATACTAGACCTTTATTGCAAGATCCCGATCCAATCGGAAAACTGCGATCGCTTCTCAATGAGAGGCGATCGCTCTACGCCGAAGCTGATTTGCACATCACCCCTAATTCCCAAGACACCCCAGATGCGATCGCAGCACAGATATTAGAGGCAATTCCTTCGGTGTTGAAAGAGGGAGTCGTAAGTCGTAAGTCGTAAGTTAGAAGAATTACCAACCACCGATTACCAATTCTCACTGATATTTGACATCTGATAACAAGTTGCTGTCAGCATACTGCCAAGCTTGCTCGAACTGCTTCTGGACAACTTGAGCTTCCTCTTGCTTGTTCTGTCCTTTGAGACTTTGCATTAACCCATAGAGCGACCAGCCGTTTTCGGGATAAATCTTCAAGTCGTCTCGATAAGCTTGTTCTGCTTGGGGGAAGCGACGCGCTTTGAGTAAAATACCTGCTAGCGATTGCCGTGCGGGTTGAGACCAGTCGGCAGGCTCGGTATAAACGAGAGCGTCTTCTAGCTTGACTGCTGTTTGTAAATGCGCGATCGCCTGCTGGTAATTTTTCTGCTGCGCTGCAATTTCACCTGCTAGTACTTCAGAGGCAATATTCAAGATACTTGCCGTTGAGTTAAAGCCCCAAATTTTGGTTTCTTGCAATGCTGGAATCGCCGCGATCGCCCGTAGTTGTTTTAATTCTCGTATTGCTGGTTTGATCTGACCTTTGGCAGCAAAAGCGCGTCCGCGTGCGTAGTGCCAAACTCCAGATGGATATTTCAGATCTTTTGCAGGTGCAGCAGTTGAGAGAATTCGATCCCATTGACCAAACCGAATATAGGTATACATGGGAATCGTGTAGTAGTGCTGCAAGGCTCCAGCAAATTCGGGTTGCCGCATCAGTTTTCCATCTACTTTAGCTGTGCGAAGTGCTGCCTGTGTTGCTACTTTACTTTGTCCGGTCATCAAAGCGGCGAACCAGAGAAAATGATGGTTGTGGGGCATATAAGCCAACGGATAAATCCCCTCTAGCTGCTGATTTCGAGCTGCATAAGCATTGTCAGCAGCAATTCCGCGTTGGTTGGACAGTACGGCATCGTGATATCTGCCGACACGAATATATATATGTGATGCCATGTGGACTAAGTGTCCGGAACTGGGAACCAGTTGCATCAGGCGATCGGCAGACGCAACTCCCAAATCGGGACGCTCTTTCTCTACCGCATGAATGTACAGGTGATTGGCACCAATATGGTTGGGATACTCTTGTAGAACAGACTCTAAGGTGGCGATAATTTCTTTACCTGTCGGTTTAAGCGTGCCATCTTCTTCCCAGTAATCCCAAGGAGTGGTGTCCATGAGAGCTTCAGCAAATAACGTTGCTGCATCTGGGTCATCTGGGTAGCGTTGGGCGACTTCCCGCATGGCATTAGCATAGGCAAGATCGAACGATTTGCGATCTTCAACTGGTTGCGGTGGATAGCGTTTTGCTAAAGCCTGAATGTAAGCCTTCTCTTTTTCACTGGCGTTTTTACTGAGTTCGATCGCCCGCTGGAGCGATCGCCAAGCTTCAGATACAGCTTCTGGCTCCATCGGTGCGTTGATATTGGGTCCGAGGACGAGGGCAACACCCCAGTAACAGATCGCACATTCAGGATCGAGTTTAGCCGCTTCTTGGAAGGAACGGGCTGCTTCCGCATGATTGAACCCGTATGCCAAGGTCAAACCTTGGTTGAAGTAGCGTTGAGCCAGTTTTGAATTCGTTGAAATCGGGTGGTGAAGATTGCCGAGATTCTCAAACAGTGTTGCAGTGGGTTGAGATGATGTTGCTTGAGCGAGGTGCATTGCATGATGGGCATGATGGTTAGACGGAGCGCGATCGCGGCTCGGCTCTTTTGCTGCTGCTAGTTTCAGTGGTGAAGACTGAGTGACAGCTAGCCCTAACGTTATTAATAGCGCCCAAACAAATAGCGTGAGGCGTTTAGAGAAGGCAGACATATGTTCTCCGAAAGTTGAATTAGTAAAATTCTGTTATGTGTTATACCTACACGTGATTTTCCGGAAAATTTCAGAATATAGAAACAAAAATACACAGGAGTTATGCAGTCGATCTCCAACACTCTTAAAAAGAGGGTATGTGTCTCGGTCTATCTTGTTTTCTGGTTTAACTTAAGGTAATGGCGCTGTGGAGTTGACGCTATAACTAGCGGTGATTTTACTAAGCTGCGATCGCAATTGCGGGTACTGTGTTTCAGGAACGATGAAGTGAATGTAAGAAATTTTGTCTTCGTCTTGTCTGACAAGACCATAGCCCAACATTCTACCTTTTTTACCTTGCAGATTGGTAACTGTATAACTCCAACGACTTTGCAGCCAACTGCCACTCACCGCTTCAGTTGCAGCTAACTGGAAATCAGGATTTGCACGATACTGTTGTTGGGCGGCTCTTGCTAAAAATCGGCTCAATCTTTCTGGTGGAATTTGACCTTTTTGTTGGAATGCTTCTTGTGAAAAGACATCAACGACAATAGCTGCATTATTGGTTGGGTCGTACCAGCTCACAATTGCTTCACCTGTCGTACTGCGATCGCGACGCTGCCAATTTTCCGGTACGTTAATTGAAAATAGATTGGTACTGTAAGTATAAGTTTTTAGCTGACCGATTTTAACTTGTCCGTTTAAGCTTGATGTTGTTGCCTCTGACTGCGCAGAAACAGCATTTGGCTGGTTGTTGGCTGTTGGCAAGGAATTCAATCTACTAGGTTTGCCATTTTGCTTTGCGATCGCAGTAGGAGAATCATTACTACTAGAATTCGCTTTCGGTCTTGTCACGTAGATAATTGCAATCCACAAGACGGCTAAGGCTACTAAGCTACCGCAAAGAATAAGAGCAACTTTTGCCCAAGTTACTAACTTGCTAGTGGCAGCAGAGGTTTTGAATTGTTCGCTACTAACTTTACCTGGAGGAATGCCTATATTAAAAGTTTCATTCCTACCTACTTGATTAGGAGGAGTAGAGACTGCCGTTGGCGGAGGAGAGGATTCTGGAATAGTTGTCAGCGAAGCAGGAGTCCGTGGAGTTATGGGAGACGGTGCTGGCGGCGATGGGGCTCTTGCTGGAGCAGGAGTCGGTGGGGTTACAGGCGGTGGTGCTGGCGATGATATGTTTCCCACTGGAGTAGGAGTTGGTGGAGTCGGAGGTGGTGTTTGCGACGAGACGGTTCTCGATGGAATAGTATGAGTATCGAGTTGCTGCAAAGCTGCTAACATTGCAGGCGCATTCATGTAGCGATCGCGGGCGGATGGATGTATCGTTTTATCCAAAATCGCCGCAAATCTCGGACTTAAATTTAATGCGTGCTGTCGCCAGTGGAACTCACCCGTTAAAGGATTGGTCTTCAGTTCTTGCGGCATTTTACCCGTCAGTAAATAAATTGCCGTCAAGCCTAAAGCATACAGATCGCTGGCAAATAAAGGTTTGCCTGCTGCTTGTTCGTTGGGGATGAATCCAGGCGTACCCACTACAATCGAACTTGTGGCACGACCGGAAGCCGTTACCGTCATTCCCATAATTTCCTTAATCGTGCCAAAATCAATGAGAACGGGTTTGCTATCTCGCGATCGCCAAATAATATTGTCTGGTTTTAGATCGCGGTGAATAATACCTTGACTGTGAATATATTGCAGAACTGGCAGTATGTTTAATAGTATTTCTTTTACTTCTTGCTCGCTCAACAATCCGACTTGCCGGACGCGATCGCTCAGAGTTTGACCTTGAATCCACTCTTGAACTAAATAAAACTCTCCAGCTTCTATAAAATAGGCATACAAGCGAGGGATTTGACTGTTAGTATCGCCCAGCGTTTCTAAAATTGCTGCTTCACGCTGAAACTTTTCTCTGACTATTCGATCGACCTGGGAATTGTTATTGATGGGTTTGAGCTGCTTAACGATGCATTTCTTCCCAGAAGGCATTTGAGTGTCTTCTGCTAAAAAAGTCTTCCCAAACCTCCCATCCGCTAGTTCCCGCAGCACTCGGTAGCGATTTTTTAACAAGGTTGCTGCCATTGGAATTTGCTTATTTTAGGTTTTATTTCTAAAATACCACGTTCGGTTATCAGTGGCAGGTGGCTAGCAGCTGGTAGCTAGGCAATAAAGGGGTGTTGTGATTTCTTTCCTCACCTTTGACGTTGACTCGTCAATCGCTGCATAAACTAACTTAGAAGAACCTAAATATCCTATAACAAGCATTACGCAGTAGGAAAAACCCCATGCACGCTAACATCTGGTCTATCTTTACTATCTTGGCTGTACTGATTCAAGTCATCCCTGCTGTAGTCGTCCTGTACCTAGCATCGGCAACCGATCGGCAGAAATGGTTTTGCTAGAAAACTTGACTAACACTGACCCAGCAAACTGATGAAATTTTGTTACAACCTTTACTGCTACTTATAGTTAATCTGAAATTAAGCTTGTGTCTAGTTTCAGTAAAGATTCAATAAAGACTATGTATAGGTTTGACACTTTGCCTGGGAAAATACTTAAATTAGTGGTGTAAGAAAATTTTTCTATGCTTCTCGAGCTTAAGATATCTAGAAGCAAAATCTCTTCTACAAAATCACAAAAAAACTAACTGTTCCGCTGTCCGACTGCAAGTTGGAGGGCAAAGGGTGCTATCTGCAGCATACTTGCAATGCCAAACCACATTGCAACTCCATCTAAACTAAGCAAAGCTTAATTTGAAAAAAAAGTTAAGCTCGGTTCTAAACCTTAACCAAACTCTGAGGAAGTTAGATTTACCTCTTGAGGCAGAGCATCCTCTAGCTTTTGCTTGCATCTCTGCAGCATTTGCAATGGACAGGCTTTCTATCTTAACGCGATTTGCTGTTAGTGCTAGATTTAGTGCTAGATGCTGGTGACAAATGTACTTAGAGTTTATCCACTTTTCCGTAATCTTTGTAACTCAAGTTGAATTTGTATTTATACATAAAATGCATCAGCCTAGAAAAAAATTTTGTTTACTGCGAACAAAAATCGTTATTTTTTGTAAAGTTTAATTGAGTCCGATATGCTCTCTGCTGGAAACCTACAAGCGATCGCAATGCATCAAATCCGAAATTGTCAGGTATCTATATATAGCATCTGGTCAGTAGGTCAGCGCATATAGCTCAAATCGAGCATTCATAAGTCGTTAGGAAATGTTTGCGTCCTATGTCGTTACTAATTCTCGTGGTTGATGATGAGCCGTCGATTCGTATTTCTGCCAGCTATGCATTAGAGCAGATCGGTTACTCAGTAATTACGGCTGAACATGGAAAAGAAGCGCTGAGAATCATTGAGGAATATCAACCTCATTTAGTTATTACCGATATTGCGATGCCGCAGATGGATGGGTACGAACTCATTCGATGGATACGTCAGCGTCCGGCATTTCGGTTATTGCCTGTGATATTTTTGACCGGACGCACGGAAACGGAAGAACGCATTCGTGGCTATCAAATGGGAGGAGATGCGTATTTACCTAAGCCATTTGAATTAGATGAATTACATGCTGTCGTTCGCAACCTGTTGGAGCGATCGCAGCTGATCTCTCAACTGATGCAGTGGGAATTACGTCTACGCAGTCACGCACAAAATATAGGTAGGCTAACCGTATCTACAGATACTTTCGACTACGATCCTCTCAGTGTTCCAACACCAATTTCATCACCAACTGAAACCTTACGCCAACAATTGCATTCCCAAATGCAGGCAACGATCGCAGCTACCATATCTCACATTAATCTCACAGATAGAGAACAGGCTGTACTCAAATTTTTAGCGCAAGGACTATCTAATTCTCAAATTGCTACTAATTTATTTCTCAGTCCGCGCACGGTAGAGAAATACGTAAGTAATTTATTAGGTAAAACGGGAACTAGCAACCGAGTCGAACTGCTACGCTTTGCGATGGAAAACCATTTGATTGCGTAAGTCTAATTGTAAAAATTGCGATCGCAGGGTAGCATCTAACATACCATTTTGAATTTGATAATTTAAATTTTAAATTGTGAAAGAACGCTCGAGCAAACCTCAGCAATTTAAAATTGGTTGCGAGCAAATCAAATACTACGCATTGTTTTTTGAAACCATGCTTGCTCGGTAACATTTAAACGATTGAGATGTATATTATTCTATATTATTCTGCATTCAAACCTCTAATGTACAAATAAACATAAGATTTAAATACTAAATTTGTTTTTTCAAAGTGAACTTAGATAAATTTTCAACTAGATATAGCAGTAAATAAAACTTATATCCGTCATCCAAGTTCGGTACTCAGGCTAATATGTTTCGCTAGAAACCTTTTTTAGTCTGGTACTTAACTTGGATTTTTTTTAATAGTATATTTTATAAAAAGCGCCTCAAAACAAGTATATTGAAACGGGAATATACCTAGGGAACCTACCTATTACTTTGGGTAACTTTGCTATACAAAATAGCTTGTCATTTGTTTAGATTACTAATAGCTGAATAAATGACAGCCAGAACAAAAAGCAACCCAAGAGAGGTTCAAAATAATGCTATCTGAAATTAAGACCGAACTAATTGTAGAACTATCTGATGAGCAGCAACAGATCGTCACTGGTGGTAGCTACGGTGGCTACGGCGACAAAATCGAAGATTATCTCGAAACATATTACAAGCAACACGACCAAGCGACTCTATTAGAAGTTAATCAAATATCTGGTTCTAACGGTAGTGTTAACATTCAGAAGTTCGCTAACGTTAGCAAGCATATTGATACCGCTGCTTACAAAGATTTTTACTTTAATGGCAATCGCTAATCCGGAATTGACAACTGAGCTGTTGTTATCTATTAATAGCAAGGACAAACAACAAATAAAAAGGCACACAAAGCCTGAAAATTAGTTATCTTGCTTCCCATTTCTAACTTCACTTCTCAACTATTTCAACTCACTCAAACTCAGGAGTAAATCACAATGTTACACGAAAACACCGAACTATTCGTTGAATTGACCGAAGAGCAAGCACAAGTCGTTACAGGTGGTAGCTACGGTGGCTATCCTGGTGTAGATTTCATCGACGACCATCTGAACACCTACTACAAGCAGCACGATCAAGCGACTCTGTTAGAAGTTACTCAAGCTTCTGGTCCAAATGGCAGTGCTAACGTTCAGAAATTCGCTAACGTTACCAAAGACATTAAAACTGGAGCTCACAAAGACTTTACTGCTTGGTTGCATTAAATCATCTAGTCGCAGGTATTAGGTAATAGGTAATCGGTAATTGTAATTTATCAATTTCAATCAAAGTACCATTACCTATCTTCAATCTCACTTCTCAACTATTTCAACTCACTCAAACTCAGGAAAAAACAATCATGTTACACGAAAACACCGAACTATTCGTTGAATTGACTGAAGAACAAGCACAAGTTGTTACAGGTGGTAGCTACGGTGGTGGCTACGGTGATGAAATTAAAGATTATCTCAACACCTATTACAAACAGCAAGACAAAGCTACCTTGTTAGAAGTCAATCAACTGTCTGGTCCTTATGGTAGCGTTAACGTTCAGAAGTTCGCTAACGTCAGCAAAGAAATCGACACCGCAGCTTACAAAGATTTCTACTTCAACGGTAACTACTAATTATTAGTTGACAGTTAACGCTTGACAGTTAATTTAACAGTTAACTGTCACCAAAACTCATTTTCTTTCTACTCAATCCAATTTCAACTCAGGAGTAAATCACAATGTTACACGAAAACACCGAACTATTCGTTGAATTG
>ERZ1066118.151-NODE-151-length-73786-cov-12.330119_pt1 | contig 73786 bp, 63 predicted proteins | sample MGYA00382765_ERZ1066118 | MGnify/ENA primary metagenome ERZ1066118 (study PRJEB33369, sample SAMEA5778348) | biofilm metagenome | biome: Industrial cooling water; feature: Water cooling tower basin; material: Biofilm | place: United Arab Emirates | collected...
TCGTTCTAGGGCGATGGGGAACCGGGCATACGTGTTCATGACTGACTCGTTGAAGCGATCGAAGTCATGTTCGCCAGTATGTTGCAGATCGGTTCCTGCGACTAATGTCGGCTGAGAAATAGTATCTAAGCTCATGGATGATTCCTTTAATTATGGGTGGTAGAACTCAACAGACATTAATATGTAATGCCTCTACAAGATATTCAATTGCCTACTTGTAAAATCTCTTCTAAGATTAACTTCTCAGCAGTAGAGTTATTTGCGATCAGCTTTGCCTTAGCGCGATCGCAAGCATTTAACTTACCATTCGGCTCGAACTGAAAATCTTGCTCCCGTACAAACCCTTGAGCTTGGAGTTTCTTCAGGGCAAACTGAGTTGCCAACTCTACCAAATCCAGTTCGGGCTTGAGATAGTGAGGATGACGTAAAAGCCAACGACAAGCATCAGGATCGATATCGGCAAGCTGATAGAGTGCAGTAGCCAATATCTCCTCGACACATTTAGGGCTGGGTAAAGCGGTAAAAAAGTCTTTAAGCGAGTTCACCAGTGTAGGTGTCTGAGTTTTAAACACATCTACAGCTAATTCAACATGTGGGTTACAGGTACTATTAGATATACACATGACGGCTGCCTTCCACGTTCGCTCACCCATTGGCAGACAAGACAACCTAGTCGTTGACAGTTAACCGTTAACCAGCTACTAATTATCAATCTCTAGTTTAGTTGTCCGACTTTAAATCTGAAGTTAAAAGAAAAATGTGAATAATTTGTGAACCGTAGTAGCGCTATTTCTAGCGATCGCATATAAACTTAAGGCGAGAGAGTAGTGCGTGGTGCGTGATGCGTGGGGTGTTGCGGGTTTTTTCTCCCTCTGCCCCTGAAGCCCCTCTGTTCCTCTGCTCAGCAACTCCCTCAGATCTCTTCTCCCCTTATCCCTTCTCTCTAGCAAAAATGAACGAACAGTCTTATTCCTACGAGGCGCTCAAAGATCAAAAAAAGTTTTATGATTCTCGGTTTCAAGCAGGTTATATGCAGGACTTTTCGGGGTTGTTTGAGTCCTGTAGATTTTATGCAATGCAAGATATATTGAAGCAAATCAAATCGAGTGGTTTCAATCCAGCAACAATTTTAGATTATGGTTGCGGTGAAGGGCGATACATTAAGTTATTAAAAAATTTCTTTTCTACATCTGCTCTCCACGGTTGCGACATATCAGATGAAGCATTAACAATTGCTAAAAATATCTATTCATCAGCTCAATATACTCCCATGACTGATGAAACAGTTAACTTACCCGATAGTTCTTTCGATCTGATCGTATCTATAGAAGTTCTAGAACATGTAGGCGATGTTGCTAAGTCTATAAAAGAGATCGGTCGGCTACTCAAACCTCAAGGTATGACAATATTATCCACGCCTTGCGCGAATAAATTTTCTTTTGAATGGTGGCAAAATCGCTTGACGGGAGGCTTACAACCATCATTTGATGGTTATGGTAGATTTAAAACCGATGAACCAGGACATTTACGCCGACTCAACGATCGCCACCTTAAATCTTTATGCTCTGATGTCGGCATAGATATTTATAAGATCTACCATCGCGCCCATTTGTTTGAAACTCTTGCCCCTAAAGGTAGGTTGTTTAAACGTATACCTCAGGCTTGCATCAGTTTTGGTATGTTAGATTGGTATTTGTTCAAAAACTTACCTAACGGTTCGACTATGATTGCTTTGGGTAAGAAGATGTAGCAATTTTGTTAGTTGTTGGTTATTACTCCTCCTTGTCTCCCTTGTCCCCTTGTCCTAAGCTGTCTCCCGACTGCAGTTATCAATTTATTCCTCTTTTTCTGCTTCATTTGGCTGAATTGTACAGACAACTTCATAAAGAGCAGTTGTAGGAATGCGATCGAATAAAGGGGACATCTTTTTCAAAATGTTTCTGTAGTTTTCCTCATGCTCATTTGCTTCCATCTCATCTACACTTTCCCAGAAAATCACGGAAACACCTCGATCTGTACCTGGTTCTTGCAAGAGATATGCACCTTTAAAACCATGTCTATAAGTTGACACTGCCTCTTCGTAAATCCGTTTTGCTTCTTCAAATTTGCCTGGTTTGAATTCTCCAATTGTAACTTGAGTATATTGCCGTTTAAGAAAATCTTGAAAATCCATTAATTATCACCTCAAGAATTTATTGTCATTTGTTATTTGTAAGCTATGGACAACAAATAACTAAAAATTTGTCTGCTCTACTGTTTCTAATAACTTTTTTGCCATTTCAACTGCTACAACAACTAATTCTTGTTCCTGCTGTCCCCGAGCACCTTCATCGCTGACTTTGGGGTAGATATGTGGATTAGCAAGCATCCCAGCTAGAATTTGGGAGGCAGTTTGTTTGACTTCTTGTCGATTCACATCCATATTTTGGATAACTGTAGATTCAATCGTTGAAAACGATTTTATAATCTTTTGCTCTCACAATTGATTGAAACTATAGATTTTGTTGCGAAACCGTGGCGATCGCGGAATCAGCGATGAAAAATGCAGCATTTAATTCTAGGCGAATCAGGCAACTTAGTACACCTATACTTAAAAAATCTTTATTTAAAAATCTTTATTTTTAAATCTTGAGATTGAAGAAACTCCTATAGTATTAAAAATAATTCCTCTCGATCGCGTCAATTGTGTTCAACTGCCGCGCAGTCATTTTAGTGAAGGCAAAAATGCCATTTTGACGCAGTGGCAAAGTTCGCTTGCGAATTGATGCAGTTTGCCGACCGAGTGGTAATTGGCAATCGGTCTGAAATCTAAAATCTAAATCTGGCAGCGATCGCTAAATTAAACTTTGAGCAATAAAGAGAGCCGCGAACAAACCAGATACTAAGGCAAAAAATCTAAACACAGGTGCAACTTCTTCTATATTGCGATTTGACTTGAGAAAAAAACTTTGAACAAATCGCGATCGCTGTACTGAAATAGAGATAAACAAAACAAATAAAAAGGGTAAACTTAAATTAGAGACCGGTAAATTCAGATAGGAATAATTAGCACAAACCAATAAGAAAATATTCCATAACGCAAGCGCTAAAACTACAATTTGCCAGTAAACAGGGCTTCCATTTCGGCGAGGTAAGTCTTCGACACGCGCTGCTGGCAGAAACCCAGCCTGTTTAATGCGAGCGAAAAACATCTGAGTATTCTTAGTAAAAAAAACAATATTGGCAGGATATTCAGCGACAGTGTGTCTAATTCTAATTCCAGCCCAGGTTTTTTCTAAAGACACAATTTGCTGCGGCTGAAATTTGTATTTAGCCAGTAAAAAAATATTTAGGGTTAATAAGTCATAATTCGCTGACAAATTTGCTAAAGGTTGAGGTAATTTCATTTCCCCAACTAAAGCACCTCCAATTAAATTTATTGGCTGCGACATTTGAAATGTATCCTAATTAATTGCTCAATTGACATTCGATTTAATGAATCTAGTTGTATTCTTCCCACTTCCGACAGAAACTGTATCAATAGTTAGTCTCAGTAACAGAAAGTTACATAAGCTATTTCATAACGATATTGCACTCGGTTGAGTAAATCTTAATCTGCTCGAAGACGTGCTAGTTTCCTGCGCGATCGCTAACACAGCAGCTTGACGATGACGGACGCTGGCGCTTTACCCCTTCACCTGAGTACCGCTACCACCTTATTCTTACGATCCGCTCTCATCATTCTACAGCTACAGCTCGCCCTAGAAATCTAATTGCAGAGTTGCAAGCAGCACACCACATAGCTGATAAGCAATCGGTTTTCAGCTGCAGGAGTCTCCAAAATCCTGCGAGCAATTACAGCGAAACAGAGCATAGCCGAAGGAATTGCAATTTCGATCGCTCTTATTGCTTGCAACCCTGCTCTATAATTTATGAAGATAGCGTAAAACTGGAATAAGTCTCGTTACAGCCCGCAAATCAAGTTAAATCAATACAGTGCAGCATATAGAGACAACTATACATGGATAACAGATTATAAGGAATAAATAAAGTTAACTTTACAAATTGTACGAATGCGATCGCACGAGCAACCAATAGTGGGCTGCCACCCATAAAAAATTTGGATCGAGATTGGGTCAAAAACTTTCGGTCAACACGATGTTAGGCAAGTTACTAGAGGGACGTTATCAAGTCATGCAAGTTTTGAGTGCAGGTGGTTTTTGTCAGACTTACCTCGCTCAAGATACCCATATTTCCAATCGCCCTACCTGCGTAGTCAAGCATCTCAAACCCGCCAATAGCTCTCCCAATGCTCTGCAAACGTTGAGATGGTTATTTACGGGTGAAGCCCAAGCTTTAAAAAAACTGGGGTGTCACAACCAAATTCCTCAACTACTAGATCACTTTGAGGAAAACCAAGAATTCTATCTCGTCCAAGAATTCGTTCAAGGACATACCTTAAGTGCAGAACTACAACCAGGTAAGCCTTGGAGTGAAAACCAAGTGTTTTACATGTTGCAAGAAGTGCTGCAAATCTTGGAGTTTATTCACTCTCACGGCTTGATCCATCGCGATATCAAGCCGAACAACTTGCTCAGGCGCAGGCACGATCGCCGTTTGGTACTAATTGATTTTGGCTCGGTCAAACAAGCATGGACGCAGGTTGTCACGCTGCAAGGGCAGAAGATTAATACGTTCTCCATTGGCTTACCAGCTACGATTACAATTGGTACTCCTGGCTACATGCCTACAGAACAAGAACGAGGCAAGCCACGTCCTAACAGCGATATCTACGCTTTGGGGATGGTGGCAATTCAAGGATTAACAGGCATTCATCCGACTCAGCTAGATACAGATCCAGATACCTGCGAAATTCTCTGGCGACACTATCGTAAAATCAGTCCCGAACTAGCGCAAATTATAGATAACATGGTGCGCTATGGTTTTAAAGACCGCTACCAATCAGCAACAGAAGTCTTGGCAGCCCTAGAACCTCTGGCGAATCGGTATCAACCAGTGCGGCATTTTGGATGTCAAGAATTACAAGGGACTCAGATTCAGATACCCACAGTAGCGCAGGATTCGCACTCTTTATTCGGTGAAGAAGAGACAGTCGCCTATACCTGGAGCGATCGCCCTCAATTACAAATGCCAACTAAAACCGGTAAAGCTACAGCTGCGATTTTAGCCAAAAGATCGACTTCCTTACTCGATTTGGGAATTGGCGCGATCGCTTTAGCTACTTTACTTGTAGGTATCTATTTCGCCTCCCACTCTCCCACGCCATCCTTCAAGCCAGAAAAGTATCCCGTATCAATTCCCCTGAAAAGTAACTAGTACAAGAAGTCAAAAGTCAAAAGTCAAAAGTCAGAAGTAAAAAACTTCACGATTTGTATCTACTCATTTTTCTCTGACAAGGTTAGTAAAAAAGCCAGGTTTTCCTCTGCTTTTAAGGCGTGGGGAGCATTTGCAGGCATAAAGACGAATACTCCTGGTTCTAGAAGAATGTCTTGTCCTTCTAAGGTGAGAATTCCCTTTCCCTCCAACACGTTGACGGTAGCATTGCGTGTAGAGGTGTGTTCTGAAATTTCAGTTCCAGCTGCGAGGCAAAACAGAGTATATTGACAGCAAGTATCTTTAACTAGCACTTTACTCAATACCCCAACTGGCGAATATTCAATATTTGCCCTTAATTGCGTGGATGAAGATCGTAAGGGTAACAGGGTAGTACTCATGAGTTCCTCGATTGATTTCAGGAATTGTAGTTAAGAGCGCGTAGCAGACAAAATGATATAGCCTAAATCTTGTCGATACTTTTGAAAGACTTGACGCATTGTTAAAACTCGTTGCCGAATTTGCGATCGCGTCAGTATATTCCACAAAATACGTACTGTATTGAAAATGCCTTCATCTGCAAGCATTTGCTGTGGCTTAAGCAATCCCATTTCTCCGATTTGATGTTGCTGTACCGTCAATCCAGCCGCTTTACAAGCCGCAATCCAATTAGATTCGCATAAAGGCGTAGAATTAACTCTAATTGCTTGTGCCAATGCGCGGTGAATTTCTTCTTCTCGGTTTCGTGCTAGAAGTTCGTGAGATAAAAACTTACCACCAGGCTTGAGTCGATCGCGAATTCCTGCTAGGATTTTCGCCTTTCCTGGTGGGGATTGCATTGTCAGGATTGCTTCTGCTAACACGTAATCGAACTTGTCTGTCAAGCGATCTAGATGAAAGATATCGCCTTCAATAATCTCGACGCGATCGCTCAAACCTGCTGCGGCAACGTTAGCACGGGCGCGGGCAACAGAATCGGGATTTTTTTCAATTCCCACAACCTGCACGCCATAGCGTTGAGCCAGGGCGATCGCGCTGAAACCGAAACTCGCCGCTAATTCTAAAACCGTTTCCCCAGGTTGAAAATTCGCCCACTGAAATAGTTGCTCTGTCGCTAAGCGTCCGCCTGGACGAAGATATTTTTTGCCTGCTGCTGCCAAAATTTCATGTCCTGGTGCAGTTTCATAATTGAGGGTAGCGTGGGTCATACATTCGACCTCTAAGTTAATTCTTGGCTACCTTTACTGTGACAAAATAACTCTGAGTTATCTATGAGCTAGCTCAGTTGTCAGCAACCAAATGTACCAGATACAAAAGTATCCGTCTAAGTATAAATTCATGCTTGAGCAAAAGCAGCTCTTTCCTGTATATTCTAAAAGCTAATTAGTTTGATGCATTTTCCCCATCAGAACTATTTATTATTTACGCCAAATTGTGTATAGGTATTACTAGCTGCACTGTTATAACCCTGCTGATGAGAGGAACGATGAATAAGAAAGCACAACCCCAAACAAATCAGCCTGGAGCAAATGACGCGATCGCTACTAGCAAAGATTTCAATTTCGATCTTTGGGCTAATGCAGTGAGAAAACAAATGCTCTCGGTATTACAAGAGAAGACACAACATTGATAGTTATTCAGTTGTCAGTTATCAGTCAAAAAGATAACTTCGCTTGGGTCAAGTCCCGATATAGGCGATTGTGACTTGTTTGTTGATTGCAGACGGGTTTTGGGGTTTTGTATGACTGACACTTTGCAGGCTGTTAAGGGTCGGTCGCTAATGTTCTACGCTGGAAGTACGAGCAATGCTTTGTATCTAATGCCCCTCTCAAGCTGCGACTGATAAGTATGACACGATTTTTTCAATTTGAAGCTGACTTTGTAGAGTCCCTGCGCTGTATTCCCATGCAGGTACGTTACAAGTTAGACACTTGTGGAATTAAACTTAAGTTATCTGAATGGAACCAATTCAGTCAGGCAGATCGCCAGGCGTTAATCGATCGCCCTTGTAATACGCTAAAAGAAATTCAAGAATATCGTCAGTGGTTGCAGAACTTAGTTGTTCAATACACTGGTAAACCAGCCAGCGAACTACCAGTAGAAGATAACCCCGATTGGATGAATGCAGCAACCGTTCCTGCTAGCATTGGGGAAAAAGCTGGCGAGTTTGGCGTGACCCTTAGTTCAGAGCAATGGGCAAATTTGCCACCCATAGAAAGATTTGCGCTAATCAAACTCAGCCGTTCGAGTCATGAAAACCGTAATTTTCTACCCGCGCTCAAAGAATTTAACCTAATCGAGTAGAGTCACGCGTCCGTAGGGTAGGCTCTCTACTGATAACTGGTCACTGATAACCGATCGCCGATCGCTAATAAGTGGTCGCTGTCTCTACGAGTTGACATGCCTGTACTCTTTCGCGCGAGACGATCTGCAACTCATGGGGATAGCGAGGACGCGGATCTTTCTCTAACCAAATAGGGGGAACCATAGTTAGGTCGTAAGCTGCGATCGTATCAAATACACCAGGACGAGACTTCAGCTCGACTACGAGTCCTGGCAGATATTCAAAAGCTTCTTCCCAATCGATTTGTGACACGGCTATAAGTAAAACTGTATTTATTGATACGATATTACAATAGCCTGGCAGATAATTAAATATATCTGTAGCTATAAATACATTTTTTTACATTTATGGAAATGCGATCGCAGTATTTCCTAAATGTCTATTTTCAGTTCCAAGAGATAGACAGATCTGTAGGGGCGCGCAGCCTCAGTGCGCCCCCCAAGGAATTCATCCCTTCCCAAAGCCTCTACCGCGACTGGTAGAAGGCATACAGATGCAGTTTTCCAGTTGTTGAAGCAAGACCTCTCGATCGAGATTTTGTCCGATCAGTACCAGTTGAGTCTTTTTGGGTTTGTCGTTCCACTCCTCGTCTTCTAAAGTAAAGCGCTTACCGCAGAGATGAAAAATATGGCGTTTTGGACTTTCATCAAACCACATGATTCCCTTAGCGCGGAAGATATTTTCAGGGAGTTGGTTGTCTAGAAAATACTGGAACTTTCTAATTGCTAGTGGCTTATCGCTTTGGAAAGATATTGAGGTAAAACCATCGTTCTCTAAGTGATCGGAGTGGTGATGGTGGTGGTCGTGGTGGTCGTGGTGGTCGTGGTGGTCGTGGGTGCAGTGTCCGCGATCGTGGTCGCAGTCTGAATGGTCGTCATGCGCGTGATGGTGGTCGTGATGGTCGTGGTGGTCGTGGTGGTCGTGACCCTCATGAGTATCAAAATACTTATCCGACTCGAACAGACCGACGCTAAGAATCAATGGAAGAGGAACTTGCGATCGCGTCGTCCGCAGAATTCTCGCTCCATCTTTAACATCCCGAATCTTGACTTCTAACAGATCCAGGTCTGCTTCCTCGACTAAATCTGCTTTGTTCAGTACAATCACATCCCCGTAGGCAATTTGACTGTAAGCTGCTTGAGAGTTAAACAAATCTAAACTGTAATTTGCTGCATCGACGACCGTGATAATTGAATCTAGGCGCGTCATGTCTCGTAGTTCCGTGCCCAGAAACGTCAGCGCCACAGGAAGCGGATCGGCTACTCCTGTTGTTTCTACAACGAGATAATCAATTTTGTCGGGGCGTTCCAATACTTTGTAAACTGCTTCTACCAAATCGTTATTAATCGTGCAGCAGATACAACCGTTACTCAACTCCACCATGTCATCGCCTGTGCTGACGATCAACTCGTTATCAATACCAATTTCGCCGAATTCATTCACTAAAACGGCTGTTTTGAGACCTTGTTGATTGCTCAGGATGTGATTGAGTAGAGTTGTTTTACCGCTACCGAGAAAGCCTGTAATGATGGTGACTGGTAGCCCCTGCTTCGGTGCATCCATTGCGGGAGATTGGTCAGAACCTACTGCTGATTGCATAGCGCTGCTGATTTAAACCTTGAAAGTCTTATCTTACAATCTGCTAGGGCAGGTGGTATTACTTACACTTGCCCCATCTTCTTTATTATGTCTTGTTCGATGAATTCAGGAGACGATCGGAAAAATTCCCGATCGCTCTATTGACCTAAGCCTCGCTGGAAACCGATTGCCTCATCTTGCGATCGCTCGGTCTAGAGCCTTAATATTTAAGGCTGCGCTCTCAGCCTATTCTTGACTAAATTAAAAAATATAAAAAATTGAGATAAGCGCTCATTTATCTGCTGTGGCATCCATCTCAATACATACTATTAATATTCTTAACTATTGTGTTGTATTAAATCCGGTTAATCGATTGGAAAACCTCTAGGGACGAGTTCACCAAGATCTTGCTTTGAAAACAGAGATGTTTGGTGAAACCGTCCCTACAATTGCAACGATAAATGACTAATGACAAAAAAGGGGTTAACCCCTTCTAAATCTGGTTAACCCGCAAGCTTGGGAACGCGCAGAGAACTTATTTTTGCACGACCAACTTGACATTGGCATTTTGCAGACCGCGCTGCTTGACTTCTGCCAAAGTCTTGTTTACTGCATACTTTTGGTTGATGGAGTTAATTAACTCGGTTTGGTTGTGCTTCTTAGCAACACCCCACAGGTCAGCGATTAGGTCGAAAGAACCATCGCTGTTGCGAGACCAACCCAGATCGTATTCGCCTTCTAGAACTGCTACGATGTCAGAGCGAACGCGCTGACCGTTGTAACCACGGACATCAGCTTCGGTCTTAACATTAATACCTAGGTCGCGCAGAGAAGTCTTGAGGATTTCTGCATCGGTGATTTTGGTACGCAGAGTGCTAAAGTGAGACATTTGGGATTCCTCCTAAAGGATAGTAACGATAAACGACAACGGTTTAGCTTAGTTAATGTAGCCGCAGTCTTGGGATGGGATATGCGGCTTAGGTAATCTGCTAGCTGGGTGGCTAGCCTTTCCCCCTGCGATTGTAGGAGAAAGCTTTTTAAAACTCCATGCGCTGATACTCAGCCACGGAGGATGCTGCGGGTCTAGCACGCTGTCTTGCCCAATCTCTCAGAGCCGTCACTTGCTCGGTCATTGTCCGAGAGAGTGGTAGCGTGGCTTTAATGGCAGCAATAATATCTAGTTGGGTAAACTCTCGATCTTGAGCAAAAGCGTCGTACATCGCGGCGATTAATGCTTGCTCGATTTCTGCACCAGAGAAACCATCGGCAATCTTTGCCAATTGATCGAGGTCGAAACGGGATAGATCCCGTTTGCGCTTAAGCAGGTGTATGCTGAATATATCCTTGCGTTCTTCCGCATTTGGTAGATCGACAAAGAATATTTCGTCAAATCTTCCTTTACGTAGAAACTCCCCAGGCAATCTTTCGACACGGTTAGCTGTTGCCATTACGAACACGGGAGAAGTTTTTTCTTGCATCCAGGTTAGGAAAGAACCGAAGATGCGGCTAGACGTGCCACCATCAGAATCAGCTGAACCTGCCGTACCGGCAAAAGCTTTGTCTAACTCGTCAATAAATAGAATTGTCGGCGAAATCGATTCTGCGGTTTTAAGGGCGTTACGTAGGTTAGCCTCAGAGCGACCCACCATCGAGCCGTCATACACGCGTCCCATATCTAGTCTCAACAGGGGTAGACCCCACAAGCGAGACGTCGTTTTGGCAATCAAAGACTTACCACACCCAGGAACCCCCAAAATTAGCATCCCTTTCGGCTGGGGCAGACCGTATTCTCTCGCTCTTTCAGTGAAGGCATTGGAACGTTGTTTGAGCCAGCGTTTTAGCTCTTCTAAGCCACCAACGGCATCAATCGTTTCATCCTCTTCAATGTACTCTAAAATGCCGTTGCGTCGGATTAACTGCTTTTTCTCGGATAAGACGACTTCTACTTCATTCTCTGATAACTGTCCCGCTGTTACCTGGGCTTTGCGGTAGACTTTTTCCGATTCATCCCGCGTCAAGCCCAAAGCTGCTTTTAATAATTTCTCTCTCGCATCCGTTGTCAGCCGCCGTCCGCGATTTTGTTCTAGCTGTCGCTCTAGTACCTGATTCAATTCAGCCAAATCGGGCAGAGGGAAGTCTAGTACGACTACTTCCTTTTCTAACTCAATGGGAACCTGCTGCATCGGTGACATCAACATGATAGTCTTCTGCGTGCCTTTGAAGCTGGCGATCGCATCCCGCAGCCATCTTGTCGTTACTGGTGCGTCAATAAAGGGGTGCAAATCCTTAAAGATAAATATGCTTGGCTCTCGCTGGCGGATCGCCCACTCGATTGCTGCTTCTGGAGATACGGTGTTGTGCTGCGTGACGTGGCGTGGCTGACCGTGTTCTACTATTCCGTGCGTCACCGTCCAGATGAAGATTCGGCGCTGCGGTCTTAACTGGGCGATCGCTGCTATTGCCTGTTCAGCCCGCTCTTCCTCAGAGGTCACAAGGTATATCAGCGGGTATTGAGCTTGTATGAGAATATTGAGCTCTTCTTTCATTGCCTTTGACCTTACTTTTGACCCTAGAGATGGTACGGACAGCGTTTCAGATTCAGCCTCAATGAAAATTAATGGCTGGCAAGGGCTAGTTGCCCTTCTTGCACTGTTGCTTCAGTCGCAACTCTTTCTGCCTTGGACTGCTCTATAACCCCAGGTTGATCCTTGAGAGATACCAATTCACCTTCTTTCAATGCCACCGTTGTCGCACATTCAGGACATGCGTAAGCTCGGTGAGTTTTCCCGTATGTTTCCGCTTCGTCCACTAGCTCTGGGTGAGACAGATAAAAAGCGATCGCGCGGGCAGCAAGTTCTGACATTGGTTCCGAGTCTATCGCGGCTCTGATTTTGAGCCGCCGATGCAGTTCAGGCGTTAAATACAGCGTAACTTTTTGCTTAGCTTGCATATTTTTTTCAATCGTCTTACCCGGGTATGTATATCACGTTATCGGCTTACTCGCATAGTGTCAAGACAGCGTAGCGTTTTGACGGCATAAATGTAATATTTTGTAATAAAAACCTGAAAGTGAAAGGTAAGAGGCAAGAGGTAAGAGGCAAGAGGCTTTTGTTAGTTAGGAAATTGTACAGAAAATATACTCCCAATTTAGGACGCAAAAGGGGTACACAAACCTGGTAGATTTAGCGAATATCAGCGAGTAACACGCATAGACGATGAAAGTATTGGTTATTGGTGGCGATGGCTATTGCGGTTGGGCAACCGCGCTCTACTTATCCAATCGAGGTTACGAGGTTGGGATTCTAGACAGCATGGTACGGAGGCACTGGGATCTCGAACTTGGAGTAGATACCCTGACACCGATCGCAACAATTCAGCATCGGATTCAAAGGTGGCAAGACCTCACAGGCAAAAAGATTGATTTGTTTATCGGCGATATCACCAACTATGATTTTTTGAGTAAAACGCTGCACCAATTTGAACCAGAAGCGATCGTGCATTTTGGCGAACAGCGTTCCGCGCCTTTTTCCATGATCGATCGCGAACACGCCGTGCTAACGCAGGTAAATAATGTTGTTGGGACGCTGAATATACTCTATGCCATGCGCGATAGTTTCCCCGACTGTCACTTGGTTAAATTGGGGACGATGGGCGAATACGGCACGCCTAATATCGACATTGAAGAAGGCTACATTACGATCGAACACAACGGACGCAAGGATACCCTACCCTATCCGAAGCAGCCTGGTAGTATGTATCACTTGAGCAAAGTCCATGACAGCCACAATATTCACTTTGCCTGTAAAATTTGGGGCTTACGCGCCACAGATTTGAACCAAGGCGTAGTGTATGGGGTACTGACAGAAGAAACTGGCATGGACGAAATGCTGATCAATCGCCTCGACTACGATGGCGTATTTGGTACGGCACTGAACCGTTTCTGCATTCAAGCAGCGATCGGACATCCGCTGACAGTATACGGTAAAGGCGGACAAACCCGTGGCTTTTTGGATATTCGGGATACGGTGCGCTGCGTCGAATTGGCGATCGCAAATCCTGCTAACTCTGGCGAATTTCGCGTCTTCAACCAATTCACCGAATTATTTAGCGTCGGCGACTTGGCAGCAATGGTGCAAAAAGCTGGCAACGCGCTGGGATTGAAAGTAGAAGTCAACAATCTCGATAATCCCAGAATTGAGCGGGAAGAACACTACTTCAATGCTAAAAATACCAACTTGCTGAGTCTTGGCTTGCAACCGCATTTCCTCTCGGAAGCATTACTAGATTCTCTACTCAACTTTGCGGTCAAGTACCAAGATCGCGTTGATAAAAAACACATTCTGCCCAAGGTTTCTTGGAGAAGGTAGTTGGTTGTCAGTTGTCAGTTATCAGTTGTCAGCCATCGGTTGTCAGTTGCTGTTGACTATTGAATGTGTTGGTAATGTATGCGATCGCTTTTACTTTTGCTGGCGGTTGTATTGCCAGGTATTGCTGTAACTAGCCTTAGTACCTTCTATTTGTTGCCTGAATGGACGGCACTAGAGGCTAGCTACAAGAACTTCGAGGGGGTGGCTAAATCTCCATCCTCAACGATGTCTGAATTATTTATTGCCCAAGCAGCAGAGAATCGACACAGACTTAATTGTTTTGCAGAAGGTATAGGAGTTTTGTTGGGTAGTGCAATTTCAGCTATTGGAATTCACGGAATTTGTACCCAACCCCGAAGAATGCCTTGATTTTGATGTCGCTTTGTTGTAATAAAAACTCTAGCCCCCAGCCCCTAGCCCCTAATCTTAATTATGCGAGTTGCCCTATTTACAGAAACCTTTTTACCCAAGGTTGATGGTATCGTCACGCGATTGCGTCACACGGTCGAACACTTACAACGCAATGGCGATCGCGTTTTGGTTGTTGCACCTGAAGGGGGAATTACGGAATATAAAGGGGCAAAAGTCTACGGTGTTTCTGGCTTCCCTCTGCCATTGTATCCAGAGTTAAAAATGGCACTACCACGCCCCGCGATCGGTCACGAACTGGAGAGGTTTCAACCAGATATCGTTCATGTGGTCAACCCCGCAGTACTAGGACTATCGGGGTTATTTTATGCCAAAGTACAGAAAATTCCTTTAGTTGCTTCGTATCATACGCATTTGCCGCAATATTTACAGCATTATGGGTTGGGGATGTTGGAAGGCTTGCTGTGGGAGTTACTTAAAACTGCTCACAACCAGGCAGAATTAAACTTGTGTACTTCGACCGCAATGGTAGAGGAACTATCCAGCCACGGAATTCAACGAGTAGACTTGTGGCAGCGGGGAGTTGATACGGAGTTATTTCATCCCGATTTAACTTGTCCGCAAATGCGATCGCGACTATCTCAAGGTCATCCCGATAGTCCCCTGCTACTCTACGTCGGTCGTCTGTCGGCGGAAAAAGAAATCGAACAGATTAAACCCGTATTGGAGGCAATTCCAGAGGCGCGCTTGGCTTTGGTAGGAGATGGTCCCCATCGTTCGGCACTAGAAAAGCATTTTGTGGGAACGAATACTCACTTTGTCGGTTACCTTACGGGTAGAGATCTTGGTGCGGCGTTTGCTTCTGCTGATGCGTTTCTGTTTCCTTCTCGGACTGAGACGCTGGGACTGGTATTACTAGAAGCAATGGCAGCTGGCTGTCCTGTAGTTGCGGCAAATTCTGGTGGAATTGTCGATATTGTCACGTCTGGAGTCAATGGTTACTTATTTGACCCCAAAGACGAACGAGGGGCGATCGCGGCTACTTTACATCTATTGAAGCAAAAACAGGAGCGAGAAACCATTCGTCAAAATGCCCGTCTGGAGGCAGAACGCTGGGGATGGGCGGCGGCTACTCGTCAATTGCAGGGATATTATCAGATGGTAGAGGCGAAGCGTTTGGCAGAGAATGTCTTGGTGGGGTAGTAAATATTTAGAGACGCAAAATTTCGCGTCTCTACAGAGATATAGCAGAAAAACCTTTTAGACAACCGATCGGCAATAACTGGTCACTGGCTAGCGGTCGGTGATACATTAGCTTTCATTTTGCCCGTCATCGTTTTGAAATGGATTGTCGCCAATTCCTAACTCTTTCTTCGAGCGTTTGAGTTGCTTCCACAAGCCGCGAATTTTTTTGTATGCTTCGTCTGGTGGAATTTTACCAGCAGTTTCTAAATTACAAATGTAACTGACGTGCTGGGCGAATTCTTGGAGATTGGCATTGAAGACTAAGTTTTCTGGTTGCACTTTACCGTGGTAACGAGCGCGAGGATAAAGAAAGTCAGAACTATTTACCATAATTACAACAACTCTCCATAGAAATTCATATAACTCATTCTGTGTATCACGAAAATTGAGTAGGAACCACAGCAATATTACGGAAACTTAGCTGTCGATTGTGTTATTTCTCAGGGTTTTGCCCGACCTAAGTTGAGAATTTGATGATGTTGCGATCGCCCACTGGCAAGCAGAATCGTAGTTGACAGATCGATGGGAGAAGCAACTTAGCTCATCTAGCTGACTTCTATTGTTCCTCACTCAACCTTACTCTGCGATCTATCACAAGTGCAACGTTAGATCGCAATCGACAATACTAGCAGCAGCTACGCACTTAAAGCTTCAGATCTCGATCCCCCCTAACCTCCCCTTCAAAACAGGGGAATGAATGCCTTCTGTTTAAGCTGCGACACAAGAGGTGCGTTTTGATTTTCTTGCCTTCAGATAGCGAGAATAGATGTCCCCTTTTTAAGGGGGTTGGGGGATCGAGGATATAACTCCTAACCAGATGGTTTGCTTTTATTCCTCTTCCAAGTCCAAATCCGGGAATGATTGTGGCGGGATTGCAGCGATAATGGCATCGAGTACTTTTGCTACTGGAATGATTTCCAGATCGACATCAGGGAAAGGTTGCCCTTTGGGTACGATCGCCCGCTTAAATCCTAGTTTAGCAGCTTCTTTCAGGCGCAGTTCCATTTGGGAAACGGGGCGTACTTGTCCGCCTAATCCGACTTCGCCAATTAAAACGGTGTGCCGATCGACAATGCGATCGCGGAAGGAAGCGACTACGGCGATCGCAACTCCCAAATCTACGGCAGGTTCCTCTACAGTTAAGCCACCAGCAGAGGCGACATAGGCATCTAATTTAGATAAAGGAATGCCAACACGTTTTTCCAATACTGCCAAAATTTGCAGCAAACGGCTGTAGTCTACACCCGTGGTGGAACGACGCGGAGAAGCATAGCTGGTGGGACTCACTAAAGCTTGCAACTCTACCACAATCGGGCGCGTTCCTTCGCAAGCAACCACAATCGCCGTTCCTGGTGAAGGATCGTCGCGACTACCGAGAAACAATTCTGAGGGATTGGCGACTTCCCGCAACCCGCGATCGATCATTTCAAAAATGCCGATTTCGTGGGTAGCACCAAAGCGATTTTTGACCGTGCGTAACAACCGATGGGAAGCAAAGCGATCGCCTTCAAAATAGAGTACCGTGTCTACTAAATGTTCTAAAACTTTAGGACCCGCGATCGCGCCTTCTTTGGTAACGTGTCCTACGATTAACATCGTGATGTCTTCCCGTTTTGCCACTTGCATTAGGGCTGAGGTACATTCTCGCACCTGCGCCACCGAACCAGGGGCAGAAGTTAAGGCGGGAAAATAGACGGTTTGGATACTGTCGATCACTGCTACATTGGGTTTGAGCGAATCGACTTCCCTCAGTATTTCTTCGAGATCGGTTTCTGGTAAAACGTATAAATCGGCTCTTGCAGCACCATTGTTAACCAAATGACCGTTAGTCGCTCGTTCTTGCGGCTGAGGATCTGGTTCCTCGGTAGGATTTTGAAATTTAGATACACCCAAACGAGAAGCGCGTAACTTCACCTGCTGTCCCGATTCTTCACCGCAAACGTAGAGAATGCGATAGTTTTGGGCAAGTTGATTGGAAACCTGTAATAATAAAGTCGATTTACCAATCCCAGGATCGCCACCGATCAAAACCATAGAACCTGGTACAATACCACCACCGAGTACGCGGTCGAGTTCCTCGTAGCCAGAACACCAGCGGCTCAATTGGCGATCGCTAATCTGGTCGAAAGTCAGAGAAGCGCGGGGTTTTGCTACTTTGGCGATCGACTTACCATTACTTTGCGGCGTTTGCTGCCAGCTAACCCCACGAGTTGGTAGCGTACCGAGAGTTGTACTCGTAATTTGTTCTTCTAAGGAATTGTAAGTACCGCAGGCAGGACACTTACCAAACCACTGAGGCGACTCTGCGCCACATTCATTGCAAACGAAATAGGTACGGGGTTTGGGCATTCGTTTATGGCTTTTGTTGCGTTAAGTTAAATTTTGTTGGCAAAACCGCAAATATTAAAAAAGCTTGAAAGTAAGTGAGTGCGAGAATTTCGGCTAATTTACATGGATTGAATGGGATAAGATCTTCATGTAATAGTACTAAAAATTAAAATTCAAAAATGTTGGTTTTAAGGAGCGTTGGTAGATTTGGAAAGTCATAAAGAAAAAATCCTAGTCGTGGATGACGAAGCCAGCATTCGGCGGATCTTAGAAACGCGGCTGTCAATGATTGGTTACGATGTCGTGACAGCAGCAGACGGCGAGGAAGCTTTGGATACATTTCGCAAAGCCGAGCCAGATTTGGTTGTCTTGGACGTGATGATGCCGAAGCTAGATGGCTACGGCGTGTGTCAAGAACTACGCAAGGAATCAGATGTACCAATTATTATGCTAACAGCCCTAGGGGATGTCGCCGATCGGATCACTGGACTGGAATTAGGTGCGGATGATTACGTAGTCAAGCCATTTTCCCCGAAAGAACTGGAAGCACGCATTCGCTCAGTGTTGCGGCGGGTAGACAAAACAGGTGCTTCAGGAATTCCTAGCTCTGGCGTGATTCAGGTAGGAAGTATCAAAATTGACACAAACAAGCGACAGGTTTACAAAGGAGACGAGCGGATTCGCTTAACTGGAATGGAATTTAGCTTGCTAGAGCTGTTGGTGAGCCGTTCGGGAGAAGCCTTTTCGCGATCGGAAATCTTGCAGGAAGTTTGGGGCTATACTCCCGAACGACACGTAGATACTCGCGTAGTAGACGTGCATATCTCGCGACTGCGGGCGAAGTTAGAAGACGACCCTAGCAACCCAGAGTTGATCCTCACTGCTAGAGGCACGGGTTATCTATTCCAACGGATTATCGAACCAGGAGAGGAGTGAATGTTGGTGGATAGCGGCTAATTTGGGGGACAAGGAAGCAGAGGGGCTCCAGGGGCTCCAGGGGCAGAGGATAATTATTACCACTCTCACCCCACACCCTACACCCTACACCCCACACCCTATCTTCACGCACCACGCACCACTAACATGGCTAAACCAGATCCGAATCGAATTGTACGGCTAATACCCCTAGTGGTAGGGGGGTTGGCTGCTATATTGCTGTTAGTTAATCGGTTGCTGACACCGGAGCTGACAGTGACTCAGGCACGGTCGGATGTTTTGGGGGCAATTGTCAGTGCGGTGCTAATTTTGACTGGTTTGCTTTGGCAGCAAGTCGCACCGCGCCTGCCAGATGCAGTAGAACTCGTGGGCGAGCAAAAGTTCGAGCTAGCTCCAGACTTACCAGAAAGAGTTAAGACAGAGCTAGCTTGGGCATCTTATCTATTGCTGACAAATACCGTCACGCGATCGCTCATCGTGTTTTATCAGGGAAAAGTTTTGCTACGGCGCGGGATTCTACCAGAGAAAGCCGAAGTGACTCCAGGCGCGATCGTCCAACGGGTGCTGGAAAAACATAAGCCAGTCTACTTGGTGGCTTTGAGCGTTTACCCGGGACGATTTGAATTTGACTACCTACCGGAAAATACCCAAGGAGCGATTTGTCAACCTATCGGTCAGCAAGGCGTACTGATTTTGGGTGCAAATGCTCCCCGCAGCTATACCAAGCAAGATGAAACCTGGATCGCCGGTATTGCGGACAAGTTAGAAGTTACCCTAAATGAGGGAGTAGGGAGTCGGGAGTAGGGAGTCGGGAAAAAGTCAAAATTAACGATTCAATAATGACAAATGACCGATGACAAATGACAAATGAAAAATTATGCTAATTCTCTATTGGTTGTTAGTTGCCCTAATGGTTGTCGGGATTATTGGGGCAGTGGTTCCAGGGATTCCTGGAACCAGTTTGATTTTGGTCGCGATCGCAATTTGGGGTGTAGTACAAGGTTCTTTTGGTATCGTTGCCGTACCTTTAATTGTGACGCTAGTAGTGTTAGCCCTTAGCGTGGGAATCGATCTGCTGGCTACCTTCTGGGGAGCGAAACGCGCTGGCGCTAGTAAATGGGGGCAAATCGGTGCGGTTGTTGGTTTGCTGTTGGGGATTTTTGGTTTGTTACCTGCCTTACCGTTTGGAGGTCCGTTGTTTGGCATTTTGCTCGGACCTTTGTTAGGAGCAATCGTCGGCGAGTACGTCTATCAGCGCAATCTTAAACGAGCATTGAAAGCCGGAGTCGGAATTGTAGTCGGCTCTCTGGTGGGAAATTTGATTCAGGGGTTATTGGCTATCGTAGCAGTAGGCTTTTTTCTTTACGCTACGCTACCACAAGTGATGGGGTAAACGGGCAGTAGAAAGCAAAGATAGCGATCGCGGCTATTTAGCAAATGCGCGGCAGTTGTTCTCCGCTTAACATATCGACAATGCGTTGAGCGCCAATTTTACTCTTCATGGCGACAAAACCAGAAGTCTTGTTTTCAGTCACATTGCCAATAATTTGAGCAGATTTTCCTAAAGGATGCGATCGCATGATTTCTATTGCTGTTTGGGCAAATTCTGGTGGAATAAAAGCGACGAATCTACCTTCATTGGCGACATAAAGCGGATCGAAACCGAGGATTTCACACGCTCCTTGCACCTCTGCGCTTATAGGAATAGAACTTTCATCAATTTCAATTTTGACGCAGGCAGCCTGGGCAATTTCGTTCAAAGCGCTCGATAAACCGCCCCGAGTTAGATCGCGCAGACAGTGAATCTCAATTCCAGCGTCAAGCAATTCTAGTACCAGGCTGGCTAGCGGTGCGGCATCACTTTCGATGCTAGTTTCAAAAGCTAAACCCTCTCTCTGGGTCATAATAGCGATGCCGTGACGACCGAGATCGCCATTGAGCAGTAATACATCCCCAGGCTGAACCGATTGGGGTGCGATGGCACAGTCATGCTCGATAATTCCAACACCAGCCGTATTGATGAAAATGCCGTCTCCCTTGCCTTTATCCACAACCTTTGTATCGCCAGTAACGATCTGCACGTTGGCTGTTTGGGCGGCTTGTTGCATCGATCGCACGACCCGCCAAAGCGTTTCCATCGGTAGTCCTTCTTCCAGAATGAAGCCAGCACTTAAATACAGCGGACGCGCTCCGCTCATTGCTAAATCGTTGACAGTACCGTTGACTGCCAGCATTCCGATATCGCCGCCTGGAAAGAACAGGGGTTGAACTACGTAGGAATCAGTGGTGAAAGCAATTCTGCCGCTTTCGAGGTGAATTTCTGCGGCATCGTGTGGTGCGCGATCGCTATGGCTAAATGTCGCCAAAAACATTTGCGAAATCAACTGATGCATTAACCTCCCACCACCCCCATGCGCCAGTAGAACGCGGGGATACTTGTCAATGGGAATCGGACAAGACAGGATAAAGTCTTGAGGTTCGCTCACTTATAATTCCTCGACGACGAGCTACCAGTTTCTTGATTTCACAACCGTTGATTTCATAACTCTTTATTTCGTAACTAGCGATCGCTGCCGATAACGATAATATGCCGCACAAGCCCCTTCCGAAGAAACCATTGGCGCACCCAGGGGATGTTCTGGCGTGCAGCGATCGCCAAAAGCAGCGCATTCATAGGGTTTTTTGATTCCTTGTAGAATCTGTCCGCTGATACATTCGGGAGATTCTGCAATCGCAAAGCTAGAAATATCAAAGCGTCGTCGAGCATCAAATTCAGCATATTTCTGGCGGAGTTCCAATCCACTTTGAGGAATTTCACCAATACCGCGCCATTTGCGAGAAGCAATTTCAAATACTTCACGGATCAATTGTTGAGCGGCTGCATTTCCATCTCGCCGGACAGAACGAACGTACTGATTTTCCAATTGCGATCGCCCCGATTCCAATTGCTGAATGCACATATACACACCTTGTAGGATGTCTAGCGGTTCAAAACCCGTGACGACAATCGGAATGCGATATTTCTGTACGAGCGGTTCGTACTGAGTGTATCCCATCACCGTACAGACATGACCGGCTGCTAAAAATCCTTGGACTCGATTGTGAGGTGAGGCAAGAATCGCCTCCATCGCTGGCGGAACGAGTACGTGAGAAACCAGCAAGGAAAAATTGTTAATTTCCTGTCGTGCAGCTTGGTAAACTGCCATCGCTGTAGCGGGTGCAGTCGTTTCAAACCCTACAGCGAAGAAAACAACTTGTTTGTGGGGATTAGCTTGAGCGATTTTGAGGGCATCGAGCGGAGAATAGACAATGCGAATATCTCCTCCCTTTGCCTTAACCGCCAGCAAGTCTCGTTCCTGCTCCTCTGCGCCTCTACTGCCAGGTACTCGCAGCATATCTCCAAACGAACAGAAAATAACTTCTGGATGGGAAGCGATCGCGATCGCCTTATCTATCAATTCCACAGGCGTGACGCAGACAGGGCAACCAGGCCCGTGAATTAAGGTGATTTCTGGGGGTAACAACTCATCTATGCCAAATTTGACAATAGAATGGGTCTGACCGCCACAGATCTCCATAATTGTCCAAGGTTGAGTAGCGCTCGCTGCGATCGCCCGTGCGTATTGTCTGGCAGCATTAGCATTGCGGTATTCGTCAACAAACTTCATTGTCATCCATCCCCTACGTAAATCCCCATACAGCGAGCAGTTTGAACGAGATAATCATCGACTGCTACAGGCAAGGGACTTCGAGCGACAACATCTGCGATGGAAACATTCACAACTCGTCCATTTTGCCAAGCTACCATTTGACCGTACTGTTCTCGCGCGATCGAATCTACTGCTGCCTTACCAAAAGCAGTTGCTATCAAACGGTCTAAAGCCGATGGTATCCCACCACGCTGAATATGCCCTAAGATCGAAACTCGAACGTCAAGGCGCTCGGCAAGGTTGGTGTAGGATTTGATTTGATTTGCGATGTACTGCCCCATGCCGCACTCTAGAGAGGCAAAATTTTGTGTTTCTACAATAGAACTATCGTTGGCAGTTTTAGCACCTTCGGCAACGACCACGATCGCAAATTTTCGCCCCCAGCGATCGCGTAGTTCGTTGATTTGATGGCAAACTCCTTCAATTGAGTAGCGAATTTCCGGAATGAGAATACAATCTGCCCCACCTGCAATCCCAGCATGAAGCGCTAGATGTCCTGCTGTCCGTCCCATAACTTCCACAACCATAACGCGATCGTGACTGGCAGCTGTAAAAGTGAGGCGATTCAGAGCATCGACAATTGTATTGATAGCCGTATCAAACCCGATTGCCCGTTCTGTCAGTGCCACATCATTATCGATTGTTTTTGGAATAGCAACGAGATTCCAGTTTCCCTGACAGGCTAGTTGATGGAGAATGGCAAGACTACCATCACCACCAATAACAATTAAGGCATCTAACGCCAACGCCTGATAACTCGCAATAATTTCACTAGCACGAGCTAGCGTATCTCCTTTATTAATCGATCCTAAAATCGTGCCACCCATACTGAGTAAAGGATCGATCCCGCGTAAATCCAAGCCATGCATATTGAGCGCGGTTGCTTTGCGCTCGAGCAGTCCTTGAGTCGCGTAAGGAATCCCCAGTACTTCCCAATCGTATTGCAGCTTGGCATGGCTGACAACAGCCCGAATCGCACAATTCAATCCAGGGCAGTCACCGCCACTGGTAAGAATACCAATCCGTTTGCGTTCCATCAACTTAACCATAGTAATAAGATGACTCGTAAACATGCGCCCATTCTGGTTTGTAAGTTTGGAGCGATCGCATATATTGGGCACGTTCAAAAGCACTTTTGTCGGGACAATTCTGCTGGCTCATGCTACCTTGCATCTGCCGCACGGATTCGTATTCGTGTTCTACCATCCATGCGCGCATTTCCTGCTCTATAGTGCGGATCTGGTCGATCCCATGCCGTAGCAGCACCGAACATAGCATCGTGACGTTAGCCCCCGCCATGAGTAACTTGAGTGCATCCTGCCCCTTGTGGATGCCGCTAGTCGCCGCTAAACTAGCGTTGATGCGACCGTAAAGGATGGCAATCCAGCGCAGAGGAAGACGCATTGCCTGAGGTGTGCTGAGCAGGACATTGGGTTCAACCTCTAGGGTTTTGAGGTGAATATCCGGCTGGTAAAAACGGTTAAACAATACCAGAGCATCAGCTCCCGCATTGTCAAAACGCTTTGCCATATTTGCCATATTCGTAAAGTACGGGCTGAGCTTGACTGCTACAGGGATTGTTACCACTGATTTGACTGCCTTGAGAATATCAACATCCATCTGCTCGAGCTGCTCGCCCGTTACTTCCATGTCAGTAGGAACGTAATACAAATTCAATTCCAATCCATCCGCCCCTGCTTGCTGAATTTGGCTAGCGTAGTTAGTCCAACCGCCAACAGATGAGCCGTTGAGGCTAGCAATGAGAGGAATATTTATCTTTTCCTTTGCCCTTTGGATGTGATTTAGATATTCTTCCGGTCCGACTCGAAAACTGTGTGGCTCTGGGAAATAGGTGAGAGCTTCGGGAAAGCTTTCAGTTCCGTGCGTCAGGTGATGGTGTAGTTCGTAGCGCTCTTGGCGTAATTGTTCTTCAAATAGAGAATGCATGACAACAGCTGCCGCACCCGCATCTTCCATTCGCTTGATATTGTCGATGTCTTCAGAAAGGGGTGAGGCTGAAGGTACGAGGGGCGATCGCAACGTCAGCCCCATATAAGTAGTAGTTAAGTCCATACGGTTTGTCTCCCTCCTGTCTGGCACTACCTTGAAGTTAGCCAAAGAACTTGAGAAACTCGTGAGCTACTCTACCGAACGGCTTCTCCTGGCTGAGCTGCTAGATATTGATACAAGCGCCAACGGGCATTGACATCTTGCTGTGCCTCTGCTAGCAACTGTTTAGCTGCTTCCGGCTTACTCTTAGTCAGCATCTTGAAGCGGTTTTCCATATACATGTATTGGTCTACTGAAAGTTTCGGAGCGTGGGAATCAAGCTGGAGTGGGTTTTCTCCCTGCTTAATCCGATCTGGGTTGAAACGATACAGCAGCCACCGCCCTGAGTCTACCGCAGCTTTTTGATTCTGCATCGCTGTTGCCATATTGATGCCGTGGGCGATGCAATGGCTGTAGGCGATAATTAATGATGGACCTTCGTAAGCTTCAGCTTCTAAAAATGCCTTTAGGGTATGCTCGTCTCTTGCGCCCATGGCTACACTTGCCACGTAGACATTACCGTAAGTCATGGCGATTAAACCCAAGTCTTTTTTGGGTGCGGGTTTACCACCAGCAGCGAATTTAGCCACGGCTCCCTTGGGGGTAGATTTGGACATTTGCCCCCCGGTGTTGGAATAAACCTCTGTATCGAGAACTAAGATATTGACATTACGCCCGCTCGCCAGGACGTGATCGAGTCCACCAAAGCCGATATCATAAGCCCAACCGTCACCGCCAACGATCCAGACGCTTTTTTTCACGAGATAATCTGCAAGCGTGAGTAGTTGCTTGGCTTTGACAGCGATCGTTGGTTGTTGGTTGACTGCGGACAAATCTTGTAATTTCTGTTTGAGTAAAACTACTTTTTGGCGCTGTTCGTAGATATCTGCTTCATCCTTTTGTTCGGTATTTATGATGCTTGTAGCTAGTTCTTCACCAACTTCTATTGCTAACTGGCGGAGTAATTCAGTAGCAATTTCTGTGTGTTTGTCGATCGCGATCCGGAAACCCAAGCCAAATTCGGCATTATCCTCAAATAAGGAATTAGACCAAGCAGGACCCCGCCCCTCGGCGTTGTGCGTCCAAGGTGTAGTGGGTAAGTTACCACCATAAATCGAAGAACAGCCAGTGGCATTAGCAACTATCATGCGATCGCCAAATAATTGACTCACGAGTTTTAGATAGGGAGTTTCTCCACAACCCGCACAAGCGCCAGAAAATTCAAATAAAGGCTCTTGCATTTGCTGCTGGTTAATTTTATGCAGTTTCAATTGAGTGCGATCGGGATTGGGAATATTTAAGAAAAAATCCCAATTTTCTCGTTCCCGTTCCCGCAATGGTTGCTGCGGTTGCATATTAATTGCTTTCAATTTCGGCTGTGACTTATTCTTGGCTGGGCAAACATCCACGCAGATACCGCAGCCCGTGCAGTCTTCCGGTGCAACTTGGATGGTGAATTTCAAACCTTGCCAGTCATGTTCCCGGGCATTGCTACTCTTAAAAGTAGTTGGAGCAGTTTCTAACTGCTGGGATTCGTAAACTTTACTACGGATAACGCTGTGAGGACAAACCATCACGCATTTACCACACTGGACGCAGACATCTGGATCCCAAACTGGAATTTCCTGGGCAATATTGCGTTTTTCCCATTTCGATGTTCCACTAGGATAAGTTCCGTCTACGGGCATTGCACTAACTGGTAGCTCGTCCCCCTCCCGTGCCATCATTTTTCCCAAAACATTCCGCACAAAAGCTGGGGCTGTGTTAGAGATTGGTAATTGGTAATTGGTAGTTGGTAATTGGTTTTCTCCATTACCTATGGCTAGCGATTTATAATCGACTTCATACAAATGTGCTAGGGTTTCATCCACTGCATTAATATTCATCTGGACAATTTCATCGCCCTTCTTACCATAGGTTTTGCGGATAGACTGCTTAATTTGAGCGATAGCTTCATCTTTTGGTAGCACGCCAGAAAGGGCAAAGAAGCAGACTTGCATAACTGTGTTAATTCTTCCACCCATCCCTGCTTCGCGAGCAACCTTGTAGGCGTTGATGACGTAAAATTTCAGTTGCTTTTGAATAATTTGGGCTTGGAGCGATCGCGGTAAATAATTCCAAACTTCATCTGCTGGGTAGGGACTGTTGAGCAAGAAAGTACCACCAGGGACAATCTCCTTGAGCAATGGAAATTTCTCGATAAATTCCCACTGGTGACAAGCAACAAAATTAGCTCGATCGATCAAATAAGTGGAGCGAATCGGCTGCGTGCCAAACCGCAAATGAGAAACTGTCACAGAACCAGATTTCTTGGAATCGTAAACAAAATAGCCTTGAGCGTAATTTTCTGTTTGTTCGCCAATAATTTTGATTGAATTCTTATTAGCTCCTACAGTACCGTCTGCACCCAATCCATAGAAGATAGCTCGCACGACATTCTCTGATTCAATCGAAAACTCGGGATCGTATGGCAAGCTAGTGTGGGTCACATCGTCGTTAATGCCGATGGTAAAGTGATTTTTTGGTTCTGTTACCGCTAGGTTATCGAAAACTGCTTTAACCATCGCTGGGGTAAATTCCTTGGATGATAAGCCGTAACGACCACCAACAATCGATTTTAGATTTTGGATTTTGGATTTTAGATTGGTTTCATAAATAGCAGTTACGACATCCTGATACAGGGGTTCGCCTGCTGCGCCTGGTTCTTTGGTGCGGTCTAAAACTGCGATCGCTTTTGCTGTTGCGGGTAACGCTTCAACAAATCTTTTGGCATCAAAGGGTCGATATAGTCGGACTTTAACGACTCCTACTTTTTCGCCACTAGCATTTAGGTAATCTACGGTTTCGTGGACGGCTTCGCAACCGGAACCCATTAAGACAATGACTCTTTCTGCTGCCTCGTCGCCATAGTATTCAAATAGTTGATATTGTCTGCCCGTCAGTTGGGCGAATTCATCCATCACTTGTTGTGTAATGTCTGGGCAAGCTAAATAGTAAGGATTGACGGTTTCCCTGGCTTGAAAGTAGACATCGGGGTTTTGGGCTGTACCGCGAATAACTGGACGATCGGGTGTGAGGGCGCGATCGCGGTGGGCAAATACTAGCTCGTCGGGAATAAGCGATCGGATTTCATCTTCTGTCAACAGTTCCACTTTGGCAATTTCGTGGGAGGTACGGAAACCATCAAAGAAGTGGAGGAAAGGAATTCGCGATTCTAATGTTGCTCTGGTAGCAATCAGGGCGAAATCGTGTGCTTCTTGTACTGATGCCGTACATAACAAAGCAAAACCGTTTGTCCGTGCTGCCATCACATCGCTGTGATCGCCGAAGATGGAGAGGGCTTGAGCTGCCAGCGATCGCGCTGCGACGTGAAAAACTGTTGGTGTCAGTTCTCCAGCAATCTTGTACATATTCGGCAGCATCAACAATAAACCTTGCGATGCCGTAAAAGTCGTTGTTAGCGAACCTGTCTGTAAAGCACCGTGCAGCGCCCCAGCAACGCCCCCTTCGCTCTGCATTTGGACTACGGCGGGAACGTTACCCCAGATATTCGCTCTGCCCTCTGCCGTCCAAGTATCAGCCCACTCAGCCATTGGCGATGAGGGAGTGATGGGGTAAATGGCAATGACTTCATTCAAGCGATAGGCAACTTGAGCAACGGCTTCATTGCCATCTATAGTTGCAAATGTTTTTGTTTTCATCTTTTTAAACCTTTGCAAGCTTCTGAGTGCTACTAAGATGTCGACTGTTTTGGCTCTACCTTGAGGCTATAAGTTAAGCTTGAGGAACTTGTGAGGAGACGATAATTTTCTTATTTTGTTAAACTTGATACAATGACCCGAGTTAGCAAAGATATTGTAGATCGACTCATCTTGCCCGTCTTTGGGGCGATCGACATATTTACACTTAGGCTAGACGCGAGGGGAGTTGTTTCTTTCAATTGTTATGTATAAGAAACTGCTTTCACGGATTTTTCATTTTGTCAAGAAAAGAGAATTTATAGACTTCAAGATATATGACAAGAAGTATTTGCTAGTATCTTTAGCTAATTCTGTTCCTGCAACTTCTTCCCGATCAATTTGAACAATGCTCGCTAATTTTTTTTCATCTTTTGTTTTTCCCTCGCTTAGTCCTTCGCTTATATCTTTAGTATATAAGCCTATCAAATAATACGTTTCTTCTTCAAATAATAGGGCTTGAGTTATTGACGGCGAATTAGAATTCGCAGGTTTTTCCTCTAATTTTAAAGCCGATTGAGTTTTTTTATCTGCATTGCTTTTGAGCAAAATTTGAACAATTCTGGGTTGACCCCCACCAAACTGTTCTGGAATCAAAGGGTAAACTCTATGACCGAAGAATGTAATATATAAGCTAAGAACTACTACCAGTAGAAAGCTAACTAAAAATCTTGTAGATTTACTATTTTCAATTTTCCAATAATCGATCCCAGCCACTCTACTAAAGTTTGGAAAAAATGCTTGTAAGAATAGACTGACTACACCTCCAGCAATACAGCTACCAATCCAGTATAGTGAAACTACGATCGCAGAAAGACATGGTTCTAGTACTACAACCCCTAAATTGTTTACTAAGATGACAAATAAATAATTAATAAATAAGTAGACTAGAAGAGGAATGCTAAAAATAGCTATGTAAGCTAAACATAGCTTGGACTTTTTGCCACGTATTTTTTTGATAAAAAACATAGGAAAAAAGAAACTAAAGGCTAAAGATGATAAAATGACAATTCCAGTATAAATAAACCGAGGTTTCAAAGGGGATGAAAGGGAAGAAATACCTAAATGGTACAAATAAGAATTAACGGCAAAAACTCCTATTAGATAACAGGCGATCGTGAGGACAGCAAACAATCTAGTAATTGTTTCTAAAGGATTTGCTCTTTCTGGATTCATAAATCTTTCTCCTAAAACCTAGTTAGTTAGCTATTTAGATTGTTGGATGGCTAGACATTTGTTGTAAGTAATTCAGCGTACTTTCTGCTTCCTGTGGATCGAGGATACTAAGAGCGAAACCTACATGGACGATTACGTAGTCATCAACTTTTGCTTCAGGGACATAAGCAAGACTGACTTCTTTGATCGCTCCACCAAAGCTAACTTTTCCAGTTCGCATTAATGGTTCTTGTTCGTAATTAATACTGATAATTTTTCCTGGCACTGCTAAGCACATAATTCATAACTCCAGAGTCAATAATTTGTGAGATGCTGCCACAATTTGTCCTAGCGCAATTCCCCCATCATTCGGTGGAGTGCGTTGATGCCAGTAAGGGCGAAAATTTTCTGTTTGCAATCGTGCGATCGCTCTCTCAGTTAAATACTTATTTTGAAAACAGCCTCCTGTAAGCACGATCTTTTCTTCACCTATAGACTTTGCTACAGCAACGATCGCCTCGACTAGCGTATTGTGAAACTTGGCTGATATTTGTGCAATCGCTCGCTCGCCTTCTATGTCTGCTAAAATTCCTCGCACCATCGGTAGCCAATCGACGATCGCGGGCGATGATGCTAATTCAAAGGCATAGCACTCGTTAGTGTCAAATTCTGCGATCGCAAACTCCAGTTCCATTGCTGCTTGTCCTTCAAACTGGGTTTGTTGCCGCAAGCCTAAAATTGAGGCGATCGCATCAAATAGTCGTCCAGCGCTAGAAGTCATCGGAGTATTGAGATTTCTTTGCAGCATTGTTTGTAAAATTCTTAACTCGCGATCGCGAAAAGCTTGCACTGGTGCTAAGTGCTGCATTTCAAACAAGTCTTTTCCAAAGATTTCGTAGAGCAAACCAATTGCCACTCGCCTTGGTTCTTTAACCGCCTTTTCTCCGCCAGGAAGCCGAAAATTCCGCAAATGGGCAACTCGCTCAAATGAAGTTTCTCTGTCGCTCGTTGACGAGCGCCAAGATTTAACCAGCAGAAATTCTCCGCCCCAAATTGTGCCATCTAACCCGTAACCAGTGCCGTCCCAAGCAATACCCAAGACGGGTTGAGATTCATGCATCCCAATTAAGTTATTTTCAGCCATGCACGAGAGAACGTGCGCGTAGTGGTGTTGGACTGGAATAACTGGAATCCCGGAATTACGAGCAAACTGAGTAGATAAGTAGTCAGGATGGGCATCACAGGCGATCGCCACTGGCTTTATCTGGTAAAGCTGTTGGAAGTCTGCGATCGCTTTTTCAAAAGCATTCACAGCTGGAACTGTTTCTAAATCTCCTAGATGCTGGCTGACAAAAACTTGTTCATCAACGCAAAGCGCGATCGTATTTTTTAGATGTGCCCCGACTGCAAGGATTTTGGATTTTGGATTTTGGATTTTGGATTGGGGTTCGATTGAGATTGGCAAAGGTGCATAACCACGGGCGCGACGCAAAACCATTTCTCTTCCCATCATTACGCGCACTACAGAATCGTCTATCGGTCTGGCAATTGGTCGGTTGTGGATTAGGAAAACTTCAGCAATCCCGCCTAGCTGTTGGAGTGCTTCTTTTTCATCTGTACAAATAGGTTCATCCGTTAAATTTCCACTAGTAGCTACTACTGAAAAACCCAACTCAGCCATAAGTAGGTGATGGAGGGGAGTGTAGGGCAATATCACGCCTAGATAGGGATTACCAGGAGCAACTGAGGGGGCAATCGCGCTTTGGGTTACTAGTCTGCGTTGCAGCAGTACAATTGGAGCTTGAGGCGATCGCAACAGTCTTGCTTCTAAGTCTGAAACTTCGCAGTCTGCCTGGATCGATTCCAGCGATGGATACATCAACGCTAAGGGTTTTGCCTGCCGTTGCTTGCGATCGCGCAGTCGTTGTACGGCTGCTTCGTTCCGTGCGTCCACAACAAGATGAAACCCACCCAAACCTTTGATAGCAACAATCTTGCCTTGACGAATCGATTCAGCAGCCTGAATTAACGCTCGATCGCGCGCTGCTAGAACGCAACCGTCTCGATCCCATAGCTCAAGCTGGGGTCCGCATTCAGGACAGGCGTTGGGTTGGGCGTGAAAGCGGCGATCTAATGGATGTTCGTACTCGGACTTACAGCAACTGCACATCTGGAACTGTTGCATTGTCGTGTTGGCGCGATCGTAGGGTAAAGCCTCGACAATGCTAAAGCGAGGACCGCAGTTAGTGCAGTTGGTGAAGGGATAACTGTAGCGGCGATCGCTCTGGTTAAAAATCTCGTCCAGACAATCCGAACAAGTGGCAAGGTCGGGTAATATTATTGCTGTTTTTTCACCGTCCGTACTGGCATGAATCTCAAACTGCTCGTAGCCTGCGGGATCGAGAAATCTCGATTCTAGACTTTGGATCGACGAACGGGGTGGCTTTTGTTGCTCAATGCGTAATAAAAAATTCTGCAATTGCGCTTGACTGCCCTCTACTTCAATAAAAACCCCTTGAGCAGAATTATTTACCCATCCTACAAGTCCTAGTTCTGTTGCCAGTCGGTAGACAAACGGACGGAAACCTACTCCCTGTACAGCACCCCGAATAGTTACGTGTAAACGTTGTTTTAGGAATGACATCTCGTCTTATAGCAAAACTTCGTTGACTCCTCGCCTTGCTGTTGGTTTTACCTCGGAACCAAAACCCAGACGCAACAGAATTTGCGGAAAGCCAGATGCGTGTAGTAATTTACCCAGTTGCGATCGCAAAGTCGGTACTTCAATTGGCTGATTTAAAAACGATGCTGCTAATCCTACTGCTTGACTTCGCAGCAGTAACCGCTGTAGTGCTTGCCCGGCTGCTAGCCAGTCTCTCACAGTATCTTTCTCCGTACCCAGGACTAAAATTGTCGGCGACTGCATCACGAGTTGACGGTTGTGATGAGCCATAGCATCTCCTAAGTCAAAGGCACGCATCGCCAAGGCAAAGATAGGTGTAGCAAAATCGAAGTACTGATTCACACCATAAGCATATCCAGGTATACCATCATGGCTGGGGCTACTACCTCGATGAATCCAAGTTGCTAGTTCGCGGCGAAAGTTGGGATTTGCCATTTGCAAGCGATCGCCGCGTACGACTAGTTCGGCGATCGCCTGACGGGTTATATCTCCCTTCACAACTTGCAGCCACGCACCTTCGCTGGCAGCGTCCACTTGTAACCATGCCAGCATCGATTTCGGTACATCCCAGTTTTCATAATCTCGTCGATTCGTGTGTCTTTTGGGAATTGCCTCAAATAGCATTTGCTCGTCAGGGCTAGCTTGTGTGGGTTTGCCTAATTGAATCCAAGCTAATAAGTCTGGGTCGCTGGGTTCTGGAAAAGTTGAGATTTTGCCCGTATAACCGAAGTGACGTAGGGCAATCCGCAGATTAAATAAAGCCGTACCGCAGCTGATAATTAATTCTCTATCTTGAGGATCGACAACAGGTAAAGCGCGAGTTCTGTCTGCATAAAGCGCGATCGCTTCATCTTGAATTTGAAACTTCCAAGGTTGGGTATTATGCCCAGAAGGAGCTAGCAATGCGTAGTTTAAGAGAAACTTGAGCTGCTCGTTAGGCGTACCCGTTTGAGGAAATTCAATTTCTTCAATGTTCCAGAAATCGGCTGTTGTAGACATAGCGATCGCCTCACAATATTCATAATTCTGCTTGGCAAACTTGCAGGTTTTTAGCAATATGAATTATTGCAGTTTACACTGTTGATTTTGTCTTTAACTCATCTTTAAATCAGCTCAAGACACAACCTATTCATCAATTTTTGCACGAATATCAAAAGTCTTAATTACCTGAATTTTTAACTTTTGATTTTTAATTTTTGGCTTTTTTAGTCTTCTTGCCAATCTTCACGACCTAATAAATCGATAATTCGATCTCTAAGTAAAAAATCATTTTCTTCCAGCTCCAGTTCTACGCAAACCCACTCGCGACCAGGTATGTATTTACACAAAGCATAAATTGGTTGGTGACGGTCAACAAGTCCCTTTTCAACTAATTGACGAGCTTCATCTTTGATTGCATTGATATCGTATTTAACCGATGTTTTCATAAAAATTACCTTCTAACTAGTGATGATTAACAGTTAGCGGTTAACGGTCAAAGACCAAGAGTCAACAGCTAGTACCCGAGATTTACGAACCCTTGAGGATTGCCATAGCATGATGTTTAAACCATGCCTCGTTCGCTCCTAGCTTCAACTTAGCAAGCAAACTTGAGGAAATTGTGAGTGACTTAATACTCTCAAATGCATCTGGGGACTATTCAGTCGCACGTGATTACACTAACAAAACCCGCCGATGCGGGTAAAAAACTCTATTCCATAAGTTAGCGTCGTGCGACTTGGTTTGTATAGCTGAGCTAGAGCTTTGCGGTGGTTTCCCCCATTGAAGCAACTGAAGTGAGGCTTCCTTCGTTTTAGCAACTGGCGTGCGATTTCCGATCGCTAAGGTTTGCTGCTCTGAACTACCAAGCGATCGCTGTGTTTCTATGTAACAATTTCTTGCCGTTTGTAAACTCAAGTGATTCGTATAAAGTAGCTTTATTTAAGATCGGCTTGATAAGACTTGTTGAATTGCATTTCAGCTTTATTTTACTCGTTAACCGCTAGCTTCTATTGTCATAAAAAAGCTATTAAGCAATGAAAATTTTAGTTGTAGAAGATGACGAGTTAGTTGCCCATGCACTTAGTGCCGTCCTCACCAACCAAAACTATGCAGTTGAGGTTGCTGTCGATGGTCTTGCTGCTTGGGATTTAGTTCAAGCTTTCGACTACGACTTAATCGTACTCGATGTCATCATCCCTAAACTCGATGGCATTAGTCTCTGCCGTCAAATCAGGTCTAAAGGTTTGTCAACGCCAATTTTATTGTTAACTGGTCGAGATAGCAGCCACGATAAAGCGATTGGACTGGATGCGGGTGCAGATGACTACTTAATTAAACCTTTTGATGAAGAAGAATTAGTCGCTCGGATCAGAGCGCTATTACGTCGTAGCGGTTTAGCTTCCCAGCCAGTGCTGAAGTGGGGCGATCTGCAGTTAGACCCCAGCAGTTGTGAGGTAACTTATGCTCAAAAGCATTTGCCATTAACTCCGAAGGAATACGCACTTTTAGAGTTGTTTTTGCGTAACAGTCGCCGCGTATTTAGCTGCGGCACGATCCTGGAACATCTCTGGTCTTATGAAGACATTCCCAGCGAAGAAGCCGTACGGACTCATATTAAGGGATTGCGGCAAAAACTCAAAGCTGCAGGAGCCAAAAGCGACCTAATTGAAACTGTCTACGGCATTGGTTATCGCCTCAAGCCATTGGAGAAGAAAGCTGAGGGGGCTGTAGGGCTTAGACACCCGAAGGGTAGCTTCTCGGAGAATAGCCCTTCTCGTAGCCCGAAGGTCTTGCCGAAGGCTAGAATGGGAGCTGAGGGAGACAAGAGAGCAACTCCCGACTCCCAACTCCCGACTCCTGACTCCCTTTCACCACGCACCACGCAACAACAAACACTATTGGCAGTTGCAGGGATTTGGCACAAATTCAAACACAGGATTGCAGACCAGATAAATGTATTGGAGCAAGCGGCAGCAACTTTAAGCACACATGCTTTGTCTCCAGAACTGCTTGAATCGGCACGAAAAGAAGCGCATACCCTAGCAGGTTCCTTAGGAACTTTTGGCTTTGCTCGAGGATCGAAACTAGCGAAAGAAATCGAGCATCTGCTAAAAGGCGATCGCGCTGTCTTGCTATCTGAGGCAACAAATTTTCGTCATTTAGTGCTAGCTCTGCGTCAAGAAATCGAGCAGAAGCAAGCAGAAAGCCAGCCTCTAGCAGAAGACGAGCAGCCGCTACTATTGGTAGTCGATCGCAATTGCTCAAATGCCCAACAGTTGACCGCAGCAGCTACAGATAGGGGATTAAGGGTGGCGATCGCTAACAACTTCGACACTGCTAGAAATAAGCTTTACCAAGAGCATCCTAGCATTGTACTCCTCGATCCCGATGTCTCCCCGCATCATGAAGATAGCTTGAGCCTGCTGACAGAACTGAAGCAGCGCCAGCCACCCGTACCAGTGCTAGTGTTTACCGAGCAAACAGACTTGAGCCATCGGCTGCAAGTTGCTCGCAGTGGTGGATGCACTTTTTTGCAAAAGCCTATGCCTGCCGCACAAGTGCTAGATGCAGTCGTGCAAGCATTAGAAAATGCACCTGCTGCGGAAGCTCATATATTGGTTGTAGACGACGATCCAAAAATCCTAGCAGTGTTGCCAGCATTGCTCAATCCTTGGGGGATGAAAGTGACAACTTTGGAAGATCCGCGCCGGTTTTGGGAAACTTTAGAAGCCAATGCACCGGATCTGCTGATACTAGATGTGGAGATGCCCTACGTCAATGGCATCGATTTATGTCAGGTGGTACGTAACGAGCCGCGCTGGAGCGATCTACCGATCCTGTTTCTGACAGTTCATCACGATGCCGAAATTGTCGATCGGGTATTTAGTGCTGGCGCGGATGACTTTGTCAGTAAGCCGATTGTGGGTTCCGAACTCGTGACTCGCATCATCAATCGTTTAGAGCGGACAAAACTACTGCACCGCATTAACCAAGAGCGATCGAGGAAAAATGTTGAAAGTGAAGCTCGCTTAAAGTCGATCGAGCAACTTCAGTCAGAGTTAAAAGAGCGCCAGCGCACCCAAGCAGCATGGCAAAATTCTCAAGCCTTATTTGCCGGAATCGTAGAAATAGCCGATGACGCGATTATTTCGATCGATCGCAATCAACGCATCACCTTGTTTAACTCTGGAGCCGAGAAAATATTCGGCTACTCGGCAGCAGAAGCGATTGGACAACCGCTGGACTTATTGCTACCAGAGCGCTTTGCCGCCGCACATCGTCAGCACGTCACCGAATTCGGTCAATCTCCAAACCTAACTCGCCGGATGGGAGAACGACGCGAAATTTACGGTCGCCGCAAGGATGGGACTGAATTTCCTGCCGAGGCGAGTATCTCCAAGTTAAATCTGGCAGGAGAAACAGTATATACGGTTTACTTGCGGGATGTGAGCGATCGCAAGCAGATCGAGCGGATGAAAGATGAGTTTGTTTCCGTCGTCAGCCACGAACTCCGCACGCCTTTGACTTCGATTCACGGTTCTTTAGGAATGCTTGCTAGTGGTTTGCTCCAGCCAGACTCACCGCAGGGAAAACGCTTGTTGCAAATTGCCACCGATAGTACCGAACGCTTGGTACGCCTAATTAACGACATTCTCGATATCGAGCGGATCGAGTCGGGTAAGGTGAAGATGGAAAAAGAAAGCTGCGATGTTGCCGAACTGATAACTGAAGCAGTGAACGTGATGCAACCTCTTGCCGACAAAGCAGGAATTACATTATCTGTTTCTAGCCTACCGATCCAGGTGTGGGCAGATCCAGACCGCATCGTTCAAACTCTCACCAACCTACTTTCTAACGCAATTAAATTTTCGCCTGCAGGCAGTACGGTTTGGTTGAGCGTGGAGTTGGGGAGTCGGGAGTCGGGAGTGGGAGAGTGGGAGTTGGAAAAGATAGCAGAGGAGCAGAACAAGGAATTAGATTCACTCACCACACACCACTTACCACGCACCACTCCCTACATCACATTCCAAGTTAAAGACCAAGGACGCGGGATTCCAGCCGACAAACTCGACAGTATATTTGAACGCTTTCAACAAGTTGACTCAACAGATTCCCGCAAGCATGACGGTACTGGTTTAGGCTTGGCAATTTGCCGCAGTATCGTGCAACAGCACGACGGACGCATTTGGGTTGAAAGTGTTTTAGGTGAAGGCAGTACTTTTTACTTTACGCTGCCTATCCTACAAGCTAAATCCAGTCTTAAGCTAGACGACTCTTTGACTCACTCCTTACTCCTCGCTCCTCAAAGCCAGGTGCTTCAAGTCGGGAACGCTCAACACAGTGGCTCTTCCTCTCCTCTGGTATTAATCTGCGACGACGATCCTAATGTTGGAGCTGAACTACAATCCTTGCTTGAAAGTAGGGGCTATCGCGTGATAGTCGTGCATTCTGGGCAAGAAGCGATCGCTTCTGCAACTACTTTGCATCCCGATGCGATCTTGCTAGACTTGCTGATGCCGAAAATGAATGGCTGGGAAGTGATGGCAAAGCTGAAGGAGCGATCGGATACGAAAGACATTCCCATTATCATTTGTAGTATTTGCGCTCCCAGTCAGAGTCTGATGAGTCAAAATTCGAGCGCTTGGGTGAGTAAACCAGTAGATGAAAACTCGCTGTTTGATTCTCTCAAGCTAGCTTTAGCTGAAACTGCTCGACCAGTCCGCGTGCTGCTGGTTGAGGATGATGCCGAGTTAGCCGAACTTTTGCTCGCACTGCTTGAAAGTCATAATGTTGAAACTTTTCTTGCCAAAGATGGACGCGAGGCAATTCGCTTGAGTCAAGAAATCAAACCCGATCTACTGATTCTCGATCTGATTTTGCCTCAAATGGATGGATTTGGTGTCGTCGAGTGGCTGCACCAGCACGATCGCCTCTACAGTACTCCTTTAGTCGTCTATTCTGCCAAAGATCTCGACCAGGCGGAGCGCGATCGACTCAAGCTAGGACATACGGAGTTTCTGACTAAAGGGCGGGTGTCTCCGCAAGAATTCGAGCAAAGGGTATTAGAGTTAATCGGACAAATGACTCAAAGCAAACAACATGACGGCAGCAACGATAAACAAAAAAACTCTGGTGCTTGAGCAGCGATCGCCATTTGCATATTCATCATAGTAATATTGCGATCGATCTTTACTCTCCATTCTCTTATTATGCGCGTTATCATCCAACGAGTTAGGTCTTCTTATGTCACCGTTGGCGAACAAACTATCGGCAAAATTGGACGGGGTTTAAATCTGCTGGTGGGAATTGCCGATACTGATACGGAAGCTGAACTCGACTGGATGGCGCGTAAATGTTTGGATTTGCGTCTGTTTAGCACAGAGGAAGGAAACGATCGCTGGCAAAAATCCGTCACCGAAATTGATGGCGAACTCTTAGTTGTCAGCCAGTTCACTCTGTATGGCGATTGTCGTAAAGGTCGCCGTCCTTCCTTCGACCGCTCGGCTGCACCAGAAGCAGCAAAAAACCTATACAATCTGTTTGTGGAAAAGCTACGCGACAGTGGTTTAAAAGTAGAAACGGGAGAATTTGGCGCGATGATGCAGGTTTTTATTGATAACGATGGTCCCGTGACTTTGCTATTAGAGCGAGAAGCCGTGTAGAAAAGTCAAAAGTTAAAAATTAAAAGTCAAAAATATTAATCGATTGGTTATGGTAAATAAATTTATTATGAAAAGAATGCAGATATTTTTTGCATTCTTGTTTTTATTTGCAGTTTTAACAAAACTAGAAACTAATTCTTGGAACGACGCCTCCAGAATGGCTACGATTGAATCGTTAGTAGATTTCCATACTTTTAGTATCGATCGCTCTACTTATATCTGGACTGGAGATAAATATTTTTACCAAAACAATTTTTATTCCGACAAGCCACCAATTATGGCATTGTATAGTTCGGTATTTTATTTAATTCTCAAATCAGTTTTTAATCTTACTATTGCTACGCATCAGTCTGCGACTTACTTGTTACTAACAGTTCTAACTATAGGCGTTATGTCTAGCTTAGGATTAGTTTGTTTGTACGAAATTTTTAAATTTTTTCGGATTGACGAACGATGGACAAATATCGTACTTCTGCTGGCAGGAGCGGGAACGCTAGTTTTGCCATATTCTATTGTCTTTAACAATCACGCTTTTAGTGGCAGTCTTTTACTTTTTAGTTTTTACTTTCTCTTGCTCAGACGACACGAAGTGAGGAATGCCGCGATCGCCGGATTTTTCATTGCCTTTGCTGGCAGTACTGATATTACAATGTTTGCCTTAATTCCGTTATACTCTATTTTGCTATTTAATAAGAGACATCAAGCTAAGCTAGCTTTCATTGTGGCTTGCATACCCACGATCTTACTTTATATATGGTTGAATTTTTATACTTCTGGCAGTGTTATTCCTCCGGCAATGAATGCCAAATTATGGGATTATCCTGGTTCTTATTTCGGTACGGGTAATCTTTCAGGATTAGTAGGGCATGACATACAGAGTCTAGCTATTTATGCTTTTCATATGCTCGTCGGTAGTAGAGGGCTGCTATCGTATACTCCAATTTTATTATTTGCACTTTATGGCTGGTTTAGAGCGATGTTTCAAACCAGTTTTAAGTATAAAAAAGAATATCTATTTATTGCTGCGATTTGTCTAGCTTACATTATGTTTTATATTTTCCGCAGCAATAACTATAGCGGTCATAGCTATGGAATCAGGTGGTTTGCTTCCATTATGTTACTCGCCTGCGTGCCATTAGCTCACGTTCGCGAACCGATCCAAAAATCGAAACTACTGCGCGGAATTTTTCTGGCGATCGCTTTAGCTTCAATCTATATTTCAATAGTAGGTGCGATCGCGCCGTTTGGAGGAATTAACGTCAACGGTTACAGTTCATTCTTTCTCAATCTAGAACTGTGGCAGAAACAACTTTTATGGGACAAAATGAAAGTTATCGTAGCTGCGATCGCAGTATACGCAACATTCGCTTGGTTGTGGCTGAAATTCAGATTGAAGTCGCTAAATCAACCCATACAAATGCCCTAATAACCGGTCACCGATCGCCGATCTCTGATAATCGTATTCCCCGAATTGCCAAATCTAATAATTCCATCGGATGCATGACCGAAATCTTTTTCCTCTGCAATTTTAAATGCTTGCTAATTTGTAGCGTACAACCAGGATTGGCAGATGCAATCAAACTTGCACCTGTATTCAGCAGATTTTGAACTTTTTGCTGACCTAATTCCTCAGCAACATCTGGTTGCAGCATATTGTAAACTCCGGCGCTGCCACAACACAAAGCTGCGTCAATTGGTTCGCGCAACTGTACTCCGGGGATTTGTCGCAATAGCTGACGGGGTTGGACGCTAATTTTTTGTCCGTGTAACAAATGACAAGCATCTTGATAAACCAAAGTTAAAGGCTTTTCAGCAAGGGGTGAAAGCTTTGTTGTTAAGCCGACAGTAGCGAGAAACTCCTGTACGTCTTTGACATTAGCTGCAAATGCTTGCGCTTTTTCTCGATATTCTGGATCGTCTTGTAATAAGTGTCCGTACTCTTTGAGAGTATGACCGCAGCCAGCAGCGTTAATAATGACTGCATCTACACCTGTATCGGCAAAAGCATCTATCATTTGCCTTGCTAGTGCTTTCGCCTGTTCTTCTTGTCCCTGGTGATGGGGTAGCGCCGCACAGCAGCCTTGAGATTTAGGAATGACGACTTCACAGCCATTCGCTGTTAGTACCCTAACGGTGGCTTCATTAATGGGGGAGAAAAATAGCCGCTGCACGCAACCTAAAATCACCCCTACCCGATAGCGCTTTTCTCCCTGTGCTGGAATAACTGTAGGTAAATCGTCCCGAAAAGATTTCAGCGTAATTTTGGGCAAGATTGATTCCATCGCCGCCAATCTGGGAGAAATATAATTTAAGATTTTGGTAGCGCGGACGAGTTTCTGCACGCCTAACAATTGATACAGAAACAAAGGCACTAGCATCCACCGCAGGCGATGGGGATAGGGGAAGAAAGAGAAAATTAGCTTTCTATAGAGGCGATCGCCTAAACTACGGGGATAGTTGCGTTCTACTTGGGGACGAGTCGCAGAAATTAATTTGTCGTACTGCACGCCTGAAGGACAAGTCGTGACGCAAGCAAGGCATCCCAAACAAGAATCAAAGTGCTGTACTGTGGCTGTATTGAGGGCAATTTCGCCTTCGTTAATTGCATCCATCAGGTAGATTCGACCTCTAGGCGAATCCATTTCTTTGCCGATAACGCGATAACTGGGACAAGTAGAAAGGCAAAATCCACAGTGGACGCAGGTATCAATTAATTTCGGATCGGGAGGATGCTGTGAATCGAATCCTTTTAAATTTTTAATTGACCCTGTTTCTGAATCTATTAAATGATTATTTAAGGGATTTTCTGAAGTTTGCATAGATTGAATGCTGATGTAGTAATTTGTCATTTGTCATTAGTGAGTCGTTAATTTTGACTTTTAACTTTTGACTTTTGACTTTTTCTCGGCTCTCGATTAAATTTCGCCGACAAATCTTTGCGGACTCAAAACATTTTTAGGATCGAACTGTTGCTTGATTCGTCGCATTAAATCTAGGGCGTTTCCTCTGTAACCCCAAACATCAAGCTGCTGCTTAAATGTTGCTGGTGCTTCTAAAACAGATAAATAACCTCCTTGATTTTGGCAGTGAGTTCTCATACTTAAAACCGTGTTTGCCTTGACATTAGTATTGTCAAATCTGATAACTCCCAAACCGCTACCAGCATGGATCGTACCGATCGCCTCTGGAGCAATCCGCTCTAAATAGAGCAAAGTTGCAACAGCAGTTGCCGGTAATACTCCTATTTTGCAAGTAACAGCTTGCATTGGTCGAGGAGAACGAATTTGTACTTGTAATCGTTGCCATAAGTCAGCTTCATCCGCATCTGAGTAGGTGGTGCTTTGCAATCCCAATTGTTGTCCCATTTCTACTAGCCGTGCGGTCTGTTCTCGGACGCTAGCACTCAGGCTTTGAAAGCGAACCATTAATCCTAGTCCTTGACCTATTCCTATGGTAGTGACTAGATGAGAAGAAAGCAGGTCTGCTTGAGTAGGAGTTAAAGCCGAACTTCTGAGCTTGGAAGTCGCTTGGGCGATCGCCTCAGCTGCCCCTGTCAGTGTCACCGTCCCCGATGCAGGTGGTAGGGGGTAGACCCGGAACGTTACCTGGGCGATCGCTCCTAGCGTGCCATAAGAGCCTGTAAATAGCTTCATTAAGTCGTAACCAGCGACGTTTTTAACGACCCGTCCTCCAGCTTTGGCAATTTCTCCATCAGCACGGACAAAGGAAATTCCTAATAGTTGATCGCGCACGCCACCGTAACGTTGTCGGAGTGAATTGGTATCGGCTGTGGCAACAATGCCCCCAATTGTAGCTGATTCGGGTGCGGTGGGGTCGAGGGCGAGAAATTGTCCGGTAGGCGCTAGCACTGCTTGCAGATCGGCAAATTTCATGCCCGCCTCTACAGTTACGGTTAAATCTCCGACGGCGTGTTGGATGAGTCGATTCAGTCGTGCGGTACTGACAAGCACTTGGATATTTTTTGCCAATCCTCCCCAACTGAGTTTTGTACCGCTACCGTAAACTAAAATTCGCCAGTTGTTGCTGTCGGCATATGCCATCACTGCTGCTAATTCGGCTGGCGTGTGGGGATAGACAATGCAGCTAGGCGCGATAGTGGAGGCGATCGCCCCCTTGATGTGTTCTTGTCGCATCGCATCTATCTCTTCCCATTCCAAGACCGATTCTGGGCTGATAATAGCTGCAAGTTGGGTCGCGATCGCTTTCATCAGTAATTTTACTCATCCTGAAAATTTCGGAGCTGGACTAATCTAGCAACAGTATTTTTGCCCGTGATTGCTACGAGGCGATGCTAAAAAGCCACAGTAACTAAAAGTTAACCATGTTACTACCCCCAATTCCTAGACGCTCGTGGCTGCCAATGGCGATATTGCTATTGGCAGGGTATGCAGGTAATTATTTCAGCTTGCCGCTCTTTTTTGGTGTAGATTTTTTGTTTGGTAATATTGCTGTCTTCTTAGTAGTACGCTTTTTCGGCATTCGTTGGGGGACTTTAGCAGCGGCGATCGCATCCTTGCACACCTTTTTTCTCTGGAACCATCCCTACGCTGCGATCGTTCTGATTGGCGAAGCATTATTTATTGGTTTACTATGGCGCAATCGACGGCAGAGTTTGGTGTTACTCGATGTCTTTTACTGGCTGGTGTTGGGTTTTCCCCTAGCATGGCTGTTTTATTCCCACTTGTTGCACGTCGAGCCGACTCAAACTTGGTTAGCAGTATTAAAACAGTCTGTCAACAGCATTTTTAGCGCTATTATTGTCAGTTTATCAATTAGCTACCTACCTGTGGCTAAATGGATAGATCGCACTCAAATTAGCCATACTCCCTCCTTACGACAAGTTTTATTAACTCTTTCTGTCACTTCCTGTTTTTGTCCCGGACTGATTTTAGTTGTTTTAGATTGCAATTTAGTTTCCCAGCACGTCCAAAACACAATTCAGGTTGAACTTAACAATACTGCTAAAGAGGTGATGGCTGGGTTAGACAATCGCCATCGCGAATATTTAAATGCTTTATCCCATCTCGGTAAAGTTGCTGTTAACGATGCGATAACTTCGTTAAGCTTCTCTTCGAGACGCTTTGCGAACGCTAACGCGTCTTCACCGCAACTACAACAAAGCGTAGAGCTGCTACAGCGAGTTTATCCCGAATTATTTCTACTGCAAGTTATTAATGCTGCCGATACGATTGTTGCCTCTGCGTCCCAAATCGATCCAACCTTGGCTTCAATCGGTAAATTGGATTTGCAGCACCTTGAGACTTTACAGCAGATCGAGACTAGTCTTAAACCTGCCATGAGCGATGTCCACATGCATCCCACTTTGAAAATTGCTCAAGTCGATCTCGGCGTACCGATACTGAGCGACAATCGCTTGACTGGCGTGGTGTACGCTCACCTCAATCTCTCCTATCTGGAGAAATTTTTGCGATCGCAGCTTTCTGACAGAATCCACCAAATTACTCTGCTCGACTCTCGCAACAAGATTGTTGCCAGTAGCAATTCTCAGATGAAATTGATGCAAAATTTCGATCGCCTGCAAGGGGGAGAAGTGCGATCTCTTAGTAAAGATAGAGCCAGTGGAAATCGATATTTTGGAAATACATATTTATGGTTGCCAGCTAAAGGCAATCTTCCGGCAATGGCGCGCTGGCGATATTCTATGTATGTTAAAGAACAGCCGCTGAGTGGTAATTCCCAATGGAAACTCATTGTAGAAATTCCAGCTGCACCTTATATTAACCACCTACAACAAACTTACATCAACGATCTTACTTTCATGCTAATTACGGTATTGGTTGTTTTGATTTGCGGCATACTACTCAGCCGCAGCTTAGCAAATCCATTAACCCAGTTAGCCACCGTAACCACAGATTTACCTTACAGATTGCCGGGGGAAAAGTCCGTGCAATGGCCTGCTAGTCCGGTAGTAGAGATTAATTCGTTAATTGGTAATTTTCAGTTCATGACGCTGGCTTTAAATGAAAAATTTCAAGAAATTCAAGCAGCGAATCAATCTCTTAAAAAGAGGGTGCAAGAACGTACTAGAGAACTATTACAAACTAACAAAGAATTAGAACGCGAAATTACAGAACGCCAACAAACTGATGCAGCTCTCAGAGAAAGCGAAGAACGCTATCGAGATTTATTTGAAAACGCTAGCGATCTCATTCAAAGTGTTGCACCAAATGGTCATTTCCTATATGTCAACCGAGCATGGAAAGAAACTTTAGATTATAGCGAAGATGAAATTTCTCATTTGAAAATTTTTGATATTATCCATCCTGACAACATAGATCGTTGTCAAGAAATCTTTCGACAAATCATGTCAGGAAAACAAATTTCAGAAATTGAAACTGCCTTCGTGACTAAACAAGGTGAAAAAATCTGGGTTGCAGGTAGCATTAATTGCAAATTTCTCAATAATAAACCAATTGCTACTCGTGGTATATTTCACAATATTACAGAAAGAAAACTAGCCGAAGCAGAAATTAGCTACGCGCTAGAAAAAGAAAAACAGTTAGTAGAACTGAAATCGCGATTTATTACTACAGCTTCCCACGAGTTTCGCACTCCTTTAACGACAATTTTGATGTCAGCCAAGTTACTCGAACAATTTGGCGATCGCGCTTCAGAAGAGAAAAAACGCTTGTATCTTGACCGAATTCAAATTGCTACCAAGCAGATGACGCAATTATTAGATGATGTTTTACTTATTGGTAAAGCCGAAGCCGGAAAACTCGAATTTAATCCCGCACCGCTACTCTTAGAAAAGTTTTGTAGCGATTTAGTAGAAGAAATCCAGATGAGTGCTAGCAGCAAACACTCAATTATTTTTACCAGTCAAGCACAACAGACAACTGCTAATGTTGATGAAAAATTACTGCGGTATATTTTGAGTAACTTACTTTCTAATGCAATTAAATACTCGCCCAAAGGCGGCGACATTGATTTTCGCTTATCTATTGAAGCAGGAAAAGCCACTTTTTACATCCGCGATCGAGGCATTGGGATTCCTGCTCAAGATACAGAGCAACTCTTTCATTCCTTTCATCGCGGTAGTAACGTAGAAAATATCTCAGGTACGGGGTTGGGAATGTCTATTGTCAAACAGTGCATAGACTTGCACGGTGGTGAAATTAGCGTCACCAGTGAGGTAGGAATAGGTACGACTTTTGTTGTGAGTTTGCCAATATAGACAGTTATCAGTAACGCTCAGCAATTAACAATTAACAACTACCAATTACCAATTACCTTTCCATCTGCTGCAAAATCTGCTCTACACGATCTATGCCTGCGGGGTTGTTTTGTGTGGAATAAAGATCTTTAGCTTTATGCAAAGATGCCTGTGCTTCGGGTAAATTTCCTTGACTCCAAAATGCCACGCCGAGATTTTGGTAGGAGATTGGATCGTTTGGTTTGAGTTGAATAGCTTGTCTAAAAGCGGCGATCGCATCTGCGAATTTGCCTTGACTGCCGAGGGCAATTCCTAAGTTATTATAGGTTTCAAAATTACGTGGATCGATCGCGAGGGCGTGTTTGAAGGCGTTCTCTGCTTGAGAATATTGTTGCAGATTGCCAAAAGCAAGCCCTAAATTGTTATGAGCGTTTTCATACTGAGGGTAAATCTCAATTGCTTGATTGAAAGCCGCGATCGCTTCTGAGAATTTTCCCTGTTCGGCTAACTCAACTCCTCGATTGTTATGCGTTGCTGCTGCCTGCAAATTTTCTTGCGGTTTGACTTGCCGGGGAAACGTTTCTACGGCATAGCTAGGCTGCACCCCTAACATTAGTAAGCTGACACCTACAAATGCAGCTCCGAATTTCATCGAGAAAGCCTGCGTTACTCTCATCGCCACCTTCCTAGCAACTTCTCGTCCAATTCCATTGTAGGCTTAGACAGTTATCGGTTGTCAGTGAGTAGTGAGCAGCGAGCAGAGGAGCTTCAGGAGCAGAGTCGATGTAACGACTTCTGACTCCTGACTTCTGGCTCCTGACTCCTAACTTACGACTTAGAAACTTGTGGTTTTTCTACCGAAGTCTGGGCTTTACCGTTCTTAGCATTGCCATGAGTGTGTCCGTTACCGTTGCGAGGTTGGATTACGCCATAGCCTCCATGATTGCGTTCGTAAATGACGTTGATTTCTCCGGTTTCGGCATTGCGGAACATATAGAAGTCGTGATCGACGAGTTGTAACTGTTCTAGGGCTTCGTTCAGTGTCATTGGTGGCATGGCGAAGTATTTCGTGCGGACGACTTCGTTGGGCAATTCGGGAGTGCGATCGCCAATCAAATCGGTAACAACGGGTGGTTCTACTGCCTCTAAGCTGGTTTTTGGCTGAGTTTTCTTGTCTTGCAATTTTTCTTTATACTTGCGTAGCTGTCGGGCAATTTTATCTGCGACTAAATCGATGCTGGCGTATAAGTTCTCGCTACTTTCCTCTGCCCGAATTACGGTTCCGTTGGCATAAATTGTGACTTCCGCTGCTTGCTTGGGGTTGATCCTGGGATTGCGGGCTACTGACAAATGAACATCTACTTCAGTGGTTAGCGTTTGAAAATGATTGACTGCCTTTTCTATTTTCTGATGCACGTACTCGCGAATGGCATCGGTGATTTCGATGTTTTTGCCATGGATCACAAGCTTCATATTTAATTCTCCCGATGGATACGAACCAAATTTGTGTTAGTTTGAATACAAAGCAGCAACAATTTGCTGTCAGTGTCTACTTACTAAAAGCCCTAATTCTGGTGTTTTAAGTACTCCAGAAATGAATTGCTCTTTGCTACCATTTCACCACGCTTTATTCATTAGCTTCGCTATTTCCGATGACAATTTACCAGTCGCGCTTTCTGCCAAAAAGGGTTTGTTCCTGCTGGTAAACTACAAGTATTTCCCAGCTGGAGGGCGATCTGGGATTTTTCCTAGTAGAATCTCGATTTCTAAATCGAGTCTGGCGTGGTGGTAAAGCCTTCCTCCCTGCTGTGTTTGTGTTTCTACCTTCAAGTTAGCACTTTGTATTCTGGAAAACAGATAGGTTTTAGTTCTTTTTAATATCCTTCGCATTCCTTGACATTTCTTGATGTAGTTAATCGCAAATGCAATAAAATTTGGTACAAAATACGCTTGAACTTTTTTGCGATCGCTTGTAACATCCCCATGAAACAACGCCGTCAATGTTATTTTTACGATTGCGGACTCGTCCCCTATGCCGAGGCTTGGAATTGGCAAAAACATCTGGTACAACAGCGCCGCCAAGATCCCGATTTACCTGATGTCTTGCTGTTGTTGGAACACCCGCCAGTCTATACTTTAGGGCACGGAGCCAGCCTGGACTTTTTGCAATTCGATCTTGACAAGAGTGCAGATAAAGTGTACCGAATAGAACGAGGTGGAGAGGTAACTTATCACTGTCCCGGTCAATTGGTAGGCTACCCGATTTTAAATCTGCAATTCCACCGTCAAGATTTGCACTGGTATTTGCGGCAACTGGAAGAAGTCATAATTCGCGTGTTAGCGGTTTACGGGTTGCAGGGCGATCGCGTATCTGGGTTAACTGGGGTATGGTTGGAAGGATACAAGGTAGCGGCGATCGGGATTAAAGTCAGTCGGTGGGTGACAATGCACGGCTTTGCTTTGAATGTCTGTCCCGATATGGCAGGTTTTCGGAAAATTATCCCCTGCGGTATTGCCGATAAACCCGTGGGTAGTTTGCAAGCGTGGATACCAGATATTCAAATAGAGCAGGTAAACTTGCAAGTTGCGCGATCGTTCGCAGAGGTATTTGAGGTAGATTTGGTAGAGCAGATTACTCATTTCTCGTACCATCAGGTAAATAAACACCTTTGAGATTTGCACCGCGCAGATTAGTTCCTGCTAATTTTGCCCCTTGCAAATTTGCATCTTGGAGAGAGGCATTTCGCAGATCGGCATTTCTTAAATTAGTATTTCCCAAATAAGCATCATCTAGCACAGCATCTCGGAGAATAGCCCGCTGAAAATTAGCATCTTGCAGATTAGCATTTTCTAATATTGCTAGTTGTAAATCGGCATCTCGAAAATTAACACCTCTAAGATAAGCAGTATCAAGGTTCGCACCCCGAAGACTACTTCCTTCAAGATTGGCACTTTCTAAATTGACTTTTTCTAGGTTGGCATTACTTAAGTTAGCATTATCTAGATCGACAGATCTTAAGTAAGAGTTTTCTAGTTCTGCGCCCCGAAGATTGCTATTTGCTAAATTAGCATTTTCTAAATTTGTATTCTCTAAGTCAGCATTTTCTAAGTTGGCATGACTGAGATCGGCATTTTTCATATTTGCGCCTCTCAGTTTTGCACCTCTTAGTTTTGCACCTTGAAGATCGGCATTTTCTAAGTTACATCCTTCACATTCATTAGTAGATAGTAACTGCTCGATCGCGCTATTTTGTTGTTTGGTTAATTGGACGCTGCGATCGCTTTGCCATCTGTTGGGATTGTATAGCTCGGTTGGTGTTGTGAGAATTGGTGTTATGACAATGTAAGACAATAAACTTAGTATAGAAGTTAACATGATGCGTAAAATCCGGAGGCGAGCGGTTGATAATTTTTAGTCTAATCTTTTCGGAAGACGGTATACTTTTTCAACCAAATCTTTATTACTTTTCATGTTCTCTCTCTACTCCAACAATCCTTTAGCTTGCCTAGATAGAAAAAATTCATCAACTCAAAAATTAACAAACTGCGGCTAGGTAGAAGTGATACAATCGTCAACCATAGCTAGGGGTGTCTGGGAAACCAGGCTGAGACAGTCCCTTAGAACCTGAGACTGGGTAATACCAGCGGAGGGAAGCTGTTTATGAGAGGATCTCGATATGCGTACAGAATGGATCGCGAAGCGTCGCGGGCAAGATAACGTGTCTCAAATGCACTTTGCTCGTCAAGGTGCGATCACGGAAGAAATGCATCATGTCGCCCGACGGGAAAATTTACCCGTGGAGTTGATTCGAGATGAAGTGGCACGGGGCAGAATGATTATTCCTGCGAATATCAATCATCCCAATTTGGAACCGATGTGTATTGGCATCGCCTCTAAATGTAAGGTGAATGCTAATATTGGTGCTTCGCCCAACTCTTCCAACTTAGATGAAGAAGTTGCCAAACTCAATCTAGCGGTAAAATACGGAGCCGATACCGTCATGGACTTATCCACAGGCGGCGGTAACTTAGATGAAATTCGCACTGCAATTATTAACGCTTCTCCCGTACCAATTGGCACTGTGCCAGTCTACCAAGCTTTAGAAAGCGTCCACGGTAGCATTGAAAAGCTCACTGCTGACGATTTTCTCCACATCATTGAGAAACACGCCCAGCAGGGTGTAGACTACATGACGATCCATGCTGGGATTTTAATCGAGCATTTGCCATTAGTCAAAAACCGAATTACTGGAATTGTCTCCCGTGGTGGAGGTATTTTAGCTCGGTGGATGTTGCACCACCACAAACAAAATCCGCTGTACACTCACTTGCGCGACATTATCGAGATTTTCAAGAAATACGACGTGTCCTTTAGTTTGGGTGATTCTCTCCGTCCTGGCTGTCTCCACGATGCATCTGACGAGGCGCAGTTGGCAGAATTGAAAACTCTGGGACAACTGACTCGTAAAGCTTGGGAACACGACGTTCAAGTCATGGTAGAAGGACCGGGACACGTCCCGATGGATCAAATTGAATTTAACGTCCGCAAGCAGATGGAAGAGTGTTCGGAAGCACCGTTTTACGTATTGGGACCGCTGGTAACGGATATTGCTCCTGGCTACGACCATATCACTTCCGCGATCGGGGCAGCAATGGCTGGTTGGTACGGTACGGCAATGTTGTGCTACGTCACGCCCAAAGAACATTTGGGTTTACCCGATGCGGAAGACGTGCGGAATGGCTTGATTGCCTACAAAATCGCCGCCCACGCTGCGGATGTGGCAAGACACCGCATCGGTGCTAGGGATAGGGATGACGAGCTATCTACCGCCCGTTACAATTTCGACTGGAACCGTCAGTTTGAATTATCCCTCGACCCAGATAGAGCAAGGGAATATCACGATGAAACCCTGCCAGCAGATATTTATAAAACTGCTGAATTCTGCTCGATGTGCGGTCCTAAATTCTGCCCGATGCAGACAAAAGTTGATGCCGATGCGCTGACGGAACTAGAAAAGTTTTTGGCGAAAGAAGCTGTGAAAGGATAAGAGACCAAGGAGACAGAAGACAGAACATTTTATTGTCCTCCTGTCTCCTCAGATATAAGACAAGTCGGCTCTCATCGCTTTAAGATCTTTGCAGAATACAGGGTAGCATTGTCTGACTGCCCTATATTTTGCTCGTCAAGTTTACTAAAAATGCTTTCTTTATCCGAACAAGTTGTATTAATTACTGGTGCTTCTACTGGCATTGGGGCAGCGTTGGCAAAAATTTTAGCAGAACGATTTCATCCGATTCGCTTAGTTCTGGCAGCTAGAAATGCAGACAAGTTGGAAAAGGTTGCTAACTACTGTCGGCAACTGGGGGCAGAAGTGTTCGTCGTTCCCACAGATTTAGAACAGATTGACCAAATTGAAGCCTTAGCCCAAGCTGCGATCGCTCACTTCGGTCGAGTTGATGCTTTAGTTAATAATGCTGGCTACGGACAAATGGGACCAGTAGAATTAATTCCCCACCAAGCTGCCGCCAGACAATTTCAAGTTAACGTGCTTGCACCTTTAGCGTTAATCCGCAGCTTAATCCCGCTGATGCGCGATCGCGGTGGGGGCAGAATTATTAATATCAGTTCGCTGGGTGGAAGAATGGCTTTTCCGTTTGGCGGTTTATATAGTGGCTCAAAATTCGCTCTAGAAGGACTCAGCGATGCTCTGCGGATGGAACTAGCACCGTTTAATATCAAAGTCAGCGTGATAGAACCAGGTCCAGTTAGTACGGATTTTTTTGTTGCCGCTGCCGGAGCCGTAGAATCAACGGTAGCCACCCCCGAACGCACGCCCTATCGCGCTGCTTTTGAAAAACTAAAAGACTTAGAGAAACAGACGAGCAACCGTGCTTGGAGTGCCGAACGAGTTGCAGAGGCGATTGTTAAAGCACTGACAGATTCTCATCCCCGCCCGCGCTATATTGCAGCAACAGGGGGAAATTTTTTGGTATTTATGATGACGAAAGTTTTATCAACCAAAATTGTGGATTGGTTTTGGCAGCGATTTTACGGCATCGACCTTGTAGCGCAAGACTGGCAAAAGCATCGTCTCGATTTAAAGGATGAAGTATAAATAAATTGGTAGTTGAAATTCGGTAGTTGGTAGTTGGTAGTTTTCGGTCGCTACCCTAACCCCTTACTCCTAAATCCTAATCTTCCCCTACCCATTACCTATTACCATCAAAAAATGGATTTACTAGAGTATCAAGCTAAAGAATGGTTTCGCGAGATTGGTATTCCAGTTTTACCCTCTCAAAGAATTGACCGTCCCCGTGACTTGAAAGGGTTGAAGATTCCCTATCCAGTGGTACTCAAATCGCAAGTGCGGACAGGAGGTAGGGGAAAAGCTGGAGGGGTGAAGATTGTCACGAACACGATCGACGCGATCGCTGCGGCACAAACGATTTTTAATCTACCGATCTTAGGGGAATTCCCTGAAGTTTTGCTAGCAGAAGCAAAATACAACTCCGATCGCGAATTTTATTTAGCCATAGTCATCGATGCAGTTGCCCGCCGTCCGTTGCTTTTAGGTTCTACGCAAGGAGGAATCGATGTCGAATCCAATCCGGAAGCTTTACAACAAGTCGTAGTCGAACGAGATTTTTCGCCCTTTTATGCCCGCCGATTAGCAGTAAAAATGGGCTTGCAGGGAGACGCACTGATATCGGTCAGCGCTATTGTGGAAAAAATGTACGCTTTATTCGTGCAAAAAGATTTGGATCTGATCGAAATCAATCCTTTAGGGGTCAGTTCGACTGGGGAGTTGATGGCATTGGATGGTAAAGTTACTGTCAACGACCAAGCGATCGCCCGCCATCCCGATATTTTGATGATGGCAGAAAAAAAAGCCAGCCGTCCTAACGGTCGTCCATCAGTCGCTCAAGTTGGCAAGTGGAATGAGGTAGACAAGTCAGGAAATATTGCCATTTTAGGCAATGGCGCGGGGTTATTGATGGCAACTTTAGATCTGATCGCAGCAGCCAGTCACCGGAAACCATCTGTTTGCTTAAATGTAGGGCATGGAAGGTTCGCAAATGGAGGGTTGAGTTTTTGCGATCGCGTTATCCAAGGTCTAGAATTGATCGCTCAAGATAAATCTATCCACGCGATCTTAGTGAATATTCTCTGTAGCGTGCCGACAACTATAGAAGTCGCTGAGGCGATCGCTGCTTTCGTACAGCAACACGAAAATAAGACGCACAAAACCCGTTCTCATGCCCAATACCCCAGACTAGTCGTGCGCTTGGCAGGAACGGATCTAGAAGCTGCGAAAGCACAGCTAGACGCGGTACAAGTCCTGTCGATGGAAGATTTGGACGAAGCGATCGCCCAAGTCGTCCGGGTTGCTAAAAGTTCGTTGCCTAAAAGAAGTGAGTGATGAAATTAAAGCCTGATAGTAAAGTTTTAATTCAGGGCATGACAGCATCGCTTGGGTCGCCCTACATTGCCCGTATGCAAGCCTACGGGACGCAGATTGTTGCCGCAGTCAGCCCGGGTCAAGGGGGAACTGACAGCGACTTACCTGTATTCGATTTGGTCGAACAGGCAGTAGCGGCGGTTGGGGCGATCGATACGACAATTATTTTTGTCCCTCCCTATCAAGCTTTAGATGCTGCTTTAGAGGCGATCGCTTGTGGCATAAAACAAATTATTATCATCTCTGCTGGCGTACCTCCACTTGATATGGTGCGCTTGTTGCGTAAAGCAGAAGCAAATGAAACCATAATTTTAGGACCTAACAGTCCAGGTATTATCATTCCAGGCAAATTACTCTTGGGAACCCATGCTAGTGAATTTTATACTCCAGGTTCGATTGGTATTGTCAGCCGTAGCACTACCCTGACTTACGAAATTGCTTTGGAGTTGACTAAAGCAGGTTTAGGGCAATCAATTGCTGTCAGTATTGGCAGCGATGCAATTATCGGTTCCTCTTTTCTACAATGGCTGCAAATTCTAGATGAAGATGAAACCACAGAAGCGATCGTTCTAGTAGGGGAACCAGGGGGAAATAGCGAAGAAGCTGCTGCCCGTTATATTGCCGAGGCGATCGATAAACCAGCGATCGCATACATTGCTGGTTGTCATGCACCAGCTGGCAAACACTGGGGGCATACTGGAACGCTAGCAGCCGTAGTTGGAAGAGGGGATAATGTCGGCACGGCAAAAAGCAAGTTAGAGGCTTTCCAAGCGGCAAAAGTCCCAGTAGCAGAACGCCCTTCCCAGATTCCCGAATTGGTGAAAAAGGCATTGAAGAAGAAATAAAGGACGAACTTCGATAATTCCGAGTCTGATAAAACTAAATCTTCTGAAATGTACTGCAATAATGTTTGACAAGCTCAAGTAGTTTTGTCAATCGATTTAGATAGATGTTAACTGTGATAGATGCAACTATCTCGATGTCATCAAACCTGCTCTTACTTCTAATTTGAGGCAATAGCAGTAAGCAGCGTTACCAACACACTCACTACGATCGGGCAAAATAGCAAAAGGGATGGCAGAATAGCAAAATGCCGCGATCGCACCTAAAGTCAGCAAAACAGTAAGTACGCACGATGCAGTTTCAGCCGCCTTTAATTGGCATCACCACATCAGGACAGATGCTTACAGGCAATTTTTCTCTATCCAAATTCTATGTGGAAGCAGTACGTATAGCAGGAGGCGTACCGATATTGATTCCTGCTGGAGAGCCTAACCTAGCTGCCGTGTTCGCTCAATTAGATGGCTTAGTTTTCTCTGGTGGGGGTGACATCGACCCCAGGGTTTATAACGGGGAGTCCCACCCTACGATTTACAATATTGACCCAGAACGCGATCGCTCGGAAATTTCTCTGGCGCAAATGGCTTTAGCTACGGAAATACCAATTTTAGGTATTTGTCGCGGCTTGGAAGTGTTAGTAGTAGCCACTGGTGGCAGTCTAATTCCTCACTTACCCGACAAATTTGGCGAAATTATAGCCCATCGAGCCGAGCAAACGCTTGCAACCGAGCATACCGTAAAAATTAACCCAGATACCCGCCTAGCTCAAATTCTCGGTACGTTAGAAGTCCCTGTGGTGTCTTGGCATCATCAAGCAGCTGGTAGTATTCCTTCTCAGTGGCGGATAGCAGCTAAAGCACCCGATGGGGTGATCGAAGCCTTAGAACATGAAGATCGTCCTTGGACAATTGCGCTGCAATGGCATCCCGAAATGTCTATTCAAGATACGGCTCAATATCGCATATTTCACACTTTTGTTGCTGCGGCAAGAGCAAGAATGGGATTGTGGAGAACTGCTTAATGAGTGATGCGTAATAACTGGTTACTGGTCACTAGCGGCGGCGCTGCTGGAGTTTGCGGTAAACGTCTTTCAAATCGACGTGGTGATGCGCTAGGGCGACTAGTGTATGGTACAGCAGATCGGCTACTTCCCCCGCAATCGCCTCTGGTTCGTCGTCTTTAAATGCCATTACTACTTCAGCTGATTCCTCGCCAATTTTCTTCAAAATTTTGTTATCTCCCCCAGCCAAAAGCTTACAGGTGTAAGAATCTTCTTGCGGATTGTCGCGGCGATCGCTAATTATGGCGAACAATTGCGATAAAGTGTCTGCGGGTGGTGGAACAACGTATCCGTCTTCGCGGTGAAAACAACTTCGTTCCCCCGTATGACAAGCAATATCGCCGATTTGTTCGGCACTGATGAGAATTGCATCGCTATCGCAATCGTAACGGAGCGATCGCACTTTTTGGATGTGTCCTGATGTCGCCCCTTTATGCCATAGCTCCGTGCGGGAACGACTCCAAAACCAAGTTTCCCCCGTTTCTAGCGTTTTTTGCAACGACTCGCGATTCATCCATGCCAGCATTAACACCGTACCGTCCAAATAATCCTGGACGATGGCTGGTACTAACCCCCGCTCGTCATAGCGAATCTTATCTAACGGAATAGCTTGAGTCAAGGAATTTAATTCTGGATTGGATGACATAAAGAAAGTGAGTAGTGAAGAGTAGTTGGTGGTTGAGTGACTAGTTAATTATCTCTTACGGCTGACCTCTTACCCTTTACCGATCGCCTCTCGCCTCTAACCTTCAATCGCTACTTGCTACTCACTTGCTCGCCACTACGTAGCTAATATCGCCCAGAATCCCTTCGCGTCCGCTGCTTCACTACTCACTTCACACTAGTAGCTAAATTTCTGGCAGAATAGATCCTTACGGCAGTTAAAGCTGCTTTATGAGCTTGTGCTGCCTCTCCATACCACTGAATAGCTGAGTTGTAAGCAGCACGATATAAATCTTGTGCTGCTTCAGGTAAGCGATCGCGAATTTCCGCAGGTAGTTCGTGATTGGTTTGATATAACATAATCTTATTTTTTTCTTATCATGTAATTCCTTACCTTAGATGTTTTGTATCGCACGCACAAACCTCAAAAGACAGAGTTTTAAATATTCAACCTGAGGAGATAGCCTTGGTTAATACCAGCATCAATACCACTAAATCAGAAGAAATTTTTGCCGCTGCTCAGAAACTCATGCCCGGAGGCGTCAGTTCGCCCGTTCGAGCTTTCAAGTCTGTAGGTGGGCAGCCGATCGTGTTCGATCGCGTTGAGGGAGCATATATTTGGGATGTAGATGGCAACAAATACATCGATTATGTCGGGACTTGGGGTCCAGCCATTTGCGGACACGCCCATCCAGAGGTAATTACTGCTTTACACGCCGCCCTAGAAAAAGGTACGAGCTTCGGCGCGCCTTCTGTTTTGGAAAACGTCCTAGCGGAGATGGTAATCGATGCCGTCCCCAGCATTGAAATGGTGCGCTTCGTCAATTCCGGTACGGAAGCTTGTATGGCAGTCCTGCGCTTGATGCGGGCTTTTACAGGACGAGATAAAATTATCAAGTTTGAAGGCTGCTATCACGGTCATGCCGATATGTTTCTGGTGAAAGCTGGTTCTGGGGTTGCTACCCTCGGCTTGCCAGATTCCCCAGGAGTGCCTAAATCTGCTACGAGCAACACTCTCACCGCGCCTTACAACGACCTAGAAACAGTCAAAGCTTTATTTGAAGAAAATCCTGATGAAATTGCAGGAGTCATTTTAGAGCCGGTTGTCGGAAATGCTGGCTTTATTCCTCCTGATGCCGGATTTTTGGAAGGATTGCGAGAAATTACCCGCGATCGCGGCGCGCTACTCGTATTTGATGAGGTAATGACTGGTTTTCGGATCGCCTACGGCGGCGCTCAAGAGAGATTTGGTATTACCCCCGACTTAACCACGCTGGGTAAAATTATCGGTGGCGGTTTGCCTGTAGGCGCTTATGGCGGACGCAAAGATATCATGTCCATGATTGCTCCAGCAGGTCCCGTATATCAAGCTGGAACGCTTTCCGGTAATCCTTTAGCAATGACAGCAGGGATCAAAACTTTGGAATTGCTGCAAAAGCCTGGGACATACGAAGCACTGGATCGCATTACCAAAAAGTTAGCTGATGGGATGCTGCAAGTTGCCAAAGAAACGGGACACGTTGCATGTGGCGGGCAAATTAGCGGTATGTTTGGCTTCTTCTTTACCGAAGGACCAGTACATAACTACGAAGATGCTAAGAAGGCAGATTTAATCAAATTCAGCCGTTTCTATCGCGGAATGTTAGAACAGGGAGTTTATCTCGCTCCCTCTCAATTTGAAGCAGGGTTTACCTCTTTGGCTCACACCGAAGCAGATGTAGAGCAAACTTTAGCAGCTGCGAGGGCAGTGTTGAGTAATTTGTAGTGAGTAGTGAGTAGTGAGAAGAGGTGATTTTTCTCCCTTTCTCGCTCTCCTCATCTCCTTTATTCTATTTTCTCTGCCGCGAAGGCGCTCAGGCGCCTTCGCGGTTTATTTTCGCACTGTTTTAGTACGTTTGTATTAAGATAAAAAACAGGCAGTTCAAGGACTGCAACTACCAGCTCACTCACGCACCACGCACCATTATTCTTTGGGAAGCATCGCCCAAATTTGTTCGACAAACTGTTGGTGATCGACTACTGGTTTTGAAATATAACCGTCTGCACCGCTTTGCCGCAAGAAGTTTTCGCGATCGCCTTCCATGACGTGAGCTGTGACGAGGATAATTGGTAACTTAGCAGTTTGCGGATTTGCCTTTAGCATTTGGGTAATTTTGATGCCGTCCACTGCTTTACCTTGGTAAACGCTGCGCGAAAGAGAAACATCCATCAAAATCAGATCGACTTGCCCAGATGTCGCAATCTCCATCACCTCTTCTACGTTTTCCGTATGTTTTGTCTCCAAGCCACCCCGTTTTGTCAAAATTTTGGCAAAAACACGAGCATTTATGGGGTCATCCTCTACAATCAAAACGGTTTTCATCATAACTTTGCTACAGGAGATTGCATATTAAATTGACAGCGAACGTAAGCTATGACAGCATTTTCTAGCTGTTGTTAAAGTACGAATAAAATTTTCCTTCAGTAAGATTGCATAGTTAAAGCGAACAAATAGGAGCAGGCAAATTGAGATTTAAGCGCGATCGCCGCTAATCCAAGATAATACTGGGAATTACTCATCGGCTACTCTTGGTATCTTTTTGTAAGCAAATAAATTAGGCTGCTGAGGGTAAGCTTTGTAAAGATACTATTAAATTTTTGGCGTTTGTCGTTATCAACTAGGAAACACAACTCATGGCAAAACAATTAAACCTTCTCCCATCGGGACAGGTGATTCCCACAGCCCTGCATACAGAAATGCAACGGTCTTATCTGGAATATGCCATGAGCGTGATCGTGGGGCGGGCATTACCAGATGTGAGAGACGGCTTAAAACCCGTCCACAGGCGAATTCTATATGCCATGCACGAATTGGGTTTAACTCCCGATCGCCCTTATCGTAAATGCGCCAGGGTAGTAGGAGACGTACTAGGTAAGTACCATCCTCACGGCGACCAAGCGGTATACGATGCTTTAGTCCGGCTCGTACAAGACTTTTCCAGTCGCTATCCCTTGCTGGCGGGACACGGTAACTTCGGTTCGGTAGACAACGACCCGCCAGCAGCAATGCGGTACACTGAGACTCGCCTCGCACCAATTGGTAACGAGGCAATGCTGACTGAAATTGGCGAAGAAACAGTTGATTTTATCGGCAACTTCGATAATTCTCAACAAGAACCAGTCGTACTACCAGCCCAACTACCGTTTTTATTGCTTAACGGCGCGTCTGGAATTGCTGTGGGGATGGCAACAAATATTCCTCCCCACAATTTGGGAGAAATAATCGATGGTCTAGTTAGCCTAATCGACCAACCAGAATTATCGGATGACAAGCTATTTGAGTTAATTCCCGGACCCGACTTTCCCACTGGGGGCGAAATTATTGGTAGTACGGGAATTCGGGAAGCTTACACTACTGGACGGGGTAGTATTACCATCCGGGGGATTGCTCAAATTGAAGAAATTCAAACTGGAGTCAAGCGATCGCGCCGCACGACAGCGATTGTCGTCACAGAACTACCCTACCAAGTTAATAAAGCAGGTTGGATCGAAAAAGTTGCGGAATTAGTCAACCAGGGTAGGATTGAAGGCATTGGCGACTTGCGAGATGAAAGCGATCGCCAGGGAATGCGGGTGGTGATAGAACTCAAACGAGATGCCGATCCGCAGATTGTGTTGCGACAGTTGTACCATCACACTTCGCTACAAACGAATTTTGGAGCAATTTTCCTCGCTCTAGTAGACGGACAACCGCGCCAGCTTTCCTTAAGACAGCTATTACAAGAATTTTTAAGGTTCCGCGAACAAACTCTGATTCGTCGCTATACCCACGATTTGAATCGAGCTGAAAGTCGCGTGCATTTAGTAGAAGGGTTGCTGACAGCTCTATCCCATTTAGATGAAGTTATTACCATTTTGCGGCAGGCAAGCGATGGTACTACGGCTAAAATTACCCTGCAAAATGAGTTGGAATTGAGCGAAGCTCAAGCCGATGCGATATTAGCAATGCCCATGCGTCGCCTTACAGGTTTGGAACAAAAGAACCTGCAAACTGAATTTGAATCCCTCAGCGAACAAATTCAATCTTTGCGACGCTTGTTAAGCGATCGCCACGAGTTATTGAAAGCATTGAAAAAAGATTTGCGATCGCTCAGGCGGAAATTTGCCGATCCGCGTCGGACTCGCATTGGCGATCGGGAAGCAGTAGAGGAACAGGGTACACCTCACACCCTACACCCCACACCCTACACCCCACCAGAAGAAGTTGCTTTAGAATTTACCCAAAAAGGGTATGTCAGAAGGTTGGCTGTCAATGGCAATAAGCCAGGCAGAAAGCCGAAGTCAGACAACGGTTTGATGGAGAATGACTTTGTGATTCAAACCGAAGCCACGAAGACAGACGAGAACTTAGCCGTATTTACTAGTGGTGGTAAGGTTTACCCGTTGCAGGTTGGCGATATTCCTCCTAGTAGCGGGCGATCGCTGCGGGGTACGCCATTGATTAGCTTGCTGCCTGGATCGGCTGCTAACGGTACGGAAAGTATCGTGACTCAACTGCTATTACCTACAGAAACAGAAAACGTCCAAGCTCTTTTCATGACTCAATTAGGACGAGTGAAGCGGTTAGCTGCGTCGGAGTTACAAAATTTGACCAATCGCGGTTTGACAGTGGTGAAATTCAAAGATGAAGATCGCTTGTTAGGCGTACAACTTATCGAACCAGGACAATTTTTGATCCTCGCTTCAGCTGGAGGTAGACTGTTGCGATTTGGCGTGGACGACGAGCAATTGCCAATTCTGGGGCGGACGGCAATGGGAATGCAAGGCTTGCGGTTGCGCAAACAAGAAGAGATGGTTGGTGGAGTGACAATAGACGATCTCAAAACCAATTTATTGCTCGTGACTCAAGAGGGATATGCTAAGCGAATACCCACCCACGTATTACGTCAAGGCAATCGCGGCGATATTCCAACTCAGGCTTTAGCTTTTACCAGCAAATCGGATCGGCTGATCGGAATTGTATCGGCAACGGTCAGTGAGGTAGCTTTGCTCACCAGCACTCAGCGGATCGTGCGGTTACCTGTGGATAAGATAGGCAAATGGGGTAAAGAAGGTACGGGCGATCGCCTGCGCGAAATTAAGGACAATGAGAAAATTATCTCCATTCTTGCCATTCCAGCTACCAACTCATCGAGCGTGGAGTAATATTTTTGGAACACAGATGAACGCAGATAAACAGCGAGTTTCACAATTTTGACTTTTGACTTTTAACTTTTGACTTGCTTAATCGTGATTCAAGTTGCTTTAGAAAACGTCAGTAAGATTTACGGCAAAGTCCAAGCCGTGCAGTCTGTCAGTCTCGACGTGCAGCAAGGAGAATTTTTCACGCTGCTGGGGGCTTCTGGTTCGGGAAAAACAACTTTACTGCGGCTAATTGGCGGATTTGAAACGCCTGATACTGGCTGTATTTATATTGGGGGCAAAGATGTGAGTCGTTTGCCTGCCTACAAGCGCAACGTCCATACGGTATTTCAGGACTACGCCTTGTTTCCCCACCTCTCGGTATTTGAGAATGTGGCTTATGCTTTACAGGCAAAGCGATCGCCTGTGGCAGAAATTACTCAACGTGTCACAGAGGCATTGAAACTCGTTCAACTCGCAGAAATGGCGCAGAGGCTACCTTCCCAACTTTCCGGCGGACAAAAACAACGGGTAGCTCTAGCACGGGCAATTGTCGATCGCCCTGACGTGCTACTTTTAGACGAACCGCTTTCAGCTTTGGATGCCAAAATTCGGATGGAACTGCGGCAGGAATTAAAACAACTTCAACGTCAGACGGGAATTAGCTTTGTCTATATTACCCACGACCAAGAAGAAGCCCTAGCATTGAGCGATCGCATTGCAATTTTGAAATCTGGCAGGCTATTACAAGTAGGCACGCCTCTAGAAGTATACGAACAGCCTGCCGATTTATACGTGGCTGAATTTATCGGACGAGCAAATTTTCTCGATGGCGTGTTGTTAAGTGTAGACGGGCAGCGAGGAAGAGTGCAAATTGGCGAGACAGCAATTTTGGAAGGAACGATCGCCGCAATTTCTCCTGGTAATGCAGTACGATTAGTCGTGCGTCCAGAAAATATTTGTTTAAGTCGCGCTGACATTGGCTATGCAGCCACAATTATTCAAACTCAGTATCTCGGCTATGCTACGAGTTATTTAGTAAACGCAATCGGACTCAATTTCCACGTCATGGAATTACGGCGGCGCGGAACTAGTCCCTACAAAGAGGGAGAACGAGTTTTTATCTCTTGGGAATGGACGGAAGCATTGATTTTTTCTGCAAACTAAGATGCCAAAACTCAGTATCATCATACCGACACGCGATCGCCCGCAATTATTACCGCGTGCTGTTCAAAGTGCTTTATCGCAAACCATGACAGATCTCGAAGTCATTGTCGTGGACGATGCTTCCACTCAACCCGTAGATTTAGCAGCAGATCCGCGTTTGCGGATAATTCGTTTATCTCAGGCTCGCGGGGGTGCGGGAGCGCGAAATGTAGGTACGGAAGCAGCGCGGGGGCGTTGGATTGCCTATTTAGATGACGATGACTGTCTTTTACCCCATATGGCAGATGTATCCTTAGAGGCGATCGCAAAAGCCACTTTACCGCCACCTGTAGCCGTCATTTCTGGGCTCGACGTGGTAGATGACGCAGGTAAAGTTCTAGAAACTCGCCTCCCGCCTCCCACTCGTCCCCGTGGCTGTCATTTTGCTTTAGAAGCTTTGGAACCAGGCAAGTCTTACAACACCAAGCAAACTCTGGTGGTGGAACGGGAAGTGATTTTACAAGTAGGAGGCTGGGATGAGACATTTCGTTCCCGTGTCCATACTGAACTGTTTCTGCGGTTGAATCCCGTCTGTTCGATTTTGGGTTTACCTATCGTTACCTATCAACTTTACGAGCATCCAGGGGCGCGAGTGTCTCGCAACACGAGTTTGCGTCAGGAAAGTTTTCAACGTTTGATTGACAAGCATGAGGCAATTTTTCGCGCCCACCCGCAGATGTTTGCGAATTTTGTCTACGATCACGCTCTGATGTCCTATCGTATGGGGCAAAAATCCCAAGCTTTCTCCAGCGTTGTTTGGGCAATACAGATCGATCCATTACGAACGATGAAAAAGACGATCGAAAAGCTAGTGCAACGCTTTTAATTCCGTTCCAATTACTTTTCTTCGATCGCTCCTTCTGCTTGATGGGCGATCGCTCGTAACTTATCTATAATCTCTGGTGTCGCTTGCCACAATCCTCGCTGCTTGGCTTCAATTAACCTTTCTGCCATATCTCGCAACGCCCAAGGATTTTTCTGCTGCACGAAGTCTTGGACAGGTGGATCGAATAAATAAGCTTCTGCTATACCTTGATACATATAATCTTCAACGCAATGAGCTGTAGCATCGTAGGCAAATAAATAATCTACCGTAGCTGCCATTTCAAAAGCTCCTTTATAACCGTGACGCATCACCCCAGCAATCCATTTCGGATTAACGACGCGGGAACGATATACCTTGGCAATTTCTGCTTTTAAATGACGAATGCGAGGGTTTGCCGGAGTAGAATTGTCACCAAAATATGTCTGAGGATTTTTGCCTTGGATAGCACGTACAGCAACAGTTAAACCACCTTGAAATTGATAGTAATCGTCAGAATCGAGCAGATCGTGTTCGCGATTGTCTTGGTTGTGCAAGACAATTTGCATTTCACCCAAACGTTGCTCGAACGCTTCTGGGGCGGCGCGTCCTTCTGAGTTACGGGAATAAGCGTAGCAACTCCAATTAATATAAGCACGGGCTAAATCGCGATCGCCCGTCCAATTTTGCGCTTCAATTAAACCTTGTAGCCCAGCTCCATAAGCCCCTGGTTTAGAACCAAAAACGCGGTAAAGCGATCGCTCTTTTGCCTGTTCGGGCGTCAATCCTGCCGAGTGCCAAAATTGAGTTTCTTGTTTCACTTTGGCAGCAAGGGGATTTTGTGCTGACGGTTCGTCCAACTGCGACACGGCAATAACGGCACTATCAAACAAATCGATTAAATTAGGAAAAGCATCGCGGAAAAAACCAGAGATTCTTAAAGTAACATCTACGCGGGGACGCGCTAACACCGACAGAGGCAAAATCTCAAAATCCACCACGCGCCGAGACACCCCATCCCATACCGGACGCACTCCTAACAAAGCCAGCGCCTCCGCAATGTCATCTCCCCCAGTCCGCATGGTAGAAGTTCCCCAAATCGACAAACCCAGAGTTTTGGGATATTCGCCATTTTCCTGCGTGTAACGTTCGATTAAAGCTTCAGCTGCTTTGCGTCCGATATCCCAAGCCGTTTCTGTAGGAATGGCGCGGATATCCACCGAGTAGAAATTTTTCCCCGTCGGTAACACTTCTGGACGACCTCTCGTCGGCGCACCCGAAGCACCGCTGGGGACGTAGCGCCCATCCAAACCGCGCAGTAAATTGGTAATTTCCTGTTGAGTTTGTTCTAAAGCTGGTAAGAGGCGATCGCGAATCCAGTCTAGTGTATTGGTAATTGGTAATTGGTAATGGGTAGTTGGTGAGAGGCGAGAGGCGAGAGGCGAGAGGCGAGAGGCTTTTTCTCCCTCAGTTCCCTTAGCTCTCTTCCCTGGCTCCCCAATTAGCACTTCCACCAACTCAGCCGCATACTGTTCTAAAACTTCGATCGCATCGCCGATTGTGTGGCAGGGTTTTTGAGTTTTTGCTTGTAAAATTCGCTCGCTTGTCTCTGAAAGTTGAGTGCTGAAATCTGCCGTGAGGGGATCGAAGTCTAATTCCCAGACTTGAGCAATGGCGCGGGTGATTCCTGGTTGATATGAATTAGGTTGACGGGCGATCGCGACAATTAAATCTCGTAATTGTGCTCCTTGAGGGCATTGTCCAAATACGTGCAAACCATCGCGAATTTGAGCTTCTTTAAGTTCGCATAAGTAGCCGTCGAGTCGATCGATTGATAGTGGTGCGTGGTGCGTGGTTCGTGATGCGTAATGAATTAATTCCGACTCCCGACTCCCGACTCCCGACTCCCGATCCATTCCCAAGTCTAAGTGTAAATTTTCTTGTTTAATTAATTGCCAAATGCGATCGCTAATGGCTGGTAGTCGCGTTGGATCTAGACTTTGAGCTTCATAATACTCGTCAACTAACCCTTCCAATTGTTGTAGCGCCCCGTAGAGTTCTGCCCGCGTCATGGGAGGTGTTAAATGGTCGATAATGACTGCTTGGGCGCGGCGTTTTGCTTGAGAACCTTCCCCAGGATCGTTGACGATAAACGGGTAGAAATGGGGCATAGCACCCAAAGCAATTTCGGGATAACACTGACTGGAGAGCGCCACGCTTTTGCCTGGAAGCCATTCCAAATTACCGTGCTTGCCTACGTGAACTACGGCATCAGCACCAAAATGGTCGCGAATCCAATAGTAAAAAGCCAAATAATTATGTGGTGGCTCCAAGTCAGGCGCGTGGTAGTTTAACGCCGGATCGCGATCGTATCCCCTTGCTGGTTGAATACCTACGAAGACGTTACCGAGTTGAATGCCAGGAATGGGGAGTCGGGAGTCGGGAGTTGGGAGTCGGGAATAAGTGGTGAGTGGTGAGTAGTGAGTGGTAAGTCTATTCACTCCCTCAGCTCCCTCAGCTCTCTTCTGCTCCCACCGACTTTCTATCCCCTGCTGCACTGCTTCAGGAAGGGTGGCAAAATATTGTTGATACTCTTGCCAATTTAATTGTTGTGGGAGCGATCGCAACTCACTATCGGGATCGTTGGTGACTCCAGATGTCAGGCGTTGGATCAGTTCGTCTCCAGTTTGTGGTAGATTTTCTACTTGATATCCCGCTTGCTGTAGCGACATGAGGATTTCTACGCAGCTAGCAGGAGTATCTAATCCAACTCCGTTTGCCAAACGTCCGTCGCGACTGGGGTAGTTTGCCAAAATGAGAGCAATTTTGCGTGCTTCGGGCGGACGGGAACGCAGCCGCACCCAACGCTGAGTTAGTTCGGCAACAAATTCAATGCGATCGCGCACCGATTCGTAAACTACTACATTTGTTTCTAGAGCAGCATTCCAACTCTGGACAGCTTTAAACGAGACAGCGCGGCTGATAATGCGTCCATCCACTTCTGGTAGAGCCACATTCATACCGATATCTCGTGGCGATAGTCCTTGAGAACTCGCCTGCCATACTTGCAGTGGGCTACTACTAAGAATTACCTGCAATATTGGTACATCTAGCTGTTGCCACAAATTAGTGGGCGTCGGGCATTGGGCGTCGGGCGTTGGGAAAATACGTGTCAGAGAAAAACTTGTTGTATTTAATAAGACTTGAATTTCTGCCTCATCTTTAGGTTGGAAGTAGGATCGTACATCTGCTTGCACTTCTGGATCGCGCAGCGAAGAAACGAAAACTGGTACTGGTACTAGATTTCTCGTTACTAATGCTTGACAAATATCGTCAATTACAGCTGTATTACCTGCCAAATAGTGAGCGCGATAAAACAAAATGCCAATTTTTGGTAATGGTGTGTTTTGACTTCTGACTCCTGACTTCTGACTCCTGACTCCTGACTCCTGACTCCTGACTCCTGACTCCTGACTCCTGACTTCTGACTCCTGACTCCAAGCATGCAACCCCACACGCGGAACCACTTGCGGCGGTTGGGGACTATATGAGGTATGAAAACAGAAATCGGCGGTGAATAGCAGAGCGTTGACGGCATTTTCTACTCCGCCTTCTAAAAAGTATTGCCACAGTCGATTTCCCACTGCCAATGGAACAGTGGAGTGTGCGATTAAGTCGGGATCGATCGCATCATCTCCTGGTATAACTATCAGTGCTGCACCAGTCCGCCGTGCTGTTTCCCTCACCACCTCTAAACCATAAGACCAATACGATCGCCCTCCCAAAAGCCGTAGTATAATAACTCGAGCTTTTTCTAAAACATCTTCTGCATAAGTATCTATAACAATCTGTTGTTGTAATTGCAGCAAATTAGCAACTCGAAAAGTAGGAAAGCCCATTGGTAACTTAGTCACTGCCGCTGCCAAAGTTTGAATATCGGTATCTGTAGCAGTAAGAAACACCAAAGGAGCTGGAGTTTGTGCGAACAAAGCGACACCATCAACTTGAGAATTCCAATCTCCAGGGGTGGTATTGATACGATGCATATTACTCTCTGTTCGGCTTAGACTAGTGGTTAAGCTACATGGGAAAACTTTCTTAGCCTATCATCCCAATCTCATCTATCTCAATCTGCGAAAATGTCTAGTTCTCAGGACTTGAGCTTCCATCAACTTTTGCCCGTAACGATTTTTCAGCAATTAGGGCAACTCCTCCAACAGATGGCTCGAGAATTGGGAAAGGAAGCTTTGGTAGTTACGGAGGAAGCGCTGGTTTCAACTCCGGCAATACCTCGGTCGATAGAAAAATTTACACTTGTGGTGTCGCGGCAATTTAACGCGTTGCTAGTCGCACAAAGAAGGCAGGAGACAGGAGACAGGGAACAGCAGGAAGAAGTCACGCTGAGAGAATCGATAATTTTAAACTCAGTCAATTCGGAATTCGCTACAGAAGCTTACGTCACACTATACGAACAAAACTCGGAATTACTCAACGCTAAATTAACATTTGAACCAGAAAAGATCGCCCAATTTTTGTATCAACTGAGCGGCTGGCTAGACTACAATCCCCTTGCCCAAACTGCTCTAGCTCAATACAGCAAATTGATTCAACCTAACGACGCTACCCTACAAGGCAAATTTACGTTGATGTTGCTGTCCGTGCTCGCTCCAAGATCGCTCCAAAATGATGAACCAGAGTCGATATACCCTTTTGTTTCGGTTTGTCAACCTGTAGAGCAGGCTTTGCACCAACAAATTGCCCACGAACGCCTGCTCAACCAAGTTACGACTCAGATCCGTCAAAGCTTGGAATTACCCGTCATTATTTCAAGTGTAGTAGAGCGGGTACGAGAGTTTTTGCAAGTCGATCGCTTGGTGGTTTATCAATTCGAGCAGCAAGAATCAGCGATCGGCGACCAGTCATCAGCGACCGCTCGCCACGCACCACCACGCGGCACGCGGCTTAATGCAGGAATGCGATTCCCGCACCGCCCGCTTTCCAATGCGGAGGAACCGAACGCTTCCGCCCGCTTCACCACGCACCACGCACCACTCTCGACTCAAGGTTGTGTCATCTACGAAGCCCGTGCTAGCGAGTCGATCGATTCCGTACTAAATTATCGAGAAGAAAACTGCTTCGTTCCCTCTTCTAGATGTTGGGAGAAATATCGCCAAGGTTTCACGCTGGCGATCGCAGATGTCGATAAAGCTTATGTTTTATCGTCCTGCTTGCTAGCCTTTTTGCAGAAGATTCAGGTACGAGCCAAGTTAGTTGCTCCCATTGTATTTCAGCAACAACTATGGGGTTTACTCATAGCACATCAGTGTTACGAACCGCACGGCTGGCAAGAGAGCGAAAAAAATTTACTGCGGCAAATAGCCGAACAACTGGCGATCGCGATTCATCAAGAAGAGTTAATGCGATCGCTAAAGCTAGAAAAACAAACTCTAGAACAGAGAGTGATCGAGCGGACTCAAGCACTGCACGATGCTCTGCTTGCAGCTCAAGCAGCTAGCCGAGCTAAAAGTGAATTTCTCGCTACGATGAGCCATGAATTACGCACTCCCCTCACCAACGTTATCGGGATGTCATCTACCTTACTACGTTGGCCTTTAGGAGAAATGAGTCAGCGTCAACGTCAGTTTCTGCAAACAATTCACGATAGTGGCGAACATCTTCTAGCACTCATCAACGACATTTTAGAACTGACGCAGTTTGAGGCAGGTAAGGCAGTTTTAAATTTAAGCGAATTTGCTCTAGCGCAACTAGCGGAAGCCAGCTTGCGATCGCTCAGCGAGCGAGCAACGCGCCAAGCAGTTAATTTAATCCTCGATCTGAAAATTCCACCAGATTATCGAATTGTCGCCGATCCCCAGCGAGTCGGACAAATTTTATGGAATCTACTCAGTAACGCGATTAAATTCACCCCTGAAGGAGGGGAAGCAATTTTACGGATTTGGAGCGAGAATAACTTTGTCGCGATCCAAGTAGAAGATACAGGAATTGGCATTGCCGAGGAACATTTACCTTTGATTTTTGAAAAATTCCAACAACTCGATTCACCTTATCAGCGTCATTATGACGGAACCGGACTGGGTTTAGCCTTGACCAAACAACTCGTTGAACTCCACCAAGGTTGGATTGAAGTCGAATCGACTTTAGGTACGGGTTCTATTTTTACTGTTTGGTTGCCTAATAATAGGGAGTCGGGAGTCGGGAGTCGGGAGTTGGGAGAAGAGAACTGCTCTTGAGCTGAGGAAGCTGAGGGAGAAAAAGCGTCTCGCCTCTTAACCAATGACTAATGACTAATGACTAATGACTAATCAAATATAAGCAATGAGGCGACCGCAAACGATCGCCACAGCCCAGAAACAGAGGGAGAAAATCGCGATCGCTCTCACCCCTGCTGGCGCTCGAACGCCTCGATTCCATCGCTTAATTGACCTGGAATAATATACGTGAAACGCAGCAGCATTAATCCCAGCAAGCGCGATCGCTCCTAACTTTACACGAAAAGCAGGATTAGCCGCGATCGCTTCAGCCTCAGATGCAAATAAGAGGAAACCTGTCAAGAGTACAGACGCAAAACTGATATAAGTCCAGGGTAAAAGATGCCCTGCCATGTCAGTCACCAGCAGATGGCGGGAGAAGCCGAGCAACCGCAGGTCGAACATGGCGATCGCTCCAAATAAGATGGCAAAGCTGATAATGTGCCAGATTTCGACTGTTGGATAGAGCCACACCCACTGTCGCATTGCCGCAGACAAAGCGCTCTCTTGCAGCCAAGTCAGCCAGCTTTGATGCTCCAACATATCTTTTTAGCGCAGTTGTATGGTTTTGTCGCCGACTGTAATTTGCTCTGCCCGCATTTCGTTCTCCTCGCTACGGTGAGGATAGCCTACAACGCTAACCGTTTCCCCAACTTGCAATTGCTTTGGTGGTAGTCCTCGGTTTTGCAGTCGAGAGGGTGGGGCGAGGACGGTTTCCCAAACCCGCTCTTTGGTTTGAAGTTGTAAGACAACGTGTGGGTTGTCGTAGCCTATTGCTTGAATTTTTCCAGATAGGTTGAGCGTTTTGCTGTTATCGTATTCGCTCCATCCATGATGTGCCATTACCGTGCTTGTCCAAGTAGCCATGAAGATTGCCACACAACAAGCCGTGACTATCATCCGCATCATTTTTGTTCTCAGCATTTCTCTAGCCTCCAGCAAGCGTAAGGTACTGGCGGATAATTTTGCGATCGCTATTACGGTCTTCAGTATGACTAACAAATATGACGTGGATGTGTCAGCTTCAATTAGCAATTCGCGATCGCAGTTTCAGTGGTTAATCATGACTGTCTGAAGGAGCGATCGCCGAATAAAGGGCAGAATAATCTGTATTGGCTAAGCCTTGAGCAATGGCAAGTTCCAGAATTTGCCGAACTCCTTCCAAATGATTTGTATTGAGTCCTAGCGATCGCGCTTCTGAAATAAATAAATTGGTATCTTTGAGTAAATGCTTGGTGGGAAAATTGGGATTGTCGTAATTGCGATCGAGCATTCGCTGTAACTTTTTATCAAATGTTGGGGCATAAAGAGCGCTTTGACGGAGAATTTGCATGAAAACCTCCGTATCAATTCCCTGACGCTCGATTAAACTTAGGCTTAAGGCAAAGGCACTGGTAAGAGAGGCTATAAGTTGATTTAGTGCCAGTTTTACAGCCGCCGCACTCCCGACAGCACCGATATGCAACGGTTCGGAACCAAAGTTTTGCAGCAAACTTAACCATTGCTGAAACTGTGCTGGCGAACTTCCCACCATCACAATCAATTTTCCGGCTCGTGCTTCGGGAATACTGCCTAATACAGGTGCTTCGAGATAATCTCCCCCAGCAGCAGTGACTTCTTGCTGAATCGCTTTGCTATCGGTGGGTGTAATAGTTCCCATTTGAATGATGGCACGTCCTGCTAAGTGTTGTCGGGTAGCTGGAGATAGCAGGACATCTCGAATAGCACTAGCATCCGTCAGCATCAAAATGATACACTCGCAAGCAGCCAAAACCTCATCTGCACGAGTCGCGATCGCTGCACCAGCCGATTTGAGCGGAGCTAATTTTTCTGGGGTGCGATTGTAGGCAACTAACTCTATGTTGGCAGTTAACAACCTTTGTGCCATCGGCAGTCCCATCAACCCAGTGCCGAGAAATCCTATCTTCACTACTTTCTCTCCTACAGTCGCAAATTCCTATCGCCAATAAGGACGACCTTTCCAAAATACTCCAATGACAATGGCGATTAACTGCATTTCGTTGTTGTATATGTTGACTAGTCTGGCGGGAATGGGTAGGAACGATCTCACTATCAGGCAGAGGGTTAAACAAAATACCAGAGCCCACAATACAGAAGCATTCGCGGTAATATTAGCGAAAAATTTTTCGAGTAGGTAAACTGCTAATACTCCAACTCCGACAACGCCAGCAAATTGTACTAATACACCCAAGCTGCCACCGTACATGAGGCTAAGAACTCGTGCTAGAGCTGGCGATAGATCGTAGCTAACCACAAACAAGACATCTATGACGACAACAATTAGAGTTACAAGGCTAGCAAGTAGGAATAGCGATCGCCACGGTAAAAACTTTAAGCGACGGAGGGGATTTGACATAGTTTAGAACTGTATATAATGACCGATGACAAATTACAAGCGTCGATAAAAACGGTAGAACTTGCGCACAATATTTAAAACAGAATAAGGCATTCGCAGCCGCAGCGGACAAAGAATCGGTAAATACAACCAGTAGTAAGCTTTCTTCAAGTCCTGCCATGCCGAACAAGCCTCTTCGTGCAAGAAGTCAGAAACATCTACTACAAATCCCCTACCTTCCCACATCATAATATTTCGACCGTGGACATCGTGGGGATGTAGTTTGCGCTGGCGAGCGTCATCTAAAGCTGCATCGATGTCTTTAATGACTTGCGTTGGAATTGGTATTCCTTGGTGCATACAGTCGTATAGAGTTATGCCATACAATCGCTTCAGAATCAGCCAACCTTCCTCGGCATAAAAACATTCAGAAAAAGCGGGATGGGAACCCAAACGACGGTAGACTTCTACTTCCTCCGTCCAACCTGGGCGATTGGGCGCGTAGACTTTCACGACTCGATCTGGTTGGCTGGGGTGATAGAATACTGCGGCATAATTTCCCGCTCCCAGTAATTGCCAAGGGGAAGGAACTTTGCTGACTACTACAGGGTTGTGGGGTTCGATGCTGTCAATCTGTAGTCCAGGCAGTAATTCCAGCTCGATAAGCTTGATTAACCAATCCAGATCCTGATGCGTTTGTTCCATATAGAGTTTGCCAAGGACGGCAAGATTGCTCCCGTGCTAACTTGACGCAGTGCGAGTGTTCTTGTTCGGTCGATTGCTGTTGCGATCGCAATGCTAGATGAGGCTGTTCGATCGAAGTCTATTCATCTTTGGGTGGCAATGCGTCCAAAATACCATCTTGCATGACCAACCTAGGGTAAATGAAGAGAAAAAAAGTCATCCAAGTGAGTACGGGTATAGCGACGAGAATCGTCAGCCACCAAGTTTTAAGCAACAGCCAACTACCGCTAATTAGCGTTACACCTGTAAGGAAAATTGACCAAGGCTGACACCACCAAGGTTTATAATTCCAAACACTGACGGGTTTGCGATTGGGGAGTTGATGCATGTGATTGACTTCTAGTGATGAAACTTTTTGTACAGCATAGTAATGACGGGTTTCCCCTCTCTGAGGTGGCGTTGGGCGATCGCCAAGACTTCATCAGCACGAATCCCGCAATACCAAACCTCTTCTGGCAAGACTAATACCATCGGTCCCATACCGCATTGTCCCAAGCAACCGCTACTGACCACTTCCACTCCTGGAACGAGTTGCGCTTGAAAGGCTTCTAGCACCTTACGCGCACCCTGCTGGCGACAAGTACGGTTTTGACAGACTAAAACTCGCTGGCGAAAATTCGCTCCATTGCCCATGACTTTATCCAAACACAACATGTAGGGGCTCAATATTTAGGGGCGCACGACCGTGCGCCCCTACTGGAAACTTATTATTATGAAATTTGCCTTCGGTTGCCCAAAACCAAAATTTGAAATTCCTACAGATGCTTCACTTCCGATACTAACTTCGCTACGGCATCTTTAGCACTACCAAAGAACATCATGGTTTTGTCTTTGTAGAACAACTCGTTATCTACCCCTGCAAAACCCGTACTCATGCCTCGCTTAATCACGATTGTATGCTTTGCCTTGTCTACTTCTAAAATCGGCATTCCATAAATCGGACTTGCAGTATCGTGCCGTGCGGCAGGATTTACCACATCATTTGCACCAATGACTAAAGCCACATCAGTTTGATCGAACTGGGGATTGATATCATCCATGTCGTACAACTGCGTGTAAGGCACATTTGCTTCCGCTAACAGTACGTTCATATGTCCTGGCATCCGTCCCGCTACAGGATGAATGGCATATTTGACTTCTACACCCAATCTGTCCAACTGATCCGCAAGCTCCCTAACGGTGTGTTGTGCTTGAGCTACTGCCATCCCGTAACCAGGAACGATGACCACAGAGCGAGCATAACCCAACATCATTGCGGCTTCTTCAGCATCTACAGAACGGGTAGTTTGGTCGCCTGCGGCTGCACCACCAGCGCCACTAGCCGAGCCACCGCCACCAAAAGCACCGAATAGGACGCTAATCAGGGAACGGTTCATCGCTTTACACATGATCTCCGTCAGGATCAATCCTGAAGCACCTACCAAAGCACCAGAGATGATCAGCACGTTGTTCATGACCACGAAACCAGCCGCACCCGCTGCTAAACCAGAAAAGGAGTTCAGCAGCGAAATTACTACAGGCATATCGCCACCACCGATGGGGATGACGAACATGACCCCTAGAACCAGGG
>ERZ1066118.153-NODE-153-length-73579-cov-12.529909_pt1 | contig 73579 bp, 76 predicted proteins | sample MGYA00382765_ERZ1066118 | MGnify/ENA primary metagenome ERZ1066118 (study PRJEB33369, sample SAMEA5778348) | biofilm metagenome | biome: Industrial cooling water; feature: Water cooling tower basin; material: Biofilm | place: United Arab Emirates | collected...
TGAACCACACCGGCGCGCACAAGATCAACAACTGCATCGGCCAGATCCTGCTCGCCCGGCGCATGGGCAAGACGCGCATCATCGCGGAAACGGGCGCGGGCCAGCACGGCGTCGCGACCGCCACCGTGTGCGCGCGCTTCGGCTTGCCCTGCACCATCTTCATGGGCGCGCGCGACATCGAGCGGCAGCAGCCGAACGTCTTCCGCATGAAGCTGTTGGGCGCGGAGGTGCGCGCGGTCACGTCCGGCGCGCAGACGCTCAAGGACGCGATGAACGAGGCGCTGCGCGACTGGGTCGCGAACGTCCACGACACCTTCTACATCATCGGCACCGCGGCGGGTCCGCACCCCTATCCGGAGCTGGTGCGCGACTTCCAGTCGGTGATCGGGCGCGAGGCGCGGGCGCAGATGCTCAGCCGCACCGGCCGGCTGCCCGACCTGCTGGTCGCCGCGATCGGCGGTGGCTCCAATGCCATCGGCCTGTTCCATCCGTTCCTCGACGATGCCGAGGTGGCGATGCTGGGCGTCGAGGCGGCGGGCGAGGGGCTCGACCGCAAGCACGCGGCCAGCCTTGCTGGCGGCTTCCCCGGCGTGCTCCACGGCAACCGGACATATCTGCTCCAGGACGAGGACGGCCAGATCGCGGAGGCGCACTCGATCAGCGCCGGGCTCGACTACCCCGGCATCGGGCCCGAGCACGCCTGGCTGAAGGACATCGGGCGCGTCGAATACGCCGCCGTCACCGACCAGGAGGCGCTCGACGCCTTCCAGCTCCTCTGCCGGACCGAGGGCATCATCCCGGCCCTGGAACCCTCCCACGCGATCGCAGCCGTCACCCGCAAGGCCCGGGACATGCGGCAGGATCAGATCATCCTGGCCAATCTGTGCGGCCGTGGCGACAAGGACATCTTCACCGTCGCCCACGCGCTGGGTGTGGCGATATGACGGTCCTGCTGGCCGCCTGCCCTTCTCCCCTTGTGGGAGAAGGTGGCGCGCAGCGCCGGATGAGGGGTGTGCTTGCGAAGCAAGCACGCGCTCGCACTGCGAGCGCCCCCTCACCCTTCCGCCGACTGCGTCGGCTCCCTCCCTCTCCCACGAGGGGAGAGGGGAGATGATCACCCGCCTCGCCGCCGCCTTCGCGAAGCCCCGCCCCGCCCTTGTCGCCTTCGTCACCGCGGGCGACGGTCCCACGCCCGCCATCCTCGACGCCCTCGTCGCAGGCGGGGCGGACGTGATCGAGCTGGGCATGCCGTTCACCGATCCCATGGCCGACGGCCCCGCCATTCAGGCCGCGAACCTGCGGAGCCTGGCCGCCGGCACGACCACCGCCGACATCCTCAACACCGCCCGCGACTTCCGCGCCCGTCATCCGGCGACGCCGCTCGTGCTGATGGGCTACGCCAATCCGATGCTCCGCCGCGGGCCGGAGTGGTTCGCGCTCGCCTGCAAGGACGCGGGCGTCGACGGCGTGATCTGCGTCGATGTGCCGCCCGAAGAGGACGACCGATTGGGCCCGGCGCTCCGCGCCCAAGGGCTCGACCTGATCCGCCTCGCGACCCCGACGACCGACGCCGCGCGCCTGCCGCAGGTGCTGAATGGCGCGTCGGGCTTCCTCTACTATGTCTCCGTCGCCGGCATCACCGGCCTGCAGCAAGCCTCCCAAATCTCGATCGAGGCCGCCGTCGCCGCGTTGAAATCCGCGACCGACCTGCCCGTCGCGGTCGGTTTCGGCGTCCGCTCGCCCGATCAGGCCGCCGCCATTTCGCGCGTCGCGGACGGTGTGGTGGTCGGCTCGGCCATCGTCGAGCTGGTCGGCGCCTATGGCGCCCAGGCCCCCGGACCGGTGCGCGACTTCGTCCAATCCCTCAGGACCGCCATCGACGCGGTCGAAAGGCATGCCGCATGAGCTGGCTCAACTCCGTCCGCAACGCGCTGTCCTTCGGTCCCAAGAAGGAGACGACCGAGAACCTCTGGCACAAGTGCAAGGGGTGCGATCAGATGATCTTCACCAAGGAATGGGCGGAGAACGCGTACGTTTGTCCCTTGTGCGAGCACCACGATCGGATCGGCCCGGCCGAGCGGTTCCGGCAGCTGTTCGACGAGGGCACGGCCGAACTCCTGCCCGCGCCGAAGGTCGTCGAGGATCCGCTCCGGTTCCGGGATTCGAAGCGCTACACCGACCGGCTGAAGCAGGCGCGCACCGACACGCAGGAGCAGGACGCGCTGGTGAACGCGCGCGGCAAGATCGCCGGGAGGACGGCGGTCGTGGGCGTGCAGGACTTCGCCTTCATGGGCGGGTCGATGGGACTGGCGGTCGGCGAGGCCTTTGTCCGCGGGGTGGAGGCCGCCATCGCGGAGCGCTGCCCGTACATCATCTTCACCGCCAGCGGCGGCGCTCGGATGCAGGAAGGCATCCTGTCGCTGATGCAGATGCCGCGCACCACGGTCGCGATCGACATGCTGCGCGACGCGGGGCTGCCCTACATCGTCGTGCTGACCGATCCGACCAGCGGCGGCGTGATGGCGGCTTATGCGATGCTCGGCGATATCCAGATCGCCGAGCCCAAGGCGACGCTCGCCTTCACCGGCCGCCGCGTGATCGAGAACACGATCCGGGAGAAGCTGCCCGACGACTTCCAGACCAGCGAATATTATCTCGACCACGGCCTGATCGACATGGTCGTGCATCGCCACCAGCTGAAGGAACGGCTGGCGACCGTCATCGGCTATCTCTCGCGCGACCGCAGGAAAGCCGCGTAAGGCCCCGACTTTGCCCGACGGCGCTACGTCCACCGATCCCGCCGTCCAGGCGCAGCTCGACCGGTTGTTCGCGCACGGGCCGGGGGCGGACGTGCTCGGGCTCGACCGGATCACCCGCCTGCTCGCCCGGCTGGGCGACCCGCACCGGCACCTCCCGCCCGTCTTCCACGTCGCGGGCACCAACGGCAAGGGTTCTACCTGCGCCTTCCTGCGCGCGATGCTGGAGGCCGCGGGGCACCGCGTCCATGTGTACACCAGCCCGCACCTGGTCCGCTTCAACGAGCGCATCCGCATCGCCGGCCGGCTGATCGAGGATGCCGCGCTCGCGCTCCTACTCGCCGAGGTGCTCGACGCGGGCGAGGACATCGGCGCCAGCTTTTTCGAGGCGACGACCGCGGCCGCCTTCCTCGCCTTCGCGCGTACCCCCGCCGACGCCTGCGTCATCGAGGTCGGGCTCGGCGGCAGGCTCGACGCAACCAACGTCATCCTCGCGCCGCTGGTCTGCGGCATCGCCGGCCTCGGCCTCGACCACCAAGCGTTCCTGGGCGACACGCTGGAACAGATCGCGGCGGAGAAGGCGGGCATCGCAAAGCCCGGGGTGCCGCTCGTCACACAACGGTACCCAGCGGAGATTGCCGCAAGGGTTGCCGAAGTAGCCGGTGCGAACGGCGCAACGGTGCACGCGGAAGGGAAAGATTGGTTCGCAGTCGAGCAAGACGGGCTACTCTGGCTGGGCGACGACCGATACTCGCTTCCTAGGCTGTTCGGCCCGCACCAGGTCATGAATTTCGCCCTCGCGATCGAGATGGTGTCTAAGTCTGGTTGGCCTTGGAGCGACCAGGCAGTCGAGCGCGCCGCGGCCGACGCCCGTTGGCCGGCGCGCCTGCAGTGTTTGAGGTTCGGGCCGCTTTCAGCGCTCGTGCGGGGGGAAGTGTGGGTCGACGGCGCGCACAATCCGAGTGCCGCGCTATTCATTGCACAGGCGCTACGTCAGCTTTCCCAGGGAAGCTCAGTCACGCTGGTGCTCGGCATGCTCGCCAACAAAGATGCGGCCGGCGTTCTTGCCGCGCTCGCTCCTGCAGTGGCGCACGTGATTGCCGTCCCAACCCCCGGCCACGCGCACCATGCGCCCGAAACGCTCGCGCTGCTCGCGCGCGAAGCCGGCCGTCCTGCCTCAACCGCTCCCGACCTTCCCTCCGCGCTGGCGCAGGCGAACACGCCGGTCGTGCTTATTGCCGGCTCGCTTTATCTCGCAGGCGAAGCGCTGCGGCTTAACGACGAGCTGCCGGACTAGCGTCCTCCGCGCCCGGCTGCCGCACGCGGTCCACCACGAAGCCGCGCCGCCACAGGATCCACAGCAGGATCATGCCGGGCGTCGCCACCACCATGGTCAACACCCAGAAGCCCGGCCAGCCCAGCGCGTCCGCGGCGATCCCCGACGGCGTCGACAGCCAGGTCCGCCCCACGACCGCGACGGACGAGAGCAGCGCGAACTGCGTCGCGGTATAGGCCAGGTTCGCGAGCCCGGAGAGGTAGACCGCGAACACGGTCAGCCCGATCCCGCTCGTCACCTGCTCGGTCGACACGGCGATCGTCAGCCACAAGGGCGAATGGCCTTGGATCGCCAGGATCACGAACATCGCATTGCTGAACAGCATCAGCAGCCCCGACACGAACAACGCCCGCCCCATGCCCAGCCAGGCCAGGAACGGCGCGGCGAGCGCGATGCCCAGCATCAGCCCCCAAAAGCCGACCAGCTTGTTGATCGCGACGAACTCCGTGTCGGAGAAGCCGAGCTCGACGATCATCGGGTTCAGCATGCCCTGCCCCATCGCGTCGCCGATCTTGTAGATCATGACGAAGAGCAGGATCAGCACCGCCCCCCGGCGCCGGAAGAACTCGCGGAATGGGCCGATGATCGTCTCCTGCAACCACGGTCCGACTGCCGTCCCGCGCGGGGCGGCATCGTGCGCGCCCCGACCGGCCCACAGCGCCGCGAGGAAGCCGGGCACGACGCAGAAGGCAGTCAGGCCATAGGCGTTCGCCCAGCCCAGCCCGAACCCTTCGGGCGAGGCGAGCGAGATGGTGCCGACGCCCGCCAGGAAATTGCCAAGGCGATAGCCGAACTGGTTGTTGGCCGTCCCGTGCGGCAGCTCGTCGTCGGACAGGATCTCGATGCGATAGGCGTCGATCACGATGTCCTGCGTCGCGCCGAGGAACGCCGTCACGATCGCCCAGAACGCGAAGGTGCCGAGGCTCACCTCCGGCCGCGACGCGCCCAGCATCCAGACGGAGCCGAATAGCAGCGCCTGGATCGTGAACAGCCAGGCGCGGCGCTGACCGACCAGGTCCGCCAGCACGGGCACGCGCAGCCGGTCGATGACCGGCGCCCAAAGAAACTTCAGCGTATAGGGCGTCGTCAGTCCGATCGCGAAACCGATCGTCTTCTTGTCGATCCCGACCTTCGCCAGCCAAAAGGTCATGGTGCCGAGCAGCAGGGCCAGCGGGAAGCCGCTGGAGATGCCCAGCAGCCCCGCGGCGATGGGGCGGGAGCGCACATAGGGCGCCATGGTCGTCCGCCAGCCCATCCCGCCCGCCACTGTCGCCACGCCTTGCTCCCGAACGCGAAAGCGCGGACACTAACGGGAAAACTCGGGAGAAACAGCATGGACGTCGCAGCTCTCGAACAGGTGGGCGCGACCCGCCCCACCGCTGGACAGCTCGCCCTCGCGCGGCTGCTCGCCGACGGCGGCACGCGCGCCAACCGCGGGATCAGCCACGTCGACGCGGCCGTCTACACCAGCCCCGAGCGCCACCGGGCGGAGCAGGACCGCATTTTCGCCCATGCTCCGCTGGTGATCGCGCCCTCGGCGCTGCTGCCGGAGCGCAACATGGCCGTGCCCCACGACGGCTTCGGCAAGCCGCTGCTGATCGCCCGCGACGACGAGGGTGGGGCGCATGTCTTCCTCAACGTCTGCCGCCATCGCGGCACCCGGCTGGTCGAAGGGGCTGAGCCGGTCTGCGCGCCGCGGCTGGTCTGTCCCTACCACGCCTGGAGCTACGCGCTCGACGGCCGGCTGACCGGCCTGCCCCGCCCCGACAGCTTCCCCGGCCTCGACAAGGCCGACTACGCGCTCCAGCGGCTGCCCACGCGAGAGGCGGGCGGGCTGATCTGGTTCTCCTTCGACAAGCAGGTCGATTTCGCCCGCGCCGACGAGCTTGGCCACGATTTCGACGCCTTCCAGCTCGGTCGCCAGCACCTGTTCCGCCGGCGCACGCACGACGTCCGGGCGAACTGGAAGCTGATCATGGACGCGTTCCTGGAGAGCTATCACGTCCAGCGGCTACACGCGGCCACGATCGGGCCCTTCTTCAAGGACGGGGTCTCGACCGGCGACAAGCTCGGCCCGCATCAGCGCTCGGCGGTGGGGCGGGAGATCGACCCGGCGGCGGTGCGGGCGGAGGACTGGCCGACGCCGCGCCGCGCGATCACCTACACCTATCAGATGTTCCCCGGCACCGTGCTGATCGTCAGCCCGGATTACATCAACCTGATGGTCATGATGCCCCAGGCGCACGACCGAGTGCTGGTGGAGGACTTCATGCTGATCCCCGAACCGCCCGCCACGGAAAAGGCGCGCGCGCATTGGGAGAAGAGCTGGAACCTGCTCGACGGCGGCGTCTTCGCCAGCGAGGACTTCCGGGCCGCCGCGCTCGGGCAACAGGGGCTCGCCTCCGGCGCGGTCGAACGCATCACGCTGGGCGCGCTGGAGGCCGGCATCCGCGCGTTCCACGACGAGGTGGAGGCGGCCCTGGCCTGAACCGCCTGCTAGGCCGCGCCCTCCTGCTCGTCGGGCTGCGCTTCGAACAGGGTCAGCCCGGCCGGAACACGCCGCACCCGCTTGCCCCCCAGCATCGCGTCGACCGCGGTGATCGCGTTGACCAGGTCCTTGGGCTGGTAGGGTTTGGAAAGGCAGCCGGCCGCCAACTGCTCCGCGCCATCCGGGCACAGTCCGCTCACGAACAGCACGGGAATGCCCGCATCCCGGGCCGCCCGCGCCACGTCGAGGCCGCTGCCGTCCTCCAGGCGTATGTCGGAGACCACGAGGTCAACGCTGTCGCCGAGTGCCGCGATCGCGGTCTCCACGCCCGGCACCGTCGCCACGATCTCGAACCCGGCGTCAGACAGCGCGTGCTCGTTGTCGAACGCGACCAGCGGCTCGTCCTCGACGACGAGCAGCCGTACGATCCGCCGTTTCCTGCGTCCGAACACCACTAGCTATCTCGCTTCCCTGTTCACGCAGTGTAACGCGCGAATCGTTGTCGAGTCGCACCAAATCCGCGCGCGCGGCCACAAGTTCGCCTATATTGGCCGCAACCATGCCACGTTCCGACGATCCCGCCCGCGCGGGCGACCGCATCGCCAAGCTCCTTGCCCGCGCCGGGGTGGCCTCGCGCCGCGAGGTCGAGCGGATGATCGCAGAGGGGCGCATCGCGCTCGATGGCGCGCCCGTCGCGACGCCGGCGACCGTGCTCACCTCGCTCGCCGGGGTGACGCTCGATGGGCAGCCCGTCGCGGCGGCCGAGCCGACGCGCCTGTTCCTGTTCCACAAGCCGGTCGGGCTGCTCGTGACGGAACGCGATTCCAGAGGGCGGCCGACGATCTACGACCGCCTTCCCGCCGATCTGCCGCGCCTCGTTCCCGTCGGCCGGCTCGACCTCAATACCGAGGGGCTGCTGCTGCTCACGACTGATGGTGGTCTCAAGCGCCAGCTGGAGCTGCCGGCGAGCGGGGTCGAGCGAACCTATCGCGCCCGCGCCTATGGCCAGGTTTCTCAGGCGCAGTTGGAGGCGCTGATTGAGGGTGTCGAGATCGAGGGGGTCCGCTACGGGGCGATCGACGCCAATCTGGAGCGCCGCACCGGCGCGAACGTCTGGATCGAGCTGACGCTGACCGAGGGCAAGAACCGCGAGGTACGTCGCGTGCTCGAGCATCTCGGGCTTCGGGTCGGGCGCCTGATCCGCACCCGCTACGGCCCCTTCGTGCTCGGCGACCTGCCCCCCGGCGGCATCGGCGAGGTCCGCGAGCGCGACCTGGACGAGTTCCGGCGACTGCTGGACCGGCGCGCCAAGCCCGACCGCGTCATCGCCGTCGCGCCGACGGGATCAACGCCCAAGCCCAAGCGAGCGCTCCGTTCTGCCGCTCCCGCGAAAACGGCGGAGCCGCGGACCAAGCCTCCCGGAGTGGGGCCGCGCTACAGGCCTGACGCCCGCGCCGACGAAGGCGGGGGCGCGGTCGCCATGCGCTCGGAGGAGAGGCGGACCGCCGAACCCAAGCGTGCGCGGAGCAAGCCGAGCCCGCTCCCGCGGAGCTCGCCGCAACTGGACCCCCGCCCTCGCCGCGGAGGCGATGCGGCCAAGGCGGCAGGGGCCACCGGCGAACCTTCCGCCCCGCGTCCGCCCAGGCCTCAGCGCAAACCCGGCTGGGCGCGGCCGAAGCCCAAGGCCGGCCACGCACGCCCGCGCAAGCCGCGGCCATGAGGGTGATCGCGGGGCGCCTGCGCGGCCGTCCGCTCGCCGCGCCCAAAGGCGACGCGACGCGACCCACCGCCGACCGCACGCGCGAGGCGCTGTTCTCCATGCTGACCAGTCGGCTGGGCGACTGGGAGGGGCTGAGAGTGGCCGACCTGTTCGCCGGCTCCGGCGCACTGGGCATCGAGGCGCTGTCGCGCGGGGCGGCTTCCTGCCTGTTCGTCGAGCAGGACAGGGCCGCGCTGGACGCGCTCCGCGCGAACCTCGCGCACCTGGGACTGAGCGGGGAGGTCCGGCCCAGCTCGGTCATGGCGCTCGGCCCGGCGCCCGCGCCCTATGACGTCATCCTGATGGACCCACCCTACGGAACCGGCGCGGGCGCGGTGGCGCTCGACCGGCTCGCCCGGCTCGGCTGGACTGGCCCCGCCACCTGGATCAGCGTCGAGACCGGGCGCGGCGAGCGCGTCGAGGTGGTCGGATTCGTTGCAGACGCCGAACGCATCCACGGCAAGGCGCGGCTGACCCTCTTGCGCGCGATCAACTGAGCAAAAATCGCCAAGTCTAATCCGCGTTATGGATAAAGGTGCCGATCACAGTCACTTAGATCATCGGAAGTACCGCGTATCCACAACATAGGGGTAAGGCGAGGGATCCGATGTTCGTTCAGAACAACAGCGAATACTACCGGCGGCGCGCCGAGCAGGCGCAAGCGCTGGCCGCCGCAGCGACGATGCCCGACGTGCAGGCGATCCACCGCGACATGGCCAGCCGATATGCCGCGCTTGCGGAGGAAACCGGCCCGCCCGTCCGGCCAACGCTGAGGCTCGGCTACTAGGGTGTTAGAAGCCTGCCGTCCGCGCGACGGCGAGGAACAGCCAGTAGAGGCCGCCCGACAACGCCATGGCGACGGGCAGGGTCATGACCCAGGCGAGCGCCAGGTTGCGGACCGTGCGGGCCTGCAGCCCGGCGCCGTTCGCGACCGACGCGCCCGCCACGCCCGATGACAGGATGTGGGTGGTCGACACCGGCAGCGCGAAGCGGTCGGCGGCGAAGATGGTCGTCGCGGCGACCAGCTCCGCGGCGGCGCCCATGCCATAGGTCAGGTGGGTCTTGCCGATCTTCTCCCCCACCGTGACGACGATCCGCTTCCAACCGACCATCGTGCCGAGCCCGAGCGCCAGTGCGACGGCGATCTTGACCCAGGTCGGGATGTAGCGCGTCCCCTGCTCCAGCTGCGCCTTGTGCGCTGCGAGCGTCGCCAGCTCGCCCTCGCTCAGCCCGGCAGGCTTGGCCTTTACCACGCGCTGGATCACGTCCTGCACGAGATACATGTCGCTGCGCAGATTGGCCGTGGCGGCGCCCGGCACGTTGCGGATCGCGCCATAGTCGGCGATCCGGCGCGTGACGTCCCCGTTGACCGTCGCGGCCGCCCCATAGACGGCGGGGGTCGCCAGTTGCTTGGTCCGCAGCGCGTCCATCAGCACGGCTCGCGACCGCGCGACATCGCCGCTCGAGCGTCCATGCGCGGCAAAGGCGGCGGTCGCCGCATCGGCGGTCGCGACATAGGCGGGCGTGCTGGTCGCCGGCATGGTCCTATTGAGCGCGTAGGCGGTCGGGGCCGCGCCGATCAGGATCAGCATGATCAGCCCCATGCCCTTTTGCCCGTCGTTGCTGCCATGCGCGAAGGACACGCCGGTGCAGGTCAGGATCAGGAGCGCGCGGATGCCGCGCGGCGGCGGGGCGTCGGCCTCCGGAACCCGGAACAGGTTCGGATTGCGTGACACCGCCTTCATGACCATCAGCAGCACGAAGGCCGCGCCGAAGCCGATCAGCGGCGCCATCCACAGGCCGTTCAGCACCTTGGTCGCTTGACTCCAGTCCACGCCGGAGGTGCCCGTCGGTCCGCTCGACATCAGCTGATTGGCGAACCCGACGCCCAGGATCGACCCGATCAGCGCATGACTGGAGGAATTGGGCAGCCCGACATACCAGGTCGCCAGATTCCAGGTCACCGCCGCCAACAGCAGCGCGAAGATCATCGCATAGCCCGCCGTGCTACCGACGTTCAGGATGAGCTCGACCGGCAACAGCGTCAGGATCGAATAGGCGACCGCCCCCGATGAGGTCATCACGCCCAGGAAGTTCCAGACCCCCGACCACACCACCGCCAGCGGCGCCGGCATGGCGTTGGTGTAGATCACGGTCGCGACCGCGTTGGCCGTGTCGTGGAAGCCGTTCACGAACTCGAAGCCGAGCGCGATCAGCAGCGCGACCGCCAGGAACAGGAACACGCCCGTCGCCAGCTGCTCGCCCACGGCGTGGGTATCCGCGAGCACGCTGCTGGCCGCATAGCCGAAGCCGCCGACGAGCAGGCTTAGGAACAGCCAGCGCGCCCAGGCCGGAGATGGACGGTCGATGCCGTGATCGTAGCGTGGAGACGCGAGCGACTCGCCCCCGGCGAGAGCGGTGCTAGCCATGACGGCCCGCCCCTATCACGCGCAATGTGACAGTCTCATGACAACCTAGGTCAGGTTGGCCTGGGTCACTCCATCCCCGGGTAGCGCGGGAAATGCGGCAGATCGGCCATGCCGGCCCGCCAGCCCGGGGCATCCGCCACCTGGATGTGTGCGGCGGGCGCGAAGGCGTCGGCTGCGTCGAACGCGGCGCCCTGGATATCGATCTTGCCGGGGAAGATCTCCTCGTTGAGGTAGAACAGCCCCGTTCCGCAGGTGCCGCAGAACTGCCGTGTGGTGCCGGGCGAGGACTCGTAGCTGGTCGGCGCGCCCGTGATCCGCACCTGATCGCGCCCGAACAACGTCCAGAGCACCACCGGCGCGCCTGCCGACCGTCGGCACTCGGTGCACCAGCACAGCGTGCTGTGCTCCGGCGCGCCCTCCGCCTCGAACCGCACCGCCCCGCAACGGCATCCGCCTGTCTGGCCCATGGCTCGTCCCTCCTGGTCTGCCTATGTTCTCTACATGTTCCTGACTTCGGGCGCAAGCCGCGGGATGCGTGGGCGGCCCCGCCCCGCTATCGGGGCGCAATGACCACCGCCCCGATCCACCGCCGCATGGACGCGACCGACTGGGCGATCCTCGCCGTCCTGTCGCTGATGTGGGGCGGGTCCTTCTTCTTTCTCGCCATCCAGCTGCGTGCGTTGCCGCCGCTCACGATCGTGTTGTCGCGGGTCGGGCTGGCGGCGCTTCTCCTGCTCGGCTGGGCGGCGGCGACGCGGCTTAGGCTGCCAGGCCCGCGGCTGTGGCCCGCCTTTCTCATCCTCGGGCTGCTTAACAACGTCATCCCCTTCCTGCTCTACGGTTTCGCGCAGCAGACGATCCCGAGCGGGCTCGCCGGCATCCTCAACGCCACGACCCCGCTCTGGGGCGTGCTGGTCGCGCACCTCTTCACCCGCGACGAGCGCGCGACGCCGGCCAAGGTCGTGGGCGTCCTGCTCGGCTTCGCGGGCGTGGCCGCGATGACCGGCGCCGACGCGCTCGGCGGCCTGGGCGGCGATCTCCTGGCGCAGCTCGCCTGCCTGCTTGCGACGCTCTGCTACGCGCTCGCGGCCGTGTGGGCGCGCCGCTTCGGCGATGCGGGCGTGCCCCCGCTCGGCGTCGCGACCGGCCAGCTGACCGCGGCGACCGTGGTGATGATCCCGCTGGTGGTGATCGTCGACCGTCCTTGGACGCTTCCCATGCCCGGCGCGGAGATCTGGGCCGCGACGGCCGGCATGGTGCTAGTGTCGACCGTCTTCGCCTATGTCCTCTACTTCCGCCTGGTGGAGCGCGCGGGGGCGAGCAACTCGCTTCTCGTCACCTTCACCATTCCGATCGTGGCGATCTGGCTCGGCGTCACGGTGCTGGGCGAGGCGCTGCTGCCCAAGCATCTCCTCGGCATGGCGCTGATCGCGCTCGGACTCGCCGCGATCGACGGCCGGCCCTGGGCGCGCCTCCGCCGCGGCAGAGCCGCCGCCTGAGGAGTCAGGCAGCCCTGCGGACCGGCAGCGGCGCGACTGCGCCCGCCTTCGCCGGCGCGGCCTGGCGCGAGCGGGCGCGCTCGGCCTGGTGGTCGGCGAACCAGCGCAGGAACATGCCGGTCAGCGACAGACAGACGCTGATCGCGAGCTCGATAGTCTGCACCGCGCCAGGATCCACCGACGCCGCATAGGCGAGCAGGGCGACGCTGGCGGCCGAAAAAAGATACCCGATCGTTTTCACCTTGAACGCATGCACGCGACGCACCTCACGCTACTTGTCCGGACAGATCGAAGCGACCTCCGGCCTTAACCGTTGCTGAGCCGAGACGTTGCACATGCGCTTGCGGCCGCCGCGCGCGTTCCCTAGCTGTTCGCGCGTGACCGAACCTGCTCAAGCCATCCAGGATCCGCCCTATCTCCGCGGCCTCAACCCGCCGCAGCGCGAGGCGGTGCTGACCACCGAAGGCCCGGTGCTGATGCTGGCGGGCGCGGGCACGGGCAAGACGGCGGCGTTGACCGCCCGGCTCGCGCACCTGCTCTACACGCGCAAGGCCTGGCCGTCGGAGATCCTGGCGGTCACCTTCACCAACAAGGCGGCGCGCGAGATGAAGGAGCGCGTCGGCCGGCTGGTCGGCGAGGCGGTGGAGGGCATGCCCTGGCTCGGCACCTTTCACGCGATCGGCGCGAAGATGCTGCGCCGCCACGCCGAGCTGGTCGGCTTGCAGTCCAACTTCACCATCCTCGACACCGACGACCAACTTCGCCTGCTCAAGCAGCTGATCGTCGCCGCGGACCTGGACGAAAAGCGCTTTCCCGCGCGCAGCCTCGCCGGCCTGATCGACGAGTGGAAGAACAAGGGGCTCACTCCAGCCGACATCGACGCGGGCGAGAGCGAGCGCTACGCGAACGGCCGCGGCGGCGAGCTCTACCAGCAATATCAGGACCGCCTTCGCAGCGTGAACGCCTGCGACTTCGGCGACCTGCTGCTCCATATGCTGACGGTGCTGCGGAAGCACCGCGACGTGCTGGAGCAGTATCAGCAGCGCTTTCGTTACATCATGGTCGACGAGTATCAGGACACCAACAGCGTCCAGTATCTCTGGCTACGGCTCCTCGCCCAGGCGCGCAAGAACATCGCCTGTGTCGGCGACGACGATCAGTCGATCTACTCGTGGCGCGGCGCGCAGGTGGAGAACATCCTCAAGTTCGAGCAGGATTTCCCGGGCGCAAAGGTGATCCGCCTTGAACAGAACTATCGCTCGACACCGCACATCCTGGGCGCCGCCGGCGGGGTGATCGCCAACAATTCCGGCCGCCTCGGCAAGCAGCTCTGGACCGAGCTCGACGCGGGAGAGAAGGTCCGCGTCCTCGGCGTGTGGGACGGGCCGGAGGAGGCGCGGCGCGTCGGCGACGAGATCGAGGCGGCGCAGCGCGACGGCGCGTCGCTGGACGACATCGCCATCCTGGTCCGCGCCCAGCACCAGACCCGCGAGTTCGAGGACCGCTTCATCGCCATCGGCATGCCCTATCGCATCGTCGGCGGCGCGCGCTTCTACGAGCGCATGGAGATCCGCGACGCGATCGCCTATCTCCGCATCGTCAACCAGCCTGCCGACGACCTCGCCTTCGAGCGCATCGTCAACACGCCCAAGCGCGGCCTGGGCGACAAGGCGCTGGCCAAGATCCATCAGCTCGCGCGCGCCAACCGCGTGCCGCTGACCGTCGCGTCCGCCCGCATCCTCGACACCGACGAGCTGACGCCGCAGGCCCGCCGCGCGCTGGGCAATCTGATCGGCGACATCGCGCGCTGGCGCGACATGGCGCAGGAGCTGCCCCATCCCGAACTCGCGCGGCAGCTCCTCGACGAGAGCGGCTACACCGCCATGTGGCAGGCCGAGAAGTCGGCGGAAGCGGCAGGGCGCCTGGAGAACCTGTCCGAGCTCGTCCGCGCGATGGAGGAATATGAGTCGCTCGGCGCGTTCCTGGAGCACGTGTCGCTCGTCACGGAGCGCGACGGTGACCAGCGCGTGCCCGAGGTCACGATCATGACCATCCACGCCGCCAAGGGGCTGGAGTTCGACACCGTGTTCCTGGCGGGCTGGGAGGAAGGGCTGTTCCCCTCGCAGCGCGCGCTCGACGAGGGCGGGACGCGCTCCTTGGAGGAGGAACGCCGCCTCGCCTACGTCGCCATCACCCGGGCGCGACGCCGCGCGGTGATCCTGCACGCGGCGAACCGCCGCATCTACGGCCAGTGGACGTCGAGCATCCCCAGCCGCTTCGTGAACGAGCTGCCGCCCGAGCATATCGAGGCCGAGACGACCATGTCCGGCGGCGAGAGCCTGTGGCGCGCGAACTGGAGCGAGCATGCCGATCCCTTCGCCAACGTGGCCCGCGGCACCGGCCGCGGTCCCGGTTGGCAACGCGCCGCGGGAACGCTCGACGCGCGCAACCCGGGCGGCGCCTGGACCAGCCGCACCTTCACCGCCGCCCCCGCGCGCGTCGTCGAGAGCCGCGCGCCGTCGGTGAGCCTAAGCAACAAGGGCCGCTCCGACCTGTCCGTCGGCCAGCGCGTCTTCCACCAGAAGTTCGGCTACGGCGAGATCGCCGAGATCGAAGGCAACAAGCTGGAGATCGACTTCGACCAGGCGGGCCGCAAGCGGGTGATGGACAGCTTCGTGACCGCGGGGTGACAGCCTTGGTGCTGAGCGAGACTGCTCCTATAGCTGGCTTTAGCTTGATTCTCCCACCGCACGCTTGAGGATCGGTGAAGGGAGCAAATGTCGTATTCAGGAGTACAGCGGACAGTGGCAAAGGCTGTTTCCGCGACAGACCGCTTACAGAAGCTTCTTGAGGCTACTGCTCGGGAGCATTTTCCGGACCATGCCGTCGAGGAGGTGCGCCTTGAGCAAGACGAGGACTCTGACGGTGACCCTATTCTTCGGATAGTGCTCGTAATGGCAAACGAGCAGGCGTTCGACCCCGTAGTCGCGTCAGGTTTTGTTCGACATCTTCGCCCACGGTTGGAAGGTGACCTCTTTCCGTTGGTGAGCTTTATTACTTCGGCTGACAACAGGAAGCAGCACTCTGCAGCCGGCTGATTTGTTGAAGGTAGCTGAAGCGGAGTTGCGAGCTACCGGGGGAAAACCTACTCAGGCGCATCTTCGCCGCGCCACGAGTACGGCCTATTACGCACTCTTTCATACCTTGTGCCGAACGTGTGCCGATCTTCTAATCGGTGCGAACAAAGCGAAAAGGAGCCGTGGAGCTTGGCGGCAGGTCTATCGCGCACTTGAGCACAAGTTCTCTAAGCAAGCATGTCGCAATAAGAAGATTATTTCGTTGTTCCCCGATGCAATACAGGATTTTGCGGACACTTATGTGACTATGCAAACTAAACGGCACGAAGCCGACTACGATCCTTATCTTCGCCTTACCAAATCTGAGGTTTTTGCAGACATCGCGATTGTCAAGCAGGTTATAGGCGCATTTAATGCTGAGCCAAAGAAGGATCGTCGGGCTTTTGCGACATACGTGATACTCAAGCAGCGGGATTAGCCCACCGCGTTGACATCAAAGGACCTTAGTGCCACTAGAACGTTGGCGATCACGCTGCCTCTTTTCGCACTCGGCTGAGACCGCGAGTTCCAGATTAGGACGGAACGCAAAGGTTTCGATCGAGCGCAGGCTTCCACCTGCACGTGAAAGGATGTGGGAAATGGGCCGGGTTTTTGTCCGTGCTTATACCCGCTGGCGGTTTGGCCGGGAGGAGCATGTCTGTGCTCACACCCGGCGCTGGCCTAACCAGCTTGTGTTTAGCTTCTAATACCTAGCACAACTGCAGGCAGCGTGGTCGCCACCGCTGAGTGGGGCATGCTCTCGACGATCCTACAAGTCAACGTATAAAGCTTGCTTTAAGTGCGATTGGCGCTGTGCGCGAGCGAGTGCTGAGGCAGTTCATCGCGGACGTGTGGGCGGCTTCTCACTTCATACCATCCTGAGATAGTAAGCACCTCAGCTTTACTGAACCGGAAAGCGATCGCTTTCCGATTTCGCCCACCACTCCGCATAGTCGGTCCTCTCCACCCGCCGCCGGTTCAGGTCGGGCGCGCCGTCGCTCCACCAGACCGGCCCGCGCTCGCCGAGCGCCACCTTGGCCGCATGCACCCGCCCCCGCGCCGCCTGCTCTGCGTCCGCGTCGCCGGCGCGCTTCGCCGTCCCGACCGCACGACGCGCGTCCATCAGCTCGGTCACCAACTGCGCCCGCTCCGCCTCGGGCAGCCCCGGATTGCTCGTGCGCCACAGCACGCCGTCCACGACGAGGTAGCGCCCGTCCGGCGTGCGCGGCGGCGGCGCGGCGGGGCGCTTCGACATCGCCAACGACCTTAACCGCCACGCGCACGCCGGCGAAAGCGCTGTCCTACACGCGCATGGCCCGGCACAGACTGGCCGATGACCGAGTCGTTCGATCCAGATCCTCTCGATTTCACGCCGGTTCCCACGCGAGCGCGACGCGACGGCTGGACGCCCGAGCGGCAGCGCAGGTTCATCCACGCGCTGTCCCTCATGGGCGTGGTCACCGCGGCGGCGCGTGCGGTGGGCAAGAGCGGCACGACCGCCTATCGCCTGCGCGAACGCCCCGACGCCGAAAGTTTCGCGCGGGCGTGGGATGCGGCTCAGGACATGGCCGGCGACCGCGCCTTCGACCAGGCGATCGATCGCGCCGTGCACGGCGTCGAGGTGCCCCGCTTCTACAAGGGCGTTCAGGTGGCGACGGTCCGCAGGCCCGATTACCGGCTCGCGCTCAAAGTGCTAGATCACCATTTTCGTGCGCCGCGCCCAGCCGTTGATTTCCAGGCCGCGCTCGACCGGCTCCGCGACGTTCCGGACGCCTGCGAATAAGCGCGATATGCGGCACCTTTGGCACTTTCCGGCTCTTCCCGAACGGTGCGGGCGCATTCTCCGCAGTCGTCGGCCATCGGCCGCATCGGGCCCGTTCAGGAACGATACGGCTCCGCAACCGTATTCTTTCCCGCCCGGCCGCAACGGCCGAGCGTGTAGCCGTTTTCTTGAGAGAGGACCCGTTCCGATGCTCACCCGTTTCCTGACCGCCGCCGCTGCGGTCGCCACTCTTGCCGCGGTGCCCGCGGTGTCGCAGACGCGCGCCGACGACGACCGCTTCCGCCAGGCGCAGCAGCGCTTCGACCGCGAGTATCAGATCTTCCGGCAAGAGGCGGATCGCTATGCCCAGGCGCGCTCGCAGACGGGTGGCTATTACGACCCGCGGTTCGACGACGACCGCTATTACGATCCGTCGCGCGACTATCGTCCCGGCACGTCGGCCGATCAGCGCGTGCTGGGCAACGACGATCGCGTCTATGCCGGCACGGACGGCCGTTATTACTGCCGCCGGCCGGACGGCTCGACCGGCCTGATCGTCGGCGGCGCCGCGGGCGGCCTGCTCGGCAACGTCATCGACGGCGGGCGTTCGCGCACCGTCGGCACCCTGCTCGGCGCCGCCGCGGGCGCGCTCGCCGGCCGCGCGGTGGACCGAAACCGGCAGCAGATCCGCTGTCAGTAGGATGTGGGCGGCCTCGGCTTGCGTGAGCAAGTCGAGGACTCGCTGCGGCGGTCAGCGGAGCCGGCAGCGCCGGCTCCGTCTGACGGCGTAGCGGCCCCAGCTCTCGGAAGGTTAGTCGGCCCGGTCCACCGCCATCACCGTCTCGTCCCGGTACCGATCCGCCGCCGGGTCGAACAGGGCGCTCGGCCGGAACGGGCGCGTGGTCAGGCGCACGTTGCTCAGGCCGGTCAGCTTGAACGTGCCCAGCTTTTCCTCACGCGGCGTCCTCCCCTCCCGCTCCAGCGTGATCGCATCGAGATGGAGATCGCCATGGCGGGTATAGAGGACATGTGGGGCGATCGTCGCCTCGGTCCGATTATAGACCACGACGACCGCGAGCCGCTTGACGATCGCCTCCAGCAACAGGGGCGTGACGGGGTCGGTAGCCATGTCGTCTTTTCGCGCCTTTGCTGCGCCGCAACAACCCCGGCGGTGATCCCGCGTTCCGGGAACAGGGCTGCTCCCTGTACATTGTCCCAGCTATGAGCGAGACGGCCGAGAAGTCCGATCCCAAGCTCTGGGAGCAGGTGAAGGCGGAGATCACCGCCGGCGACAAGGGCGGCCGCCCCGGCGAGTGGTCGGCGCGTAAAGCCCAACTGGCGGTGCAGACCTACAAGAAGCGCGGCGGCGGGTATGTGGGCGAGCGCGACCCGCATAACCACCTGCACGAATGGACTGAGGAGGATTGGGGCACGAAGTCGGGCAAGCCGTCCGGCGAGACGCACGAACGCTACTTGCCCAAGAAGGCGCGCGAGGCGCTGAGCAATGCGGAGTACAGGCGCACCACCGCCGCCAAGCGCCGCGACACGGCCAAAGGCAAGCAGCACTCTGCCCAGCCCGCCGACATTGCCGCCAAGACCCGCCCCTTTCGCGACCATCGCACCAAGGCGGAGCTGATGGCCGAGGCGCGCAAGCGGAACGTCCCCGGCCGCTCCGGGATGAGCAAGGACCAGCTGTTGGCGGCGCTCGCCGGCTAGCGTCCGTGCTCCCGCGAAGGCGGGAGCCCGGGGCGGCAGAGCGGACCGCTTCGGGCTCTGGGTTCCCGCCTTCGCGGGAACACGGCCGTTACTTCGACTCCGCCGGCCCCATCAGCTTCTGCGCGAAATAGACCATCTGCAACGCCTGCAGACGCGCGCCCTGCTCGATGTCGGCGTCGCCCGAATGGCCGCCGGCCGTGTCCTCGTAGAAGAGATACGGCAGGCCATAGTCCTTCATCCGCGCCGCGAACTTGCGGGCATGCTGCGGGCCCACCCGGTCGTCCTTGGTGGTCGTCCAGATATACGGCTCGGGATAGGCCACGCCCTTCTTCAGGTTGTGATAGGGCGAGATGCGGGCCAGGAACGCGCGCTCCTCGGGCACACTGACCGAGCCGTACTCGTCGACCCAAGACGCCCCCGCCGCGATCTGCTCGTAGCGGAGCATGTCGAGCAGCGGCACCTGGATCGCGACCGCCTTCCACAGCTCGGGATGCTGGTTAAACTCGACGCCCATCAATAGGCCACCGTTGGACCCACCGTAGATGCCGAGCTTGGCCGGGCTGGTGATCTTCCGCGCGAACAGGTCGCGGGCAATCGCGGCGAAGTCGTCATAGATGACCTGCCGCTTGGTCCGCCGCCCCGCGTCGTGCCACGCCGGGCCGAACTCGCCGCCGCCGCGAATGTTGGCGAGGACGTACGCCCCGCCGCGCTCGGTCCAGATCTTGCCGGTCGACCCGAGATAGGTCGGCAGCCGCGCGAGCTCGAAACCGCCATAGGCCGTCATCAGCGTCGGCGTGCTCCCGTCCGCCCTGGCCCCGCGCGGTTGGACGACGAAATAGGGCACCTTGGTCCCGTCGCTCGACACCGCCTCGAACTGCTCCACCGTCACGCCGCTGGCATCGAACTTGGCCGGCAGCGTCTTGACTGTTCGAGGCGGCGCCGCCGCGGCGGCATCCAGCACCGCAAGCTGCGTCGGCGTCGTGAACCCGTTGACGGCCAGATACGCGCGGTCGTTTCGTTCGGTGGCGCTGACCACGCCGACGCTGATGTTCTCGGGCAGCGGCACGGCGGTTGCGGTCCAGCCCTCGGCGTTGGGAGCGAACACGCTTGCGCGGCCCCGGACGTTGTCGATGTACGTCACGATAACCCGGCCGCGCGTCGTCGCGACGCCCTGCGCCGCCTGGCGGTCCGTCGGCGCCCAGAGGAGGCGCGGCGTGAACCGTCCGGCCTTGACCTCGGCGAGCGGCGCCCAAGCGACCGACCCGGCCTTGATCGCTCCCCAGTCGTCGCTCGTCTGAAAGATGACGCGGCTGTCCACCAGCCCCGCGATCGTGGCGCGCGGCGGCATGTCGAGCTTGCGCACCCCCGCCGGCGTCCACACCAGCTTGTCGCCGCCAAAAAAGGCCGTGCGCCGCTCGATCGTGACAAGCTGGTTGCCCTGAGCGTCCCGCAGGCTGGAGGCATAGGTGCCGAGCTGGTCGCTCGCCTGCCCTCGGAACACGTCGGTCGCGGCTGTGAGCGGCTGCCCGCGCTTCAGCATCTTGACCACGAATGGGTAAGAGGACGTCGTCAGCGTACCCGCACCCCAGTCGCGGCTGACCAGCAGCGTGTCCCTGTCGATCCAGGCCGCGCCCTGCTTCGACTTGGGTAAAGCGAAGCCGCCGGCCACGAACCGCCCGGTCTCCAGATCGAACTCGCGATAGGTAACCGCGTCCTCGCCGCCTTCAGACAGCGAAATGAGGCACAGCCGCTCCTCCGGCTGCAGGCAATTCGCCCCCTTGAACACCCATTGCTTGCCCTCGGCCCGGCTCAGCGCGTCGAAGTCGATCAGCGTCCGCCAGGCGGGCGTCGCGGTCGCATAGTCGGCCTCGCTGGTGGAGCGGAGCAGGCCGAGCGGATGCTCGGCGTCGCGCCAGAAGTTCAGGATGCGGCCGCCGGTCTGGCTCGGCATCGGAATGCGGTCCTTGGCCGCCGCGATCGCCAGCGCCTCCTGATAGAAGGCTTGATATCGCGGGTCGCCCTGCAGGCGCTTCAGCGTCGGCGCGTTCTCCGCCTCCACCCAGGCCAGCGCCCGGGCGCCGTCCTTGTCCTCCAGCCAGATATGAGGGTCGTTCTCGGTCATCGAGGTCACCTGCGCCGCCACCGGCGCGGCCGCAAGCGCCAAGGCCGTCGCTACGCCCACTCCCAACCGCATATCGACCTCTCTCTTGATCTCGTTGTGCGGTGGCCTTTGCTGCCCGGATGCACGGGACGCAAGCCGGACGGCGGAACGTCGCCCCGCCGCCCTCCGTTGTGCGAGTAGTTCCGGGAGCGGAGAACAGCCATGCCTTATGTGACGACGCGCGACGACGTGGACCTGTACGTAAAGGAATGGGGCGAGGGCCGCCCGGTCGTCCTGCTACACGGCTGGCCGCTTTCCGCCGACATGTGGGACCCGCAAATGATGGCGCTGGCAGAGGCCGGCTATCGGGCGATCGCGTACGACCGGCGCGGCTTCGGTCGGTCGGACCAGCCCTGGCACGGCTATGATTACGACACGCTCGCCGACGACCTGGCGGACGTCATGGAAGAGATGGATGCGGACGAGGACGCTACGATCATCGGCTTCTCGATGGGCGGCGGCGAGGTCGCGCGCTACATGAGCCGACACAACGGCGCGGGCGTGATCGCCGCCGGGCTGATCGCGTCGATCGTGCCCTATATGCTCCAGACCACGGACAATCCGGACGGCGTCCCGGCCGAGCAGTTCGAGCAGATCAAGGCCGGCATCGTGAAGGACCGCGCCCACTTCTTCCGCCGCACCTTCGCGCCCGGCTTCTTCGGCGTCGGCCTGATCTCCCACCCCGTTAGCGACGAGGTGCTCGACTGGGCGACGGCGACGGCGATGATGGCGGGGCTGAAAGGCACGCTCGACTGCGTCGACGCCTTCGGCAAGACGGACTTCCGGCCCGATCTCGCCGCCTTCCGCGTGCCGACGCTCATCATCCACGGCACGAAGGACCAAACGGTGCCGATCGACCCCACCGCCCGCGCCGCCGCGCGCGGCATCGCAGGCGCCGAGCTGATCGAGTATGACGGCGAGCCGCACGGCCTGAACGTCACGGCCAGCGATCGGCTGACGGCGGATCTGCTCGCCTTCCTCTCACGCTGACGCTGGCGGCCAGCGCCGCCGCCCGTTAGCCTGGCACGGTGCCGCGATATGCTTTGATCCTGGGCGCCACCGGTCAGATCGGGCGAGCCGCGGCGATGCGGCTGTCCGAGGCCGGGTGGGAGGTGATCGCCGCCAGCCGCACGCCGACCAGCGACATGCCAGGATGCCGCGAAGTCGCGCTCGACCGGACCGACCCGGCAGCGGTTGGGCGAGCGATCGGTTCGGGTGTGGACCTGCTGCTCGACTGCATCGCGTTCGACGTGGCGGACGCGGCGGGCCTGCTCGCCCACACCGCCGGGGTCGGCCGCTTCTGCGTTATCTCTTCCGCAAGCGTGTATCGGGACGCTCAGGGCCGCACGCTCGACGAGGCCGCGCTGAACGGCTTCCCGGACCTGCCGGTCGGCATTACCGAAGCGCACCCGACGGTTCCGCCCGGCGGGGAGACCTACTCCACACGCAAGGTCGCAGTAGAGCAGGCGATGCTCGCTGGCGCACCGGGTCGGGCGACGGTGCTGCGTCCTTGCGCCATCTACGGGCCGGGCAGCCGTCACGCGCGAGAGTGGTGGTTCGTGAAGCGGCTGCTCGACCGTCGGGCGGCGATACCGCTGGCCTATGGCGGCGAGAGCCGGTTCCACACCACCTCGGTCCAGTCGATCGCCGCCGCCGTGCTTGCTGCGGCCGACGGCGACGCACCGGCGGTAATGAACGTCGCCGACCCTCATGCGCCAACCGTGGCTGAGATCGGCCGCGCGATCATGACGGCGATGGGCCGCGACGCCGAGATGGTGCCACTGCCGGACCGGGGCTTCCCGCCCGCGGCAGGCACGACGCCATGGTCCGTCCCTCGCCCCTTCGTCCTCGCGCCCAGCGGCGCCTACTGCGCGGCCGGCGGCTATGCCGATCTGGTCGGGCTCGCGGTGCACGACCTCGTCGGGCGTACCCGAGACCGCGATTGGCGCGAGGTTGTGCCCCAGCTCGCAGCCTATCCGCGGCCCTTGTTCGACTACGCGGCCGAGGATCGCGCGCTGGGGCTTACTTGAGCTGAACGACCACCTCGTCCGGCCGGACGACATTCAGCTGCTTGCGCGTCATCTCGTCGACCATGTCCGGGTTGGCGTGGTCGGGATCGAGCAGCGCCACCCGGTTGCGAAGCACCGCGCGGCGCTGGTCGAGCGCGGCGTAGTCCTTCTCGCGCTTGGCGATCTGGCGCTGATAGTCGCCATAGGCGAGCAGCCCGTTCGCGCCGAACACGGCGTACAAGCCGAAGAACGCGATCAGGACCAGCGCCGCCGCCGGCAAGGCCGCGCGCTTCAGGGTCCGCTGCAGGTTGGAGCTCTTGGTCGCCATGCCCCATCCTGCCGCGTCCGCCGCGGCGATCAAGCCCCGATCAGCACGCTCCGCCCCGCATAACGCGCGGCCGATCCCAGCTCTTCTTCGATCCGGATCAACTGGTTGTACTTCGCCAAACGGTCGGAGCGCGCGAGCGAGCCCGTCTTGATCTGCCCACAGTTCGTCGCGACCGCCAGGTCGGCGATGGTCGCGTCCTCCGTCTCGCCCGAACGGTGGCTCATGACCGCGGTGTATCCTGCCCGGTGCGCGGTCGACACCGCCTCCAGCGTTTCGGAGAGCGTGCCGATCTGATTGACCTTGACCAGCAGCGAGTTGGCGAGACCCGCCTTGATGCCGTCGCGCAGCCGCTTGGGGTTGGTCACGAACAGATCGTCGCCGACCAGTTGCACCTTGTCGCCGACCAGCTCGGTCAGCGCGCGCCAGCCCTCCCAATCGTCCTCGGCCATCCCGTCCTCGATCGAGAAGATCGGGTAGCGCCGGGTCAGGTCGGCGAGATACTCGGCCATTTCCGCGGACCCGAGCACCCTGCCCTCGCCCGAGATGTCGTAGCGCCCATCGCGGAAGAACTCGGTCGCCGCGCAATCGAGCGCCAGCATCACCTCGTCGCCTGGGCGATACCCCGCCGCCTCGATCGAGCGCATGATGAAGTCCAGCGCCTCGCAGGTGCTGGCGATGTTGGGCGCGAAGCCGCCCTCGTCACCGACCGCGGTGGCCAAGCCCTGCTCGTGCAGGCCCTTCTTCAGCGTGTGGAAGATCTCCGACCCGCAGCGCACCGCCTCCAGCATCGACTCGGCGCCGACGGGCACGATCATGAACTCCTGGAAGTCGATCGGATTGTCCGCATGCTCGCCGCCGTTGATGATGTTCATCATCGGCACCGGCAGCACCTGCGCGCTCACGCCGCCGACATAGCGGTAGAGCGGCAGCCCGCGCGCGTCCGCCGACGCTTTCGCCGCGGCAAGGCTCACGCCCAAGATCGCGTTCGCGCCCAGCCGGCTCTTGTTTTCGGTCCCGTCGAGCTCGATCATGACGCGGTCCAGGTCCGCCTGGTCCTCCGCGTCCTCGCCGATCAGCGCTTCGGCGATTTCGCCGTTCACCGCCTCCACCGCCTGATCCACGCCCTTGCCGCCCCAGCGCGCCTTTTCTCCGTCGCGCTTCTCGACCGCCTCGTGCGCGCCGGTCGATGCGCCCGACGGCACCGCCGCGCGTCCGAAGCTGCCGTCCTCCAGCAGCATGTCGACCTCCACCGTCGGGTTGCCCCGGCTGTCCAGTATCGTGCGGGCGTGCAGGTCGATGATCGCGGTCAAGGCGGAAGGCTCCCCGATGGTGCTAAGTCGCGGGCCTCCTATCGCTCGCGCCCGATCGGAGCAATGATCGGTCCGGCGGTGGAACATCCCGCCCCGAGTCGGGGTTGAGCCGCGTTGAAAGTGTTCAAGAAGGGAGCCTCACAATGGCCGAGAACGACATGAGTCCGCGTCCGATGGGCGACGCCGATATCGCGACTCCTCCGGGTGAGACGAGCTTCCAGCCGGCCGTGCCGCTGAAGGACCAGGGCGTGGAGTTCGAGCCCGCCGGTGGCGGTCACGACACTGGCGGCAGTTCCGGCGGTTCCGGAATGCGCCAGCAGCTGACCGACGGCGCCGGCAAGCTGCAGGCGCAGGCAGGGGACAAGGCGCGCCAGTTCGCCGACATGGGCAAGGAACGCGCGGCCGGCATGCTGGAGCAGCTCGCGACCATGCTGACCGACGCCGCGGGCCAGGTCGATGGCAAGCTCGGTGCGCAGTACGGCACCTACGCCCGCAGCGCCGCCGACACCGTTCAGGGCTTTTCGCAGCAGATCCGGGATCAGGATATCGACCAGCTGCTCGATCAGGGCCGTGAGCTGGTACGCAAGAGTCCGGCGATCGCGGTGGGCGCGGCGGCAGCGATCGGGTTCGTCCTCGCCCGCGTCGTCCAGTCCGGCATCGACACCGAGCGGCGCTGAACCCGTGGTCAACCCGCCGACCAGCATCAAGGTGTCGGTCGAGTCCTATGCTTCGACCAATCCGCCGGGCCACGAGGACGAGGGTATCTCCACCCTCGTCCATCGCGCGGTCGAGGACGCAAAGGAGCTTGCCCAGGCGGAAATCGCTCTGGTCAAGGCCAAGGCCGGCGAGCGCGCCAACGCCTACAAGAACGCGGCGATCTTCTTCGGCGCGGCCGGCGTGCTGGCGCTGTCGGCCGTCACCGCGTTGCTGGTGGGGCTGATCCTGACGCTCGCCACGCTGGTGGGCCCAGGCGGTGCTACCGCGATCGTGGTGATCGGCACGTTGGCCATCGCCGGCATCCTGGCGATGATCGGCAAGGGCAAGCTTGCACCGCCCAAGGGGGTGAAATGACGACGACACCGGACCCTGCGGAAGAGATTCGCGCAGCCGAGCAGCGGGAGGCGCTCGCGCGTCAAAAGCTCACGGGGACGCTGCAGGAATTACAGGCGCGTCTCAATCCCAAGGCGCTGGCCCGAGAGGGGGCGCGCAAGGTGGCCGACGCCGGACAGTCCGCGGCGAGCAAGGGCGCGGACGTGGCTCGTCGCAATCCGGCTCCGGTCGCCGGTGCGGCGGCGGTGGGCGTGCTGTTCCTGGCGCGCCGGCGCATCGCCGGGCTGTTCCGCCGCAAGAAGAAGAAGCTGACCGTGCCCGCGCAAGCGCGGTCTCCCGAAACCGTCTCACTCGAGGAACGCATCAATGGCCAACACGCAGCATACCAACCAGCCGAATAGCCAGGGTCAGGACGCGTCCCAGGGCGGCGCGACGGAGCGTGCGCGGGCGGCCGCCTCTGACGCCACCCGGCGCGCGGCGCAGGCGGCGGAGGCGAACCCGCTCGGCGTCGTCGCCGGCGGCCTGGCGCTCGGCGCGATCGCCGGTGCGCTGATCCCGCGCTCGGAGAAGGAGCGTCAGCTCCTTGCGCCGGTCGGTCGCAAGCTGGGCGAAGGCGCCCGGGCGGCTATCGCCGCCGCCAAGGAGGCGGGCCGGTCCGAGCTGGAGAGCCGCGGCTTCACCGCCGACGCCGGCCGCGAGCAGGCAAAGAACCTGGTCGGTGGGCTGGGCAAGGCGCTGACCACCGCGGGCGCAGCGGGCGTGAAGGCCGCGCGTGGCCAGCAGTCTGGCGGCGATCAGCAGGCCAATGACGGGATGCAGCCGCAGGCCGGCCAGCCCGCTTATTGATCTTGGCTGGGTCCACCTCGCTGGTCGGGGTGGGCGGCCTCTGAATTCACGCTCTTCTCGACCGGCCGAATTTCGTCCGGAGCGTGACCGTCTCGGCCTAAGCGGGCGCAGGGCGTCCGTCTAGCACTTAGGCCCGCCTCGAACCTGGTCGGCGGATGCGCCGGACGCGAAAAAGGGGTCGGCATCGCTGCCGACCCCTTCACGCCCTCGCCTCAGCGAACCCGGTCCTGGTGCGGCAAGCCACACTCGTCTCGGGGCCGCCGGGTCTGGCGGCCGGCTCGTCTCGCGTCAGGCCAGGGAAGGCCGTGGCGACGTCGCCTGGTTCGGTCACCGCGCCGGTGGCGTTGACGGACGCTGACCCGTTAAGGTCCGTGCCCGCCCGCACGCCCGGCGGCGGCTTCCTGCGCCGCGCCTGTGTCCGACCCAAGGGTCGACCACCTGCGCGTCGCCTTGGTCGCGTTTCGTCGATCCGCGACCGTTGCTCGGACAGCCCGATGGCTGCCTGCGCCTCGATCGTCGATCACCGATCCGGCGACCCCGTCGCACAACTCCTCCGACCGCAAGCGATCCGCGGGGCCATGCTCCGGTTCGGTCGTGATCCGGCATCTCCTTCGCCGACCGCCGGAGCGGCTGGCATACCGGCAACGCCTTTTCACCACCTTCCGCCGTTCCTGCCGAGCGCTTGCACGATCGACCGAACTTGGCGGTGCCGGCTTCCGGGGTCTTCGCGGTCTCCCACGTCGTCCTCGTCCGCTGACAACGGGAAAGTCTCACGCATCCCGAGTCGCGCAAAGCGGGCAAGTTTTCCCCGCCTGTGGATAACGGGGATCGTTACGGAAGCTGAACGGGTCGTTGTTTCCGGTTCATGCAACCGCGCGCAAAAGCGGAACGTTGCCCAACCAGACCGATCACCGATGGAGTATGATCATGCGTAAGCTCATCCTGGCGCTCTCCGCCGCCGCAGTTGCGATGCCGGTCGCCATGCCGGTCGAGGCCGATGCGCAGCGCCGCGCCTATCGCGAGTGGCGCGGCCGCGACGGCCGGCTCTATTGCCGCCGCTCGAACGGCACGACCGGGCTGGTGGTCGGCGGCGTCGCCGGCGCGCTGGCCGGCCGCGCGATCGACACCGGCGGCGACCGCACCATCGGCACGCTGGGCGGCGCGGCGCTGGGCGCCCTGGCCGGCCGGGCGGTGGAGCGCGAGACCAGCCGTCCCCGTCGCTGTCGCTAACCCCTCCACGTCGGCGGACTCGACGGCTTTGGCCGTCGGGTCGCTACGACCATAATCCGGGCGCGCCTAGACCTGCTAGGCGCGCCCTTCCGCGCACGTTAAAGCCCGCCCATGCCGGTCCTCTTGGTCATGCTTGGCGGCGCGCTCGGTGCGGGTGCGCGATATCTGCTCAACGACGCGATGCTTGCCTGGCTGGGTCGCGGCTTCCCCTGGGGTACGTTGGCCGTCAACATCCTGGGCGGGCTATTCGCCGGCCTGCTGCTCGCCCTGCTCGCCCGCCCCGATGCATCGGAGCCATGGCGGCTCTTCCTCGGCGTCGGCCTGCTCGGCGGCTTCACGACCTTCTCGGCCTTTTCCATCGAGGTCGTCGCGATGGCTGAGGCCGGACAGCCCACGCTCGCGATCGGCTATGCCGCCCTCTCGGTCGGAGCCGCGACGGCGGCCGTCGTGATCGGCGCTGCGATCGGACGAGTGCTCACGTGAGCGACGCCACCCCCTCCCCGTCGGGCCGCCAGTTCACTGTCTCTCCAGACGACGACGGCATCCGGCTCGACCGTTGGTGCAAGCGCCACCTGCCGGAGGTGAGCTTCACCACCGTCGCCAAATGGGCGCGGACCGGCCAGATCCGCATCGACGGCGCGCGCGCCACGCCGGGCGACCGGGTCGAGGCGGGCCAACAGCTCCGCCTTCCGCCAGCGGAACCGCCCCGCGCGCCCGCGCGCCGCGCGCCCGAGCGCCCGCCCCTCACCGCCGACCAGATCACCTTCGCGCAAGAGATGGTGATCCATCGCGACGCGCAGGCCCTGGTCCTGAACAAGCCGCCCGGCCTGGCAGCGCAGGGCGGCACCAAGACAACCGAGCATGTCGACGCGCTGCTCCACGCCTTTGCGGAAGGAGACGCGCGTCCCAAGCTCGTCCACCGGCTCGACAAGGACACGTCCGGCGCGCTGTTGGTGGCCCGCACCTCCCGCGCGGCCGCGTTCTTCGCCAAGACCTTCTCCGGCCGGACCGCGAAGAAGGTATACTGGGCGCTCATCGTCGACGTGCCGTCGATCGACGACGGCATCGTCGAGCTACCGATCGCCAAGCAGCCCGGCACGGGCGGCGAAAAGATGCATGTGGACGAGGAAAACGGCCAGCCCGCGCGGACGCGTTATCGCGTCATCGAACGTGCGGGCAACAGGGCGGCCTGGGTCGAGTTACAACCGTTCACCGGGCGGACTCACCAGTTGCGCGTCCACATGGCCGCGATCGGCCACCCCATCGTGGGCGACGGCAAGTACGGAGGGCAGGCCGCGTTCCTGACCGGCGGCATCAGCCGCAAGATGCACCTCCACGCCCGCCGCCTGCGGGTCGACCACCCGGACGGCGGTCAGATCGATGTTTCCGCCGAGCTGCCCCAGCACTTCGCGGATAGCCTGGCCAGTCTTGGCTTCGAACAGATGCTAGGCGACCAGCTGCCGATCGACGAGGCCGGCCCGCCCAGCCGCGCGGCGAAGAAGCAGGCCGCCAAGGCGCATGCGAAGACGGTCCGCAAGGCGCGACGCGGCGAGCGCCGGAGCCGCGGTGGTCGCTGACGGTCAGTCGATCCAGACCGGGTCGCCCAGCCGGACACCGCCCGGCCGCGCGACGGAGGCATAGGTCGTGAACGCGTTGCCGAACGCCTGTGCCACCGTTCGGAGCACTCCGGCATCGCGCTCGCCCGTTTCAGGATCGATCGTCACCATGGCGCAGCGCGGCGCTCCTGCCGCGAGCAACAGCTCGGCCCCCTCGCCGAATCCCAGCCGGCCCGACCACCGCTCGTCACGCTCTTGGCTCTCGACCACGATGTTCGCACGGAACCGGCGCGGATCGAGCGGCACGCCATGAGCGGCCTTCAGCGCCTGCAGGCTTGCCGTGCTTACGACAGAAAGGGGCATGGCGTCATAACACCCGGACCCGAGCTGGATCAGCGCCAGGGCACGTCCGCTCGCCGCTTCCAGCCGCTCGCGCAACGTGTCGGAGCGCAGGTCCAGCCGCTCACCCTCGGGTGAGACGACGCAGATCGTGGAAGTCCGCGGCGCGTCGGGATCATCGAAGGTCGCACGGTACCGGACGAGCATGGACAGGTCGCGCCCGGTGAACCACGGGAAGCGCGTCCGATCGTCTCGCTTTACGAAGGCGTATTGCCGATCGCCTTCCATCCCCTGCCAGTCGATGTCAGCCGACGCGCGCTCCTCTCCCGCCATGGACTTGACCGGAAAACGCGCAATCCCCACGACATGGCCGACCAGCCTCGACATGCCCCTGCTTAGGCGCGGGTCGTGGATACGGCAACGCAGCCGGCGCGCCGCTGGCTCTCTTCCACTGACTCCCCATATTGGGACCAATGCAGCCTCTCCCTGACCACCTCGCCCGTCGCCGCTGGTTCGCGATTACCCTCACTCGCCTGGCCGGCACCGCGGGCGCCGTGTTCGGCCTCGTACTGATCGGGCGCAGCCACGCATTGGGCGACCGGCTGCTCGGCGGCGCGATCGTGCTCGCGGCCTTGCTGATGGTTGCTACCGTGCCGCGCGCGCTCGCGCACCGCTGGCGGACGCCGCAGCCGTGAAGCGGTTCTGGAAGGAGGTAGCGGTCACGCCCAAGCTGGGCATCGCGCTCGACGCTCGCCCCGTCCGCACGCCGGGCCGTGCGCCGCTGATCCTTCCCACGCCCGCGCTCGCCGAGGCGGTCGCGGCAGAATGGCTCGCGGTCGGCGACACCGTCGACCCCCGCGCGATGCCGCTGACCGGCCTCGCCAACGCCGCCATCGACCGGATCGCACCCGACCGCGAAGCTTTCGCCGCCGGCATCGCGCGCTACGGCGAGAACGACCTGCTCTACTATCGTGCCGAGAGCCCGCCGGAGCTGGTCGCACGCCAGCAGGCTGCCTGGGATCCCGTGCTGGCCTGGGCTCGGCGGCGGTACGACGTTCATTTCGAGCCGACCTGCGGCGTCATGCACCGTGCCCAGCCCGCCGCGACGATCGCGCGCCTCGCCGAGGCGACGGCCGCGCTCGACCCCTGGACGTTGGCGCCGGTATCGCCGCTCGTCACCCTTAGCGGCTCGCTCCTGCTCGCGCTCGCGCTCGTGGAGGACGAACTCGACCCCGATCAGGCCTGGGCAGCCGCGCATGTCGACGAGGACTGGCAGGCCGAGCAATGGGGAGACGACCCACTTGCCGCAGACCGCCGCGCCCACCGCCGGCGCGAGTTCGATGCGGCTGTGCTGTTTCTGAACTCCCTTTCCTCGCAGGAGAGGGAAGGAGCCGAGCGAAGCTCGGCGGAAGGGTGAGGATCGAAAGCGAGACTACCCTCACCCCGCCCGCTTTGCGGGCCGCCTCTCTCCCACAGGAGAGGGGCTGTCAGCGCGTCATGCTGCGGATGAACCCGATCAGCCCGGTCTGCCGGCTGCGCTTCAGCCGCTCGGCGGCCAGGATCGTGCGGACGCTGGCGAAGCACTGCTCCACATCGTCGTTGACCAGGACATAGTCGTAGCCGTCCCAGTGGCTGACCTCGTTCGCCGCGCGCGCCATGCGGCGCTCGATCACCTCGGCCGCATCCGTGCGGCGGTTGGTCAGCCGCTGACGCAATTCTTCCATGGAGGGGGGGAGGATGAATACGCGCACAACATCGCCGCCGGCGATCTGGTGCAGCTGCTGCGCGCCCTGCCAGTCAATGTCGAACAGCACGTCCTTGCCCGCCGCCAGCATGGCGTCGACCGGCGCGCGCGGCGTGCCGTAGCGCTCGTCGAAGACGTGCGCCCATTCCAGAAAAGCGTTGTCGGCGACCATGGCGCGGAAGCGCTCCAGGTCCACGAAGTGGTAGTCGCGCCCGTCCACCTCGCCCGGCCGCATCGGCCGGGTGGTCGCGCTGACCGACATGGCCAGCTCAGGCTCGGCGGCCAGAAGCTTTCGGGCGATCGTCGATTTGCCCGCGCCGGACGGCGAGGACAGGACGAACAGCACGCCGCGGCGGCGAAAGCCGTGCGGGTCGTCGGGGGTGCGGGCCGGCATGGCGGCCCTGTGGCCGCGCAAGCCTTAACGCGTCAACCCAGGTTGGCCCCCAACCGGGCGGCGGCGCGTCAGTAGCCCTGCCGCCCCATGCGCCGCCGGTTCATCGCCTGGCGCGCGACGTAGGCCCCGCCCAGCACGAGCCCGAGCGGCCCCATCCGGCGCATCGCGCCGCCCGCCAGCGCGCCCATCAGCGCGCCCTTGACGCCGCCGCGACCATCGCGCCGATCCAGCTCCCGCCCGACCATCGCGCCCACAATCTTGCCGATCATGCCTTTACTCCTTCGAGAAGAAGAAATGCCGAGAGCGTAATGAGTTCCCGCTACCGTCCAAGCATCCGCTCCGGCCGGACCACCCGATCGAAGGTGGCTTCGTCCACTAGCCCCAATGCCGTGCCCGCCTCCTTCAGCGTCAGCCCCTCAGCATGGGCGTGCTTGGCGATCTTGGCCGCGTTGTCATAGCCGATCTCCGGCGCGAGCGCGGTGACCAGCATCAGCGATCGACCGACCAGCTCGGCGATCCGATCCTCGTTCGCCGTCATGCCATCGACACAGCGCTCGGCGAAGCTGACCATCCCGACGCTGAGCAGGTGAACGGAGCGGAGCACGTTCGCGCCGATCAGCGGCATGAACACATTGAGCTCGAAATGCCCCTGCATCCCGCCGACCGTCACCGCGGCGTGGTTCCCGATCACCTGCCCCGCGACCATGGTCAGGCTCTCCACCTGTGTCGGGTTGACCTTGCCCGGCATGATGGAGCTGCCCGGCTCGTTGGCCGGCAACGACAGCTCGCCGAGCCCGGAGCGCGGCCCGGAGCCCAGGAAGCGGATGTCGTTCGCGATCTTGGTAAGCGCGACGGCGAGCGCGTTCAGCGCGCCGGAGAAGAAGACGAGCGCGTCCTTGGCCGCAAGCTGCTCGAACTTGTTGGGCGCGGGCTCGAACCGCGTTCCGGCGATGGCGGAGACGGCCTCGCACATATCCTCCGCCCAGCCTGGGGGAGCGTTGAGCCCAGTCCCGACTGCGGTACCGCCGATCGCCAGCCTGCGCAGGTCGCCCTCGAGCGCCGCGACGATCCGCGTCCGGCAACTGGCTAGCTGCGCCGCATAACCTGAGAACTCCTGTCCCAGCGTCAGCGGCGTCGCGTCCTGCGTGTGTGTGCGGCCGATCTTGACGATCTCGTCCCACTCCCGCGCTTTGGCGGAGAGCGCCGCCTCCAGCCGGTCGAGCGCGGGCAGCAGCTTGGCCTCCGTCGCGAGAACGGCCGCGACGTGGAGCGCCGTCGGGAAGCTGTCGTTGGACGACTGCGACATGTTGACGTGATCGTTCGGGTGCACCGGGGCCTTGCCCCCGCGCGTTCCCGCCAGCGCTTCGTTGGCGCGGCCCGCCAGCACCTCGTTCACGTTCATGTTGGTCTGCGTGCCCGACCCCGTCTGCCAGATGACGAGGGGGAACTGGTCGTCCAACTTGCCCGCGACCACCTCTTCCGCCGCCGCCTCGATCGCATCGGCGAGATCGGCGGGCAGGCCATGGCGGCGGTTCACCCGCGCCGCCGCCTGCTTCACGATCGCCTGCGCGCGGACGATGTCGATCGGCATGCGCTCGGAGGCGCCGAACGGGAAGTTCTCGATCGAGCGCTGCGTCTGCGCGCCCCAATAGGCGTCGGCGGGAACCTCGATAGGTCCGATCGAGTCGGTTTCAGTGCGGGTCTCGGTCATGCGATCCTCAACGGCGCCGCCGCGGCGGGGTTGCGCCCGAACGGGCTTCCATGCGTTAGGCGCACATGGCCAAGTCCGCGACCGACCTGATGCAGGAGATCATCTTTTCCGCCGTGCTCGACGCGGTGGTGGCGCTCAGGACGTCCGCCAAGGGGCTGCCGAACGCGCTCTGGCGCGACGTCGGCGCGGTGCATCCGAACACGACGATGAAGGATCTGGCGCCCGAGGTGCAGGCGGCGATCAACGAGAGCGTCCGCACCGCCTTCGCCAAGCTGCGGCAGGGCGGCTACGCGGTGACCAGCGGCGTCCCCGAGGAGCGCCGCGGCCCGCCTCGCCCGCCCCGGCCCAAGCCGAGCGGCCCGCCAACGGTCGAGACCCGCCGCCGGCCGCAGACCCGGACGCCGCCCAGAAAGCCACCAGCCAAGCCCACATAATCGTCACCCCGGCCTTGAGCCGGGGTCCCGCTGGAACCGAGCCGCGTCGCGGAAGTGAATTTCCGCGACGTCGAAGCTCGGCTGACGCCGAGCCCGGCCGCGCTGGCGCGTCTCGTAGGCAGCTTGCGCTGCCTGCGTGCGCGCTGGCGCGCTACTTTTTCCTTTTGAAATCCACCGACACGACGTTCGACCCGTCCTCCGCCGGCTGCGCCACGGGCCCGTCGTTCTCCGCCGTCTCGTGCTCGGTCGCGCCGCCATCCTCCTGCGCCTGGAAGCGCAGCTCGAAATTGACGGCCGGGTCGTGGAAGCCCGTGATCGCGGAATACGGAATGACCAGCTTCGACGGCACCTGGTTGAAGCTCAGCCCCACCGAGAAGCGCTGCGCGTCGACGGTCAGGTCCCAGAACCGATTCTGGAGCACGATCGTCATCTCGTCCGGGAATCGCTCGACCAGCCGCTTGGGAATGTCGACGCCAGCGCCTTGCGTCTTGAAGGTGATATAGAAATGATGGTCGCCGGGCAGCCCGCCCGTCTCCGCGACCGTGCCCAGCACCCGGCCCACGACCGCGCGCAGCGCTTCCTGGACGATCTCGTCGTACGGGATCAGGCTGTCGGGCAGGCCGTCGGTCATGTCCTCTTGGGTAGCGGGCCGGACGGCCCGGTCAAGGTTGCTTGGGCGAGCCGAGCCGCTATGGCGACCGCGCCATGCGCACCGCCACCATCGAACGCAACACCAGCGAGACCAGGATCGCGGTCACGGTCGACCTCGACGGTACCGGCCGCTACGATATCGCTACCGGGATCGGCTTTTTCGATCACATGCTGGAGCAGCTATCCCGCCATTCGCTGATCGATATCCACCTGCGGACCGAGGGCGATCTTTACATCGACCAGCACCATACGGTCGAGGATACGGGGCTGGCGCTCGGCCAGGCGATCGCCCAGGCGCTGGGCGACAAGCGCGGCATCCGCCGCTACGGCGACGCGCTGTCGCCGATGGACGAGTGCCTGACGCGCGTCGCGCTCGACATCTCGGGGCGGCCCTGGCTCGTGTGGAAGACGCAGTTCAGTCAGAAGCGTCTGGGCGAGATGGACACCGAGCTCTTTCAGCACTGGTTCCACAGCTTCGCCCAGACCGCCGGCATTACGATCCACGTCGAGACGCTCCACGGCGAGAACAATCACCACATCGCCGAAAGCGCCTTCAAGGGCCTTGCCCGCGCGCTCCGGCAGGCGGTGGAGATCGACCCGCGCAAGGCGGACGCGGTGCCCTCGACCAAAGGCGTCCTGTGACGCTGGCCCTGATCGACATCCAGTCCGGCAACCTCCACTCGGTCGAGAACGCGCTCCGCGCTGCTGGCTGCGACGACCTGGTGGTCACTGCCGACCCCGATCAAGTCCGGGCGGCCGACCGCATCGTGCTTCCCGGCGTGGGCGCCTTCGCGACCTGCGCGGCCAACCTGTTCGGCATCGCTGGGCTCCGCGAGGCGCTGGATGAGGCCGTGCTGGAGCGCGGCGCGCCCTTTCTTGGCATCTGCGTCGGTATGCAGCTCCTCGCCCATCGTGGGGAGGAGGGCGAAGGAGCGGCCGGTCTATGCTGGATCGGCGGCACCGTCCGGCGCATCCCGGCGGCGCCCGACCGCCGCGTCCCGCATATGGGCTGGAACGACGTGCGCCCGGTCGGCGCAGGTGGGCTGATCCAGCCGGGTGAGGCCTATTTTCTGCACAGCTATGCCTTCGCCGCAGACGATCCTTCGGACGTGGCAGCCTGGACCAGCCACGGCCGCGACGTCGTAGCAGCGGTCGAATACGGCCCGATCCTGGGGGTGCAGTTCCACCCGGAGAAGAGCCAGCGGTACGGCATCGACCTGCTGCGGAGCTTCCTCGCATGGCGGCCGTGATATGATCGTCTTTCCCGCGATCGACCTGAAGGCCGGCAAGGTCGTGCGCCTGGCCGAGGGCGATATGGACCGCGCGACGGTCTATCGTGACGACCCGGCTCAGCAGGCGGCCGACTTCGCCGCGGCCGGGGCGGAGCACCTCCACGTCGTCGACCTCGATGGCGCGTTCGCGGGCCAGAGCGTCAACGGCGGCGCGGTCGCGGCAATCCTCCAGGCCTTCAACGGACACGTCCAGCTCGGCGGCGGCGTCCGCACGCGCGAGGCGGTCGAGCGCTGGTTCGCGCTGGGCGTCTCGCGCCTGGTGCTCGGCACCGCCGCGCTGGAAGACCCCGATTTCGTCCGCGACGCGGCGCGCGACTGGCCGGGCGGCGTCGTCGTCGCGGTGGACGCCAAGGACGGCATGGTCGCGACCCGCGGCTGGGCGGCGGTGTCCGACGTGCCCGTCGTCGACCTCGCCCGCCGCTTCGAGGACGCGGGCGTCGCCGCCCTGCTCTTCACCGATGTCGGCCGCGACGGGCTGCTGAAGGGCTGCAACGTCGAGGCGACCGTCGACCTCGCCCGCGCGGTCGACATCCCCGTCATCGCCAGCGGCGGCGTGAAGGGCATCGCCGATATCCACATCCTCGCGCTCCACGCCCGCGACGGCATCGAAGGCGTGATCTGCGGCCGCGCCCTCTACGACGGTCGCCTCGACCTGGCGGCGGCGCTGAGCGTGGCGAGGGCGGCGTGATGGTTCGCGCAGAGGCGCAGAGGGCGCTGAGGGGTTCCGCGCGCGACGGCGCGCATGCTCGAAACCACGTCGCGATGAAGGGCCACACTGCGGCCACACACGCCGTCTCTGCGTCCTCTGCGCCTCTGCGCGAGCCGAGAAAATGACCGTCCGCACCCGCGTCATCCCCTGTCTCGACGTGGCGAACGGCCGCGTGGTGAAGGGCGTGAACTTCGTCGCGCTCCGCGATGCGGGCGACCCTGTCGAACAGGCCCGCGCCTACGACGCGGCCGGCGCGGACGAGCTCTGCTTCCTCGACATCACGGCCAGTCACGAGGAGCGCGGCACGCTGCTGGACATCGTGCGGCGCACCGCGGCCGTCTGCTTCATGCCGCTCACCGTAGGCGGTGGCGTGCGCTCGGCGGAGGACGCCCGCGCGCTGCTGCTGGCGGGCGCGGACAAGGTCGCGGTCAATTCCGCCGCGGTCGCCCGGCCGGAGGTCGTGGCCGAGATCGCCGAGCGTTTCGGCAGCCAGTGCGTCACCGCCTCCGTCGACGCGCGGCAGGTCGGCCCCGACCGTTGGGAGGTCTTCACCCATGGCGGCCGCCGCGCCACCGGCCTCGACGCGGTCGACCATGCCGTTCGCCTGGCCGGGCTCGGCGCGGGCGAGTTGCTCGTGACCTCGATGGACCGGGACGGTACGCGCGACGGCTACGATCTCGCCCTCACCCGCGCGATCGCCGACCGGGTCAGCGTGCCGGTGGTGGCCTCGGGCGGCGTCGGCAGCCTCGACCACCTCGTCGCCGGCGTGGTGGAGGGCCACGCCAGCGCCGTGCTGGCCGCCAGCATCTTCCATTTCGGCGAGGCCAGCATCGCCGATGCCCACCGCGCGCTGGCGGCGGCGGGCGTGCCGGTGCGCACACACCGTGCTCCCGCGCAGGCGGGGGTCTAGGGCCGCAAGCGGGCTCCCCTGCGGCTCTGGGCTCCCGCCTGCGCGGGAGCACCGGGAGGTTGACCCCTGCGTGGCTCTCCCCCACGCAACCAGCATGCAGGACGACCCCCTCGACCGCCTCCAGGCCACCATCCAGGCCCGTCGATCGGCCCCGGCCGACGCGTCCTACACCGCCCAGCTCTTCGCGCGCGGCCGCCCCCGGATCGCGCAGAAGCTGGGCGAGGAAGCGATAGAGACGGTCATCGCCGCCATCGGTGGAGACCCGGCGGCGATCGTGCCCGAAGCCGCCGATCTCCTATATCACCTGCTGGTCCTGCTCACCGACGCTGGCCTGGCCCTGGACGATATTCGGGCGGAGCTCACCCGACGCGAGGGTCTGGGTGGGCTGGAGGAGAAGGCCGCGCGCCAACGTGCCGGGTAGCGCCCGGCCCGGGTGCGGATCGCGCTGTCCTACAGGCTCCGCGTGTGTCACGTCGCAAGATGATGGCGGAGCACGGAGCATCTCGGACCGGCGAACAGGTGGAGTGTTCGAGCGCCCCTGTCTCCCCCAGGATTTTCGCGATTTACGGCACCTTTGACACCTTCCGCTGCGATCGGGGACGATTATGCCTGTCGACGCCACCCTGCCCTATGATCCCGACAACATCTTCGCCCGCATCCTGCGCGGCGAGATCCCGTCCCGGCGCGTGTACGAGGACGAGTGGGCGGTGGCGTTCCACGACATCGCACCGCAGGCCTCGACCCATATCTTGGTGATCCCGCGCGGCCCCTACGTTTCGTGGGACGACTTCTCCGCCCGCGCGTCCGCCGAGGAGATCGCCGGGTTCGTGCGCGCGGTCGGCCATGTCGCGCGCGAGCAGGGTCTGGTCGCGCCGGGCTATCGCCTGCTCGCGAACACGGGGCTGCACAGCGGGCAGGAGGTGCCGCACCTTCATGTCCACCTCTTCGGAGGTCAGCCGCTCGGCCCCATGCTCACGCGCTAAGCGCTTGCGCGCGGGGCGGGAGCCGTTAGGTTCCGCGCCTTCATGGGAGGGGCGTTCCGCGCCCGCCGCGAGAACGATAAAGGACTTGCCCGCTTTATGATCTTCGGTCGCGTTAAGTCGCTGGATTCGATCCTGGCGACGGCCGAGCGCAAATCGCTCCATCGCACGCTCGGCTGGTTCCAGCTGACCCTGTTCGGCATCGGCTGCGTGATCGGAACGGGCATCTTCGTGCTGACGGCGGCCGGCGCGCAGAAGGCGGGGCCGGGCCTGATGCTCGCCTTCGCCATCGCGGGCGGGATCTGCATCGTGGCGGCGCTCTGCTATGCGGAGATCGCGGCGATGATTCCCGTGGCGGGCTCCGCCTACACCTACACCTACGCCTCGATGGGCGAGCTGCTCGCCTGGACCGTCGGCTGGGCGTTGGTGCTCGAATATGCGGTCGCCGCGTCCGCGGTGGCGGTCGGCTGGTCGGGCTATTTCACCGGCACCATCCTGAACGAGTTCTTCGGCATCCAGCTGCCCGCCTGGCTGTCCGCCGGGCCCCTGGCGTTCGGCGGCGCGGAGGGCGGGTTCATCAACCTGCCGGCCGTGTTCATATCGCTCGTCGTGACCGGCCTGCTGGTGATCGGCACCAGCGAGAGCGCGAAGGTCAACGCGGTCCTGGTGCTGATCAAGGTGACGGCGCTGACCGCGTTCATCGCGCTGACGCTGCCGTCCGATTTCTTCTCGACCGACAAGTTCAGCCCCTTCCTCCCCGCCGGGACGTTCGGCGGGTTGGGGACGGGCGTGGGCGCCGTCGGCGCGGCGGCCACGATCTTCTTCGCCTATGTCGGCTTCGACTCTGTCTCCACGGCGGCGGAGGAGACGAAGAACCCGCAGCGCAACGTGCCCATCGGCCTGATCGGCTCGCTGCTGTTCTGCACCGTCTTCTACATCCTGGTCGCAGCCGGCGCGATCGGCACCATCGGCGGGCAGCCGATCATGGGTCCGAACGGCGTGCCGCTGCCGACCGGGTCCGAGGAGCTCGCCCGCCAGTGCGCGCTGCCGCAGCATGCCGAAGCGCTCGTCTGCTCCAACGAGGCGCTGGCGCATGTGCTGCGCTCCATCGGCTTCGGCGCGGTCGGTAACCTGCTGGGCATCGCCGCCTTCATCGCCCTGCCCTCGGTCATCCTGGTCCTCCTCTTTGGTCAGACCCGCATCTTCTTCGTGATGAGCCGCGACGGCCTGTTGCCGGAGGCGCTCAGCCGAGTGCACCCGAAGTGGAAGACGCCGCACGTCGTCACGATCGTGACCGGCGTCGTCGTCGCGGTCGCCGCCGCCTTCTTCCCGGTCGGTCAGCTCGCCGACTGGGCGAATGCGGGCACCTTGTTCGCGTTCATGATGGTCGCGATCTGCGTCATGATCCTGCGCCGCACCGCGCCGAACGCGCCGCGTTCGTTCCGCACGCCGCTCCTGTGGCTGGTCGGGCCGGCCACGATCGCGGGCTGCATCTTCCTCTTCCTCAACCTGCCCTGGCAGGCGATCCTGGTGTTCGTGATCTGGGCGGCGCTCGGCTTCGTCGCCTATTTCGCCTATGGCCGCCATGTCAGCCATCTCGGCCGCGGCATCGTCGAGGTGCCCGAGGCCGAGCTGTCGCGCCTGGAGCCGGACGTCCCCGGCGTTCACTGATCCGGGGGGCTCCCGCCACGGCGGGAGCCCGGCGGTCAGGCCAGCTCGCCCGCCAACGTCTTCAGGTCGGCGAGCGGACGCGCGCCCACATGGCTGATCACCTCGGCCGCGCAGATCGCGCCCAGGCGCAGGCTGCGGGCGAGATCGAGCCCATGGGTCTGGCCATGCAGGAACCCCGCCGCGAACAGGTCGCCCGCCCCCGTCGTGTCGACCACCTGGTCGATCGGCTCGGCCGCGACCTCGGTCCGCTCGCCGCCGCGCATGGCCAAGGCGCCGCGCTCGGACAGGGTGCAGACCAGGGTCTCCACCTTCGGCGCGACCGCCGCGATCGCGGCCTCGATATCGGTCGTCTCGGTCAGCGCCATCAGCTCCGCCTCGTTCGCAAAGACCAGGTCCACCTGCCCCTCGTCGATCAGCTGCAGGAAGTCGGCTCGGTGCCGGTCGATGACGAACTCGGCCGAGGTGGTGAACGCGACCTTGCGCCCCGCCCCCTTGGCGACCGCAATCGCCTCGCGCATCGCCGCCCGCGGCTCCTCCGGGTCCCAGAGGTAACCCTCGATGTAGAGATAGGCGGCATCCGCGATCAGCGCCCGGTCGAGCGCCTGGGTGGGCAGATAGTGCGACGCGCCGAGGAAGGTGTTCATCGTCCGCTGTCCGTCCGGCGTGACGAAGATCAGGCACCGCCCGGTAGTCGGCTGGCCGGCGCGCGCGGGCACGTCGAAGCGGATGCCGCTCGCCCGGATATCGTGCGCGAAGATGTCGCCCAGCTCGTCGTCCGCGACCTGCCCGATGAAGGCGCACGCCGAGCCGAGCATCGCCATGCCAGCGACGGTGTTCGCCGCCGATCCGCCCGACACCGTCTGGCCCGGCCCCATGCTGGCGTAGAGCGCGTCCGCATCGGCGGGCGAGAAGATCAGCTGCATCTGCCCCTTGGTCATGCCGTGCTCGGCCACGAAGGCGTCGGTGGCGGGCGAGAGGATGTCGACGATGGCGTTGCCGATCGCGACCACGTCGTAACGAGGCTGGTTCAAGGCGGGCTCCGATGATGGGACGGCGCAGCCTCTAGCGACGTGTGCCGGCCGGCGATACCCTTGCGGCGATGCGGACCACGTTCATCGCCGGGACGGCGCTCCTCGCGCTTACCGGCTGCGGAGCCTCGACCGAGCGGCCCCGAAGCGTCGCGGAGCGCGCCCCCCCGCCGGTACTACCGCCGGGGCTGGACCGGGTAATGGGTCAGGACGCGCCCGCGCTGGCCCGCCTGTTCGGCCAACCTGCCGCGGAGGTGCGGGAAGGCGCCGCGCGCAAGCTCCAGTTCGCCGGGCCGATTTGCGTCCTGGACGCCTATCTGTATCCGAAGGGGGACGCCGCGCCACGCGTGACCTGGGTCGACGCGCGCCAGCCCGATGGCAGCCCAATCGATCGGGCAAGCTGCGTCGCCGCACTCACCCGGCGCACGACCGAGAAGCCCTAGGGGAGCACAAGCTCGGCCCACTCCGCCCGAGCGTCTTCATCGCGTTCTTCAGGGCGCCGACGGCCCGCCTCCTCGGCCCAGCGAAGCGGGTCGAGGCGTCGCAGCGCCCAAATGGCCGCGCCGCGCACGAGGGCTGCGGGATCGTCCAGCAGCGCGAGCACAGGCGGCAGCAGCGCGGGCGATCCGCTGTTCCCCGCCGCGATCAGCACGTTGCGGATGAAGCGGTCGCGTCCGATCCGCTTGATCGGCGATCCGGCGAACAGCTCGCGGAACCCCGCATCGTCCAGCTGGAGGAGGTCGGCAAGCGCGGGCGCGGTCAGCTCGGCGCGGGGGTGGAAGGCGAGCTGGGCGTGCGCGGCCTGGGCGAACTTGTTCCAGGGGCAGACGGCCAGGCAGTCGTCGCATCCATAGATCCGGTTGCCGATCGCCGGGCGGAACGCGGCCGGGATCGGTCCGGCATGCTCGATCGTCAGGTAAGAGATGCATCGGCGCGCGTCGAGCTGATAGGGCGCGGGAAAGGCGTCGGTCGGACAGGCGCGCTGGCAAGCGTCGCACGACCCGCAGGTCGCGCGGCCGGGCGCATCGGGGGCGAGTTCCATCGTCGTATAGATCGCGCCCAAGAACAACCAGCTGCCATGGTCGCGGCTGACCAGGTTGGTATGTTTGCCCTGCCAACCCAACCCGGCCGCCTCGGCCAGCGGCTTCTCCATCACGGGCGCGGTGTCCACGAACACCTTGAGCGGCGCCGCGCATTCCGCCGCCAGCCAGCGCCCCAGCGCCTTCAGCTGTCGCTTGACCAGGTCGTGATAGTCCTGCCCCTGCGCATAGACGGAGATGCGGCCGACCTCGCGCGCCCCGGCCAGCGCCAAGGGATCGGCAGCGGGCGCGTAGGACATGCCGAGCGCGATGACGCTGCGCACCTCGGGCCACAAAGCCGTGGGGCTCTCGCGATGGTGCGCGCGCTCGGCCATCCAGATCATGTCGCCGTGCCGCCCTTCGGCAAGCCACTGGCGCAACCGCTCTCCGGCGCGGGGCGCCGCGTCCGCCCGGGCGATCCCGCACGCCACGAAACCCAGCTCCGCCGCCTTGGTCTTGATCCGCTCCTCTAGGGTATCGCTCTGCACGTGCCGGCCATAGCTGCTTCATGCCGAGCTTGTCGAAGCACCGCTGTTTCTTCTAACCGGGCGACGCGAACGGCCCTTCGACAGGTTCAGGGCGAACGGTGAAGGGGCTGAGGCTTGGGTTCCGATCTGGCGGTCTCCGCCTCCGGCCTGATAAAGCGCTTCGGCGACCGTGTCGTAGTGCGCGGCGTCGACCTGCAGGTCCGACGCGGCCAGATCTATGGCGTGCTCGGGCCCAATGGAGCGGGCAAGACCACGACGCTCAGGATGCTTCTCGGGATCATCGAGCCCGATGGCGGCGAGCGCACGCTGTACGACAGCCCGCACCCGCGTGACGCCAGCGACCGTGTGGGGTACCTGCCGGAAGAGCGCGGCCTCTACCCCGCAATGAAGGCGCGGGAGGCGATCGCCTTCATGGGCGCGCTGCGCGGGTTGCCCTGGCGGACCGGACGGGCGCGGGCGGTCGAGCTGCTCGAGGCGGCGGGGCTCGGCCATGCCGTCGACAGCAAGATTAAGAAGCTGAGCAAGGGCATGGCGCAGCTCGTCCAGCTGCTGGGCTCGGTCGTGCATCAGCCCGACCTGCTGGTGCTCGATGAGCCCTTCTCGGGCCTTGATCCCGTCAACCAGGAGCGGCTCGAGAAGCTGATCGTGGCCGAACGCGACCGTGGCGCCACCATCCTTTTCTCCACCCACATCATGTCCCATGCCGAGCGGCTCTGCGACCGCCTCGCGATCATCGCCGGCGGCCAGCGCCGGTTCGAAGGCACGGTCGACGATGCGCGTGCGACGCTGCCGCAGCGGGTCCATTATCAGCCGCGCAGCGGCGGGGCGGAGCTCGCCGCACTGCTCCCTCCCGACGCGCAGGCGGAGCCGGGCGGCTGGCGCTTTCAGTTGCCCGACGACGGCGTGGAGACGCTGCTCGGGCGACTGCTTGCCGCCGGTCACGGGATCGCCGGCCTCTCGATCGAACGGCCCGGCCTGCACGAGGCGTTCGTGCGCATCGTAGGCGGCGAGGAGCCGCGATGACCCGCCTTCGCCGGACCCTGCGCCAGACGCTGACGATCGCCCGCCGCGATTTCGTGGCGACGGTCTATACGCCCATCTTTCTCCTGTTCCTGCTCGCGCCGGTGATCATGGGCTCCTTCGGCGCCGTCGGAGGCCTAGGTGCGCAAAGCGTGGCCGAGGGCTCGGCCGATCGCGCGCGCATCGTCGCGATCGTGCCGGACGCGCAGGCCCGGGCGATGATCGCCGCCGACGCGCGGCTGAGGACGGGGTTTCGGGGCCGGGATGAAGCTCCCGCCGAACTGGTGACGCTCCGGCCCGGGGCCGATCTGCCGGCGCAGGCGCGCGCCGCGTTCGCCTCCAGGCAGTTCGATACGTCAGCCGTGCTGTTCGGGCCGCTCCATCGCCCGCACATCCTCTATGGCCCCCGCGGCGGCCGCAGCGCCGTCTATCTGGAGCTGCTGGCCCAGACCACGCTCGCGGCCGAGCGCCTCGGCGGCGCGCTGCCCGCGGTGACGGCCATCAAGCTGCCGATCCAGCGCACCCGAACGACCACGGGAGGCCGCAATCAGTCCGCCTTCCTTGCGGTCTTTGGCATCTTCTTTCTGACCCTGTTCCTCGCCGGCCAGGTCGTCGGAACGATGGCGGAGGAGCGCAACAACAAGGTGATCGAGGTGCTGGCGGCGGCGGTGCCTCTGGAGTCGGTGTTCCTGGGCAAGCTGCTGGGGATGTTCGGGGTCGCGCTGCTGTTCGTCGGCTTCTGGGCGACGATCATTGGCCAGATCGGCTCGTTCGTGCCGCCCGCGGTCGCGGCGGGCTTCGCGGAACTGACGCCGGCGGTCGGCCCCGGAGCGTTCGCGCTGTTGTTCGCCGGCTACTTCGCCATGGCCTATCTGCTGCTGGGTTCGGTCTTTCTCGGTGTCGGGGCGCAGGCGTCGACCCCGCGGGAGATCCAGATGCTGTCGCTGCCGATCACCATCGTCCAGGTGGCGATGTTCGCGCTCGCGACTGCGGCAGCGTCTCAGCCGGGCACCAACCTAGCCCGCATCGCGGAGATCTTTCCGCTCTCCTCGCCCTTCGCCATGGCCGGCCGGGCGGCGAACACGCCCGAGCTCTGGCCCCATTTCGCCGCGCTCGCCTGGCAGGCATTGTGGGTCGCCATCTTCATCACGCTGGGTGCTCGCGCCTTTCGACGCGGCGTGCTGCAGTCGGGGAGCGCCCGATGGTGGCGGCGCAAGCGGCAACCTATTGACATGGGTGTAAGTTAAGGCATCCTCGCGAGCGTAGGAGAGCGATCATGGCTACGCTTGCCCCCGCGACAGACGACCTTCGCCCCGTCGATCCGCTCGACGTCAGCCGAGCAGAGCTTTACCGCGACGACACCTGGCCCGCTCCGTTTAAGCGGTTGCGCGCCGAGGCGCCGGTCTATCGCTGCGAACACAGCGACTATGGTCCCTATTGGTCCGTCTCGACCTACAAGCCGATCATCGAGGTCGAATCGCTGCCGGAGATCTACTCGTCCGAAGCCGGCGGCATCACGCTCGCCGACTTCATCGAGGGTTCGTCCGACCCCCGCATGCCGATGTTCATCGCGCGCGACCGCCCGGTCCACACGGCGCAGCGCCGCACGGTCGCACCCGCCTTCACTCCGTCCGAGATGGTGCGGATGTCCGACGACATCCGCCGCCGCACTGCCGAGGTGCTCGACGGACTCGAGTGGAACAAGGAGTTCGACTGGGTCGACCAGGTCTCGATCGAACTGACCACTCAGATGCTGGCGATCCTGTTCGACTTCCCCTGGGAAGACCGGCGCAAGCTGACCTTCTGGTCCGATTGGGCCGGCGACATCGAGCTGGTGAAGACCGAAGAGCTGCGCCTTCAGCGCCTGCAGCACATGTTCGAGTGCGGAGCCTACTTCAAGAACCTGTGGGATCAGAAGGTCGGCAAGCCGCAGACGCCCGACCTCATCTCTATGATGATCCATTCGGACGCGATGGCCGAGATGGACCCGATGGAGTTCCTGGGGAATTTGATCCTGCTGATCGTGGGCGGCAACGATACGACCCGCAACTCCATGTCCGCCGCCGCCTATGGCCTGGACCTTTTTCCCGAGGAGCGCGCCAAGCTGGAGGCCAACCCGTCGCTGATCCCGAACGCGACGCAGGAGATCATCCGCTGGCAGACGCCGCTCGCCCACATGCGCCGCACGGCGACGCAGGATACCGAGCTGATGGGGCAGCACATCAAGGTGGGCGAGAAGCTGGCGCTCTGGTACATCTCCGCCAACCGCGACGAGAGCGTGTTCGGCGACGATGCGGACATCCTGCGCGTCTACCGCCCGAACGCACGCCGGCACTTGGCGTTCGGTCACGGCATCCACCGCTGCGTCGGTGCCCGGCTGGCCGAGCTGCAGATCAGCGTGCTGCTGGAGGAGATGGCGAAGCGCCGGATGCGCGTGAACGTCGTCGGCGAGCCGACCCGCGTGGCGGCTTGCTTCGTCCATGGCTATCGCAAGCTGCCCGTCGAGATCACCAGATACTGAAGGGGTCGCTGGTCTCGCTTCGGGCTGCCGGCGCACCTACATCTTGCCGATGACAGCGCCGACACGCCGCCAGATCCTCGCGACGACAAGCGCCGGGTTCGCCGGCGTCGCGCTCTGGGGCTGCCGCAGCGGCGCGGCGGACGCGGCGGAGCGCTTCGAGGTCACGTACAGCGACGCCGAATGGCGGCGGCGGTTGCCCGCTGACGCCTACAAGGTGCTGCGGCACGAGGACACGGAGCGCCCGTTCACCAGCCCTTTCAACAAGGAGCATCGCGCGGGCGTGTTCGCCTGCCGCGGCTGCGGGCTGCCGCTATTCGGCTCTCGCACCAAGTTCGACAGCGGCACCGGCTGGCCCAGCTTCTGGGCGCCGCTGCCGAACGCGGTGCGGACGAAGACCGACCGCGCGCTGCTGATGGAGCGGACCGAGGTGCATTGCCGCCGGTGCGGCGGGCATCTGGGCCATGTCTTCGACGACGGCCCCAAGCCGACGGGAAAACGCTACTGCATGAACGGCGTGGCGATGACCTTCCGGCCGGCGAGGGCCTGACGCTCAGCCCTGCTTGCGCGCGCCTGTGTTCGCGGCAAGCGCTTCGCCTTGGTCCGAACGATCCGCGTAGATGAAGCCCTTGGTCAGGTAGGTCGAGCTGCCGAGCGCGCCGCGATAGTCGACCTTCACCTGGCTCCAATCGCCAGCCGCGGACACGTCGATCGCGCGCGCGCTCCGCTCGACTCCGCCGCGGTGCGACCAGTTGGCATGGTCCAGCACCACCTCGCGATCGCTCACCACCTCGGCCACCATGGCGACATGGCCGACCCGCATGCGGCGGGTGGGCTCGAAGGCCAGCACCGCGCCGACCTTCGGCGCCTGACCACGGGCATAGCGGCCGGCCGCCTGACCCCACCAGGTATTTGCGTTGCCGCGGATCTGGATGCCCGACACGGCCCGCGCATAGGTGACGCATTGCCAGAACTGGGCGCTGGCCGGTGCCGCCGTCATTAGGGCGCACGAGGACACCAGCGCGAAGCGCGCTGCGAAACGGAACATGGGCTTGAACCCCCCCGGCTCAAAAACTGCTGTCGCCAGCGTCGCTACGCAGAGGTTCGAGCTAGCCCAAGCGCTTGGCGGTGAGTCGTTTTGTCGCCCCGACGAACGCCGGCCATCGATTCTGACACGTCGATGAACCGATTGTCGTCAGCGGCGAACGGAATGTGCAGGGCGAATCAGCCGAGCGCGCCGGGCGCCGGATTGCCCGCCAGACGGGCGAGTCGCGCCTCGTGCTCGTCCCGGCCGAACGGAAAGCGCGTGAAGATGAAGGCGGCCACGAGCGCCAGGCAGACATAGGTGACCGCATAGATGAGGCTCAGCCGATCGAGCGTCGCCGCGGGAACCTGGCCCGGTACCGCCTTGTCCGGGAACCCGGCGGCCGCGAGCATCAGCGACGACACGAAGATGCCGACGCCGCTGGTGCATTTCTGGACGAAGAAGGCGCCGGCAAAGAACAGCCCTTCCGACCGCCGCCCGGTCTTGTCCTCCGAGTCCTCTACCACGTCGGCCATCATCGACGCACCGAGGATGAAGCCCGTGATGTTGAACGCGGTCCCGATGATCGGGCACACGATCGCCAGCACCACTGCCTCGCGCGTACCAGGCGCCGGAGCGAGCCCGGCGACGCGCAGCCAGTAGTGCGTGGTGCCGATCAGCGCGCCCAAGACCACCACCGTCGCGGCGATCCGCGCCTTGCTGCCCCGCTCGCCCAGCCGGGGCGCGATCACGAAGGCGGCGGTCGCGGACAGGAGGAAGCAAACGGTGAGGATGCTGAAGTCGCGCGAGGTCAGGCCCCACACGAAGCCGTTGAGGTAATTGCCCAGCGCATAAGCGATGCCCTGGTTCGTGTAGGTGCACAGCCCCGCCAGCAGCAGGATCGCGAAGGCCCGGTTCCGCAGCGTCTGCAGCAGGTCCGCGAACAGATCGCGAAGTCGCTGCTTCTGGATCTCCGGCTGTGGCAGCTTGGGAATCTCACGGTGCGTGCCGATCGCGGAGACGAGGATCGCGATCCCCATCAACAGCGCGCTCGCGAGCGCGTAATCGGCATAGCCCTCCCGGTTCAGCATGCCCGTGCGCTCGCCGGCTCGCGGCGCCAGGAACACGGCCCAGGCGAGCAGCCCGACCCCGAGCCCGCCCGCCCAGCCGAACAGGTATCGCCACGCCATGATGCGCGTGCGCTCGTCATAATCGCTCGACAGCTCCGGGGTGAGCGCGACCGAAGGCACTTCGTAGCAGGACACCGCCGTGCGGACCACGACGGCGCAAACGAACAGCCAGACCAGCGCCGCCTGCCCCGCGGGCGGGTTCCACAACAGGTAATAGGCGACCATGATCGGCAGGGCGGAGGCGTACATCCAGGGATGCCGCCGGCCCCAGCGGCTGCGGGTGCGATCCGACGCGAACCCGACCGCCGGATCGACGAACGCGTCGATGACCAGCGCCGCCATGATCACCGCGCCGACAGTTGCAGAGGGCAGCCCGACGACTTGGTTGTAGAAGAGGAGCAGGAAGGTGCCGAACCCGGAGTCCTTCACGCCGTAGGCGACCGCGCCGAAGCCATAGGCCGCCATCACAGCGCGCGAGATGCGGCGCTTGGCGGGCGCGGCGCCCGTCATCGGAACGCGTCCAGCGCCGCCATCATCCCCGGTGCGTCCGGGTCCCAGCTGGCCCGCGTACCCACCGTCAGGCCGCCGTCGACCAGGATGTGGGTCCCCGTCACGAAGCTCGCATCGTCGCTGAGCAGGAACGCGACCGCCGCCGCGATGTCCTCGGGCCGCCCGGCGCGGGGCACCGGCTGCGCCTTGGCCGCGGCGAGCGCGATCTGATCCTTCACCGCCTCTCGCATCGCGTCCGGCACGCCGACCGAGCTGGTGAAGATGTTGGTCACAATGAAGCCCGGCACGACCGCGTTGACCCGGATCTTGTGGGCGGCAAGGTTCGCCGCGGCGACGCGCGACAGGTGCAGCACACCGGCCTTGGCGGTCGAATAGGCGACGGGCGCATAGCCCGAGCCCAGGGCCGACACCGATGAGACGTTCACCACGGCGCCGCTGCCGCGCTTCATCATCGCCGGCGCGCCATAGCGCAGTCCCATGGCGACCGAGCGCAGCAGCAGCGCCTGGGTGCGGTCCCAGTCCGCAGGCGCAATCTCCGCAATCCCCTCGCGAGCACCGCCCGCGCCGGCGTTGTTGACCAGCAGGTCGAGCCCGTCGGCCGCCTCGATCAGCGCCTCTACCTCCTCGGGCTGGGTGACATCGCAGCGTCGGAAGGCGATGCGCCCGCTCGAACCCTCGGCGAGCGCGGCGCCACCCGGCTCATCGATGTCGCCGACGAGCACGAACGCGCCCTCATCCGCCAGTCGGAGCGCGGTCGCGCGCCCGATGCCCGACGCGCCGCCCGTCACCACGGCGCGCTTGCCCTGGAACCGCATACCCACTCCTTCGCCGACGATCTCGAAACCATAGTATGGCGGCCCGCACCGTCAATCGGCGGCTCTTTGGAAGAGGTGGTCCGGCCCGCTTGCCCGCCCCGCCCCGCCCCGTTACGACGCGGGCCATGGCCCTCGATCCCGAGACGTTCGACGCCCTTCTCGACACGGTTCGGCGCTTCGTCGCCGAACGGCTACGGCCGCTGGAGGCCGAGGTGGAGGCTGAGGACGCCATCCCCGACGCGGTCCTCGCCGAGATGCGGCAGATGGGGCTGTTCGGCCTGTCGATCGCGGAGGAGTATGGCGGCCTCGGCCTGACCATGGCGGAGGAGGCGCGGGTCGCGATCGAGATGGGCCGCACCACGCCCGCGTTCCGCTCCGCCTTCGGCACCAATGTCGGGATCGGCAGCCAAGGGCTGGTGATGGCCGGCACGCCCGAGCAGAAGGCCGAGTGGCTGCCCCGCATCGCTAGCGGCGAGGTGATCACCTCTTTCGCGCTGACGGAGCCGGAGGTCGGGTCCGATAGCGGCAGCGTGAAGACGCGCGCCGTGCGGGACGGCGACGTGTACCGCCTGTCCGGCACCAAGCGCTACATCACCAACTCCGACAAGGCGCAGCTCTTCACCGTCATGGCGCGCACCGGCGAAGAAGCCGGCGGGCGCGGCGTGTCGGCCTTCCTGGTCCCGCGCGACCTGCCCGGCGTGACCCTTGGCGAGCCCGAGAAGAAGATGGGGCAAAAGGGCGCCAAGGTGTCCGACGTCCATTTCGACGACGTGCGCGTGCCCGCGGCCAATCGGCTGGGCGCAGAGGGTGAAGGCTTCAAGATCGCGATGCGGGTGCTGGATCGCGGCCGCCTGCACATCTCGGCGGTGTGCGTGGGCGTCGCGGAGCGACTGATCGCCGACTGCGTCGCCTATGCCGCGGACCGCAAGCAGTTCGGCAAGCCGATCGCGGAGCACCAGCTGATCCAGGCCATGATCGCCGACAGCAAGACCGAGGCGCTCGCCGCCCGCGCGCTGGTGCTAGAGACCGCCGTCAGGAAGGACCAGGGCGAAGACGTCGTTCTGGAAAGCGCGGCGGCCAAGTACTTCGCGAGCGAGATGGTCGGCCGCGTCGCCGATCGGGCGGTCCAGATCTACGGCGGCGCCGGCTACATCGCCGACTACGGCATCGAGCGGCTCTACCGCGACGTGCGCTTGTTCCGCATTTACGAGGGCACCAGCCAGATCCAGCAGCTCATCATCGCGCGCGAAACGCTGAAGCGCGGTGGGTAAGTTTCACACCGTCACCCCGGCCGTGGGCCGGGGTCCATCTCGCCCGCGAGCCAAAGGCTCGCGGACCGAGGGATGCCGGATCTAGTCCGGCATGACGAACTGAGGAGGAAAGCCATGGACACGACCAACCTGTTCCGCCTCGACGGCCGCGTCGCGCTCGTCACCGGCGGTTCGCGCGGCATCGGCAAGATGATCGCGGCCGGCTTCATCGCCCAGGGCGCGAAGGTCTATATCTCCTCGCGCAAGGCGCCGGCCTGCGAGGAGGCGGCGGCCGAACTCGGCCCCAACTGCGTCGCGCTGCCGCAGGACGTGTCCACGGTGGACGGCTGCAAGGCGCTCGCCGCCCAATATGCCGCGCATGAGGGCAAGCTCGATATCCTGGTCAACAACGCGGGCGCGGCCTGGGGCGTCCCGTTCGAGGAGTTCCCAGAGAGCGGCTGGGACAAGGTCATGAACCTGAACGTCAAGTCGCCCTTCTTCCTGACCCAAGCGCTGCACGAGAGTTTGAAGGCCGCGGCGTCGCGCGAGCGCCCGGCCAAGGTGATCAACATCACCTCGATCGACGGACTCCGCCTCAACCCGTGGGAGACCTATAGCTACCACGCCTCCAAGTCGGCGCTGATCTACCTGACGAAGCGCATGGCGGCCCGGCTGATCAAGGACGCCATCAACGTGACCTCGATCGCGCCGGGCGCCTTCGCCAGCGAGATGAACCGCGCCGCGCGGGATCATGGCGACTCGGTCGCGCAGGGCATTCCCGCCAAGCGGATCGGCGTGGACGAGGATATGGCGGGAGCCGCCATCTACCTCGCGAGCAGGGCCGGCGACTATGTCGTCGGCGACACGATCGTGGTCGACGGCGGCTTGGTCAACGCGGCGCTCGGCACCAGCATCGACGCGTGAGGCGAACGCTCCATTTCGAAGCGACTTAGTAGCGGTCTGGTCCGTTACGGACCTGACTGCGGGGCCAGCCAATTGCTAATGCGACCGCTTAGGTCAGTCTCTCCCATGGGGAACATGGGGGAGGAACAATGCCGGTTCAGGAACAATCTCTGCGCGCTGCGTCCGCTGCGCTGCATGCTTCGACCTATGACGTGGCGGCTGGGCTCAGCGAAGCAACGCTGACCGATTTCTTGGCAGCACATCACAGTGCCGAGGAGGCGTCAGCCTCATCCATCTACCGGGGCAAAGGACGCGCGGCCGAGATCGGCCTGTCCTGGTCCTACCACGTCAAGTCGCCCGCGCGCCTCGACCTGATGCCGATCGCCTCTGCCGCCTTCGCCCGCGTCTATGCCGGCTGGATGCGCACGGTGCCGGAGCTCGCGCGCTACGTCGATGCCAAGCGGCCGATGGGCGCCGAGCCGCACGAGACCGGCACGCTCGCCGACAACCCGCCGCCGAACGTGCAGATGCAGGTCGCAAACGTTGAAGTCATCGTCGAGACGGATACCGGCATTCGGGTGCCGTTCAACTACGCCGTCACGATCACCGGCTTTATCGAAGTCACCATCGAGGACGAAGGGCGCATGCTCCGGATCGTGCCGATCGCGGCCAAGGTGACCGATCCGGCGGCGCTGAACGCTCTCGTCGCCAACGCCGTTCCGAAGGCGGCGGGGATGCAGCCCGCCGACTGTGTGGAGCTGCGGAAGCTCATCCTCTACCTGCTCAACGTGCTGATCGCGAACCGGATCGGGTCGTTCGTCCGCCAGTTCAGCCTGCCGGTTCCGATCGACGTGGTCCAGGGCGTCACCATCGGCGATGTCGGGCTGGAGGTCGTGGACGACCTGCTGGTGCTCATGGGTCGGCTGTCGACCACGCCCCCGGCCGTCTCGAACGAGCAGGCGGCGCTCGAGTCCGGCGATCACGACTGGATCATGATGGTGGCGCAGACGGCGAAGGCCGGTCCGCCCGGCATCCTCGCCGATGCGAAGCGCATCCCCGTCCGCAGCTTGGGCGAACGGGCGGCGCTAGGCGCCTGGCCCGCGCGCGGCATGTTCATCATCCTGCACGAGCGCGTCTTCCAGGCGTTCGCCGCGACGGTGGGCTACCAGACCAGCGCCGAGTCCTGCCGCTCCGCCTTCGGCCTGAAAGGCTGCCTCGGTTACGCCATGCGGGTCTGGGGCGTGACGGCGCAGATCCGGGCCAACGCCCTGCACATCGCGGCGCAGATCCAGGCCAGCGGTTGGTTGAAGGTCTGCATCTCGACCCATTGCGGCAGCAAGTGCCACACGGTGTCCGCCAGCCCGGAAAGCCGGCCCAATTTCGACGCGATTTTCGCGATCCGCGGGCGTGAGCTTTGGCTGACCGCCGCGCCAGGCGCCTTCGAAATCCGCTGGACGATCGGTGGACTGCCTTGGCCGTTCAACAGGCTGATCGAGTGGGCGCTCAACACGCTGTCCGACGTGGCGCTTCTCTTCGCCCGCATCCTCTACCGACAATTCGAGCAGAAGCTTACGACCTTCCCGGAGGTGTTCCCCGGCACCACGCTCAAGTACGTGCCGAGCCTCGACCAACAGGTCCTGAAGGATCCGACCCAGCCCGCGCTGATGATCCTCGGCGAATTGGACTTCCTGCCGTGACCGGGCCGGAGATCGACCGCCGCAGCGCGATCGCATGGCTGGCGATCGCACCGGTCCTGGTCGCCGGGTGCGACGAACGCCCCGATCCGCAGAAGCCGCCCATTCCTCCCCCTGATCCGGAAGCGTCGGACGATGGTTCCTATCGCTGGGATTTCGGAGGCGAACTGGCGGGGTAAGCGACCGTCAGCGGCGGCAGGCTGCTTCGCCGCCGCTGGCCAGACGCAGACGGGACACCGTGTCAGTCGAGGTGCTGACCATGATGCCTTGCGCCTCGCAACGCCTGAGCTGGAAGCGTACCTTGCGCGCGCGGAAGTCGAGCGACACGCGGCGGAACGTCTCCATCAGGTCGGTGCCCAGCAGCAGCGCCGGCCGGTCGGTCATGCCGAACACTGTGAAGGGCGGAATGTCGGCAAACGCGATCTCGACGTTCTGCAATTCTACCGGCCCCAGCTTCAGCTCTGCGACCCGGATCATGTCCAGCGTCATCGTCGCGCCGGTGACGCCGATCACCTCCACCTTGGTGAAGCGATCGCCATAGCGGCGCTGCAGATGCGACCGCAGCAGGTTGTTGCCGATGGTCAGTTCGGAACCGGTGTCGACCACAGCCTCCACCGGCTTTCCGTTCACCCGCGCCTGGGTGAGGATCAGCTGGCCGCGCCGTCGGCGGGCCACCACCACGATCTCTCCGTCGAACCGCGGCGAGGGGCGGCGCGCGTCCTCGATCTTGATCACCCGTTGCTCGAAGTCCAGCATCAGCCGCTGCTCGACCAGCGCATCGATGCCCACCATACCCGCTCCGCCGATATCGGCCTCGGCCAGGACAGGCAGCTCCATGCCCTCGCGCACGCTCTGACCGAGGCCCAACGAGTCCACGCGCACGCGGTCGACGATCGCGCTGCCGGTCACCCCGTGCAGCGTAACGGGGGTGCTGGGCGGCATGGCCAATGTCCGGGCGAGCCTGGCCCCGATGACGGAGGTGTCCGCCCCGCTGTCCACCACGAAGCGATACGGACCCTGCCCATTCACCTGCACCCCGACAGTCATTCGCGTGCGCACCTTGCGGCCGTCGATGTCGTCGCCGCCGATGGTCAGGTCGTCGTCGATCACCGCCGGCGGCAGCGGAGCCATGGGTTTGGGCGGGGTGGGAACCGGACGGCGCTGCGCGGCCCCCGCGCTCGCGAGGCACAGGCCGAGGACGGCCAGGCTCCGCAAAACGAAGGTCGCGCGCACCCTCGACCCTCAGCGCGCGATCCCGCCGGCCGCAAGTACGGCTAGGGTCACGAGCTCGCTGGCCGTCGCGGTCATGGGTGCGATCTGGACCGCCTTCTCCATGCCCAGCAGCATCGGTCCGATCATGGTATCCCCTCCCAATTCCCGGAGGAGCTTGGCGGAAATATTCGCGGATTGCAGCCCCGGCATGACAAGGACGTTCGCCGGCCCCGACAGGCGCGCGAACGGATAATTGGCGAGCTGGCGGGGGTTCAGGGCCACGTCGGGCGCCATCTCGCCCTCATACTCGAACCCGACCTGCCGACCATCGAGCACGCCGACCGCAGCGCGGATATTCTCCAGCCAGCGTCCCTCTGGATTCCCGAAGGTGGAATAGCTCAGGAACGCGACCCGCGGCTCATGCCCCATGCGCCGCGCCACCGCCGCGGTCTGCTCGGCGATGTCGGCGAGCTCGTCGGGCGACGGCCGCTCGTTCACCGTCGTATCCGCGATGAAGACGGTATGGCTCTGGCCGACCAGGATATGGATGCCGAACGGCGTTCGGCCGGGCTCGGGATCGATCACCCGCTTCACCTCGCGCATCGTATGCGCCCAGGTCCGCGTGACGCCCGTGATCATCGCGTCCGCTTCGCCCAACTGCAGAAGAGTCGCGCCGAAGATGTTGCGATCCTGGTTGATCATCCGCTCCACGTCGCGGTGCAGGAAGCCGCGGCGCTGGAGGCGCGCGTAGAGGAAATCGACCATGCGCGGCACCAGCGCGGAGGTGCGGCTGTTGTGCAGCTCGTAGTCGGCGGGATCGACGCCCAGCCCCTTCAGCTTGTCGTACACCTCCTCGCGCCCGACCAGCACCGGCGTACCATAGCCGCCCTCCTGAAAAGCGATGGCGGCGCGGAGCACCACCTCCTCCTCGCCCTCGGCGAACAGCACGCGCTTCGGGTGAGCGCGCGCGCCCTCATAGGCGAGGCTGAGGACGGACGTCGTCGGGTTCAGCCGTGCGCGGAGCGCGGTGCGGTAACCGGGCAGGTCAAGGATCGGTCGGGTCGCCACGCCCGAGTCCATCGCCGCCTTGGCGACCGCCGCCGGCACGACCTCCATCAGACGCGGATCGAACGGCGCCGGGATGATATAATCCGGCCCGAACGCATGCCGTACGCCATAGGCGGCCGCCACTTCCTCCGGGACGCGCTCGCGGGCCAGCTCGGCGATCGCGTTGGCGGCGGCGATCTTCATCGCATCGTTGATCGCGCTCGCCCGCACGTCGAGCGCTCCACGGAAGATGAAGGGAAAGCCCAGTACGTTGTTGACCTGGTTCGGATAATCCGATCGCCCCGTCGCCACGATCGCATCCGGACGCGCCGCCTTGGCCAGCTCGGGCCGGATCTCCGGCTCCGGATTCGCCATGGCGAAGATGATCGGCGCCGGGGCCATGTTCTTGACCATCTCGGGCTTGAGCGCGCCTGCGGCCGACAGTCCCAGGAACACGTCCGCCCCGTCCAGCGCCTCGGTCAGATCGCGGGCGTCGGTCACCGCGGCGTGCGCCGACTGCCACTGGTTCACGCCTTCCCGGCCCTGGTAGATCGTGCCCTTGCGGTCGCACAGGATCACGTTGTTCTGCCGCACCCCCATCGCCTTGATCAGCTCGGTGCAGGCGATGGCGGCCGCGCCCGCGCCGTTCACCACCACCTTGACCTCGTCGAGCCGCCGCCCGGTCAGCAGGCAGGCGTTGATCAGGCCGGCCGCGGTGATGATCGCGGTGCCATGCTGGTCGTCGTGGAACACCGGAATGTTCATCCGCTCGCGCAGCGTCTGCTCGATGATGAAGCACTCGGGCGCCTTGATATCCTCCAGGTTGATGCCGCCGAACGAGGGTTCGAGCAGCTCGACACAGGCGATGAAGGCGTCAACATCCTCGGTCTTCACCTCCAGGTCGATGGAGTCGACGTCGGCGAAGCGTTTGAAGAGAACGGCTTTTCCCTCCATCACCGGCTTGGAGGCCAGCGCGCCGAGATTGCCCAGCCCCAGGATCGCTGTGCCGTTCGAGATCACCGCGACCAAATTGCCCTTGGCGGTATAGTCATAGGCGGTCGCGGGGTCCTGCGCGATGCACTGGACCGGCACCGCCACACCCGGCGAATAGGCGAGCGCCAGGTCGCGCTGGGTCGCCATCGGCTTGGACGCGACGATCTCCAGCTTGCCGGGGCGGCCTTCCGAATGGAACAGCAACGCCTCGCGCTCGGAGAATTGGACGGACGCGTCGTCGGACATGCAGGGCTCCTTGGGTCGTCCCGACCCTTAGGCAAGGCAGGCCCTCGCGTCACGTCCGGATGACGCCGCGAGCGCGTTCAGGTAGCGCGGAAGCATGGCCGATTCCGCCCCCACCCCGATGATGGCGCAGTATCTCGCGCTCAAGGCGGAAGCCGGCGACTGCCTGCTCTTCTATCGGATGGGCGACTTCTTCGAACTATTTTTCGAGGACGCGAAAACCGCGAGCCAAGTGCTTGATATCGCTCTCACCGCGCGGGGCGAGCATGGGGGCGAGAAGGTGCCGATGTGCGGCGTTCCGGTGCATGCCGCGACCAGCTATCTCCAGCGGCTGATCAAGGCGGGGCACCGGGTCGCGGTCGCCGAGCAAACCGAAACACCGGAGGCGGCGCGTAAGGCGCGCGGGTCCAAGGCGCTGGTCGCCCGCGCGATCGTGCGGGTGGTGACGGCGGGGACGCTGACCGAGGAAGCGCTGCTCGACGCCAAGGCGGACAATTGGTGCTGCGCGGTCGGGCGGACGGGCGACGGGGTGGCGATCGCCGCGGCCGACATCTCGACCGGGCGGTTCGAGGTGCATGACGTTGCGGACACGGAAGTTGGCGCAACTGTCGCGAAACTGCAGCCTTCCGAGCTGATCGCGTGCGAAGGCGACGCCGTTCCCGGCGCGATCCCGCGTCCGCGCGCCGAGTTCGACAGCGCGGCGGGAGAGGCACGGCTGAAGCGGCTCTATGGTGTCGCGACGCTCGACGGGTTCGGCCAGTGGAGCCGGGCGGGCTTCGCCGCCGCGCATGGCCTGCTCGCCTATCTGGAGCATACCGCCAAGGGGGCGCCTCCCTTCCTGCGTCCGCCGGTGCTGCGTCGCGCGAGCGAGACCATGGCGATCGACGCCGCCACGCGCGAGAGCCTGGAGTTGACCTGCACCGCCGCGGGGCAGCGCAAGGGATCGCTGCTCGACGCCGTGGATCGCACGATGACCGGCGCCGGCGCGCGCCTGCTCGCGGCCGATCTCGGCGCACCGCTGATGGACCGCGATGCGATCGTGGCGCGGCAGGAGCTGGTGCAATGGCTCCATGACGACGCGACCACGCGCGAGCGGCTGCGGGCGACCCTGCGTGCCGCGCCGGACATCGGGCGCGCGCTGGGCCGCCTAGCGGCGGGTCGGGGATCCCCGCGCGATCTGGCTCAGCTGCGCGACGGCCTGGATGCCGCCTGGCAACTCGGCGAGCGGCTCGACACGGCGCAGGGCGAACGCCCTGCCCTGCTCCACCGGCTGCTGCCCGCGCTGCGTGGCCATGGCGCGCTGATCGACCTCATGAAGCGCGCGCTCGTCCCCGCGCCGCCGGTCGAGGCGGCGGATGGCGGCTACATCGCGCCCGAATACGACGCCGCGCTCGATGCGCTGCGGGACACGGGCGCGGGCGGACGGCGGGCGATCGCGGCGCTGGAGGCCGAGCTGAAGGCGCAGACCGGCGTGGCGGCGCTCAAGATCCGACACAACAACGTGCTCGGCTATCATGTCGAGGTGCCGGCGCGCGCGGCGGACCCGCTGATGCGGCCGGAGTCCGGCTTCACGCACCGCCAGACGCTGGCGGGCGCGGTGCGGTTCAACACGCCCGCGCTCCACGACGTGGCCGCGCGGATCACCCAAGCGCACGCGCATGCGCTCGCCGCCGAGGCGGCGCATCTGGAAGAGCTGACCGCCGCCGTCATGGCGTCGCGCGAGGCGATCGCCGCGACCGCGGACGCGCTCGCCCGACTCGACGTGGCCCAGTCGCACGCCGAGCGCGCGGTCGAGGGCGGCTGGACGCGCCCGCAGCTCGCCGACCAGCCCTGCTTCGAGGTCGAGGCCGGACGCCACCCGGTCGTGGAGGCGGCCGTTGCACGGTCGGGCGGGCGCTTCGTGGCGAACGATTGCAGGCTGTCGCCCGACGATCGGCTGTGGCTCGTCACCGGGCCCAACATGGGCGGCAAGTCGACCTTCCTGCGCCAGAACGCGCTGATCGCCGTGCTCGCCCAGGCGGGCGCGTTCGTGCCCGCGGCCCGCGCGCGGCTGGGGCTGGTCGACCGGCTCTTCTCGCGCGTAGGTGCGTCCGACAACCTCGCGCGGGGCCGCTCCACCTTCATGGTCGAGATGGTCGAGACCGCCGCCATCCTGGCGCAGGCGGGGCCGAACAGCTTCGTCATCCTGGACGAAGTCGGGCGCGGCACGTCGACCTATGATGGCCTCGCCATCGCCTGGGCGGTGGTGGAAGCGATCCATGCCGAGAACCGCTGCCGCTGCCTGTTCGCAACCCATTACCACGAGCTGACGCGGCTCGCGGAGCGATGCGAGGCGCTGTCGCTCCACCATGTCCGCGCCCGCGAGTGGAAGGGCGAGCTGGTGCTGCTGCACGAGGTGGCCGACGGTCCCGCGGACCGCAGCTACGGCATCGCGGTCGCGCGGCTGGCGGGCATGCCGCCGGCCACTGTGGCGCGGGCCAAGGCGGTGCTGACCAAACTGGAAGCGGGCCGCACACGCACGGGCGGGCTGGCCGCGGGTCTCGACGACCTGCCGCTCTTCGCCGCGGCGGCGGAGGCGGAGGAGGAGCAGTGCGACGCGATCCGGGCGGAGGTGGAGGCGCTCGACGTCGACGCGCTCACGCCGCGCGAGGCGCTGGAGACGCTCTACCGGCTCAAGGCGATCGCACGGGCAGGCTGAGCCGCGGCGAGCAGCGAAGGCGCCGGGCCGCCGTCCGGGGTGGACGCGAGATCGACGACGCACATCGAGCCCCAGCGGGCATGGCCGCCGCACCCGACGCCGGCGTAGCGGAAGCCAGTCGAGAACAGCAACGCACGGTGACCGCGACTTGGTTGACCATCGTCGACGATGAGCTGCCGGACGACCCGCGCGGGCGTGTCCATGCCGTAGGAGATGGTCTCGCCCACATAGATGTCGCCGCCCGCCGCCCGCACCCGAGCGCCCGCCGAGACGCTGCCCCCGGAGCGATGGCCATGACCGCCGGCCCGGCCCTGTTCGGCCGCCCAGCCCTGCGCCGCCCGGGCCAGCACGGAGCCGTGCGCGAGCGGCGGCAGGGGCGCCTGGCGCTCCAGAAAGGCGATGGCCTCATCCACCGCGCGCACGCCCTCGTTGGTGGTGACCCCGATCGCCTCCCCCGGCTCGCGGGCCACCCGCCCTTGGAATGCCGCGCGGTAGCGGCGCAGGTCCGCCGCGACCGTCCGAGGCTGGGTGCGCGCGCGGTTGATCTCGGCCAGCACCGCCGTCTCGGACATCCGTTCGGACGCGCCCGCGACCTGCGTCGTCGCGCACAGGCCCGCCGCGAGGACGAGCGCCCCTGCCCTGACCATGGTCCCTCCCCGATCCGCGCCGACCACCCCGCCGACGGGAGAAAAGTTGGACGCAGAGTCTGAAGATTGTCTATGCAGCGGGGCAGCGTTCGTCGTGGGCGCGATACGGTGCGGCGCATCCGCCGCGCCGGCAGGGACAAGAGCGGGGCGGCAGGCCGCGAACACGAAGATGAGCTCCGTTCTCAACGTCACCACATCCATCCTGGGACAGCCCTGGCGCTGGCGCGCGCTGGCGGCGGACGCGCGCGCGGGCTGGGGCGCGGACGATCTGGTGGCGCAGCTGCTGATGGCGCGCGGGGTGCCGCGCGACGGCCTCGACCATCACCGCGCGCCGTCGATCCGGACGTTCATGCCCGACCCGTCCTCTTTCCGCGACATGGACCGGGCGGCGGCGCGGCTGGCAGATGCGGTCACCGGCGGCGAGCGCATCGCCATCTTCGGCGACTACGACGTGGACGGCGCGACCTCGGCGGCGCTGCTGACGCTGGTGCTGCGCGACCTGGGCGTCGAGCCGCGCATCTACATCCCCGACCGGCTGACCGAGGGCTATGGCCCGTCCGGCCCCGCCATGGCGCGACTGGCCGGCGAAGGTGCGTCGCTGATCGTCACGGTGGACTGCGGCGCGCAGGCCTTCGAGGCGCTCGCCGTCGCGCGCGACGCGGGCGTGGATGTGATCGTCGCCGACCACCATCAATGCGCGAGCGCCCACCCGCACGCCCATGCCTTCGTCAACCCGAATCGCCTCGACGAGGAGGGCGGGCGCGAGCACGGGCACCTCGCGGCGGTCGGCGTCTGCTTCCTGCTCGCGGCGGCGCTCATCCGCGAGCTGCGCGCGCGCGGCGCGTTCGCGGGTCGTGCGGAGCCGCGGCTGCTCGATCACCTCGACCTGGTGGCGCTCGGGACCGTCGCCGATGTCGCACAGCTGCGCGGGCTCAACCGGGCGTTCGTAGCTCAGGGTCTGAAGGTTATGGCGCAGCGGCGCAAACCGGGGCTGGCCGCGCTGATCGACGTCGCGCGGCTGAGCAAGCCGCCCAGCGCCACCGACATCGGCTTCGCGCTGGGGCCACGAATCAACGCGGGCGGCCGGGTCGGGCGCGCCGACCTGGGCGTCCGGCTGCTCACGACCCGCGACGCGATCGAGGCGCGCGCGCTGGCGCAGGAGCTGGATGCGCTCAACGCCGACCGGCGCGCGATCGAGGCCGGCGTGCAGGCCGAGGCGGAGGCGCAGGCGGCGGCCGGCGGGCGCGTGCTGGTGGCGGCGGGGCGCGACTGGCACCCCGGCGTGATCGGCATTGTCGCGGGCCGGCTGAAGGAGAAGCTTGGCCGTCCCGCCATCGTCATCGCGGTGGACGAGCATGGCGTCGGCAAGGGCTCGGGCCGCTCGATCACCGGCGTCGACCTGGGCCAGGCGGTGCTCGCCGCCAAGGAGGCGGGGCTGCTGCAGGCCGGCGGCGGGCACGCCATGGCCGCGGGGCTGACGATGGACGCAGCCCTTGTGCCCGAGCTGGCGGCGTTCCTTGACGCGCGGATCGGCGACGCGGTCGATCGGGCGAGCGCCGAGCGTGCGCTGCTGGTCGATGCCGTGCTGGCGACGGGCGGCGTCAACCCGGACCTGGTCGCCGCGATGGAGGCGGGCGGCCCCTATGGCGCGGGCTGGCCGGCGCCGCGCGTCGCCGCCGGGCCGGTACGCGTGGTCAAGGCGGACGTGGTCGGCAACGGCCATGTCCGCGCGATCGTGGCGGGCGATTGCGGGAGGAGCCTGAAGGCCGTCGCCTTCCGCCACGCCGAGACAGCGCTCGGCCAGGCGCTTCTGGGGGCGGCCCCGCATCGCCGGCTGTGGCTCGCGGGCCGCGCGCGGATCGACGACTGGGGCGCGCGCCCGGCGGCCGAACTCCATGTTGACGACGCCGCCTGGGCTGATTGACTTGGCCTCCCCGCCCCCTTAGGCGGCGCGGCACGGCATGGCCCCTTCGTCTAGTGGTTAGGACGCGGCCCTTTCACGGCTGAAACACGGGTTCGAGTCCCGTAGGGGTCACCAAAGACTCGCGACAGCGCGGGGCGCTGGCGCGGCTTTGGTGACGCAAGCGCAAGCGCAGCTCACCAAGCACTCAAACCGCGCGGCGCGCGGTTCGTGCCTTGGTGACGGGAGGCGCAAGCCGACCTCACCAGGAACTCGCGACGGCGCGGGGCGCTGTTGCGGCGTCTGACGCAAGCGCCAGCGCGGATGTCCCGCCAGATCAGGCCGCAACCGCCTCGGCCGCGCCGCTCGCCTCCATCCAGGCGAGCTCGGCCGCCTCGATCTCGCGCTCCAGCTCGGCACGTCGTTTGACCAGTTGCGCGACGGGAAGATGGGCGATCGACCGGTCGGCCGTCGAGGGCTCCGCCAAGGCGCGGTCGACGGCGTCGCGCTGATCGGTGAGGCGCGCGACGGCCGCCTCCGCCGCCTCGATCGCGCGGCGCAGGTCGCGGCGGCGCGCGTTCGTCTTGGCCCCGCCGCCTCCGCCGGCCTGCTTGCGCTCGCCCTTCGCCTCCCCGTCCGCGTCGCTGAGGATGAAAGCGGTATAATCGTCGAGCGTGCCGTCGAACTCGCGCGCTGCGCCGCGATCCACCAGCACCAGCCGATCGGCCGTCATCTCGATCATGTGGCGGTCGTGGCTGACGATGAGGACCGCGCCGGTATAGGCGTTGAGCGCCTGGATCAGCGCCTCGCGCGCGTCCACGTCGAGGTGGTTGGTGGGCTCGTCGAGGATGAGCATGTGCGGGGCGTCGCGGGTGATGAGCGCAAGCGCCAGGCGCGCGCGCTCGCCGCCCGACAGCTTGCCCACCGCCGTCGTCGCCTTCTGGCCCTGAAAGCCGAACCGGCCCAGCTGGGCGCGGACCGCCGACGGGCTCGCCCCCTTCATCGCCACCGCCATGTGTTCGAGCGGGGTCTGGTCGGTGTCGAGCTCCTCGACCTGATACTGGGTGAAATAGCCGACCCGCATCTTGCCCGAGGCGGTCATCCCGCCCGCCATGGGTGCGAGCTGGGCGGCGAGCAGGCGCGCCAGCGTCGTCTTGCCGTTGCCGTTGCGCCCCAGCAACGCGACCCGATCGTCGGGATCGAGCCGCAGGTTCAGCCGGCTCAGGACCGGCGTGCCGTCATACCCGACCACCGCAGCGTCGAGCGTGATCAGCGGCGGGCGCAGCGCATCGGGCGGGGGGAAGTCGAACGACAGCGTCGGATCGTCGATCAGCTCGGCGATCGGCTGCATCTTGCTCAGCATCTTGGCGCGCGACTGCGCCTGCTTGGCGGTGGAGGCGCGGGCGGAGTTGCGCGCCACATAGTCCTGCAGCTTCTCGCGCTCGGCCTGCTGCTTCGCCCGCGCCGAGGCGATCTGCGCCTGCCGTTCGGCGCGCTGTCGTTCGAAGGCGTCATAGCCGCCGGGATAGAGCGTCAGCTTGCCGCCGCTCAGGTGCAGGATGTGGTCGACGACATTGTTGAGGAAGTCGCGCTCGTGGCTGACCAGCAGGATCGTGGCGGGATAGCTCTTCAGAAACTCCTCCAGCCACATCACCGCTTCCAGATCGAGGTGGTTCGACGGCTCGTCGAGGAGCAGCAGGTCGGGGCGCGAGAAGAGCAGGCTGGCGAGCGCGACGCGCATTCGCCAACCGCCCGAGAAGCTGTCGAGCGGTCGCTGCTGCGCCTCCTCGTCGAGGCCAAGCCCCACCAGGATCTGCGCCGCGCGCGCGGGCGCGGTGTAGGCGTCGATCGCGATCAGCCGCTCATAGACGTCGCCCAGCCGATCGGGGTCGGTGCAGCTCTCGCTCTCGCGCAGAAGCGCCGCGCGCTCGACGTCGGCCGCCAGCACCGTGTCGATCGGGGTCGCCGACCCGCTCGGCGCCTCCTGGGCCAGATAGCCGATCCTGGCGCCGCGGGGCATCGCCACCTCGCCCAGATCGGCCTCGATCTCGCCCGTGATGACGCGGACCAGCGTGGTCTTGCCGGCCCCGTTGCGGCCGATCAGTCCGACCCGGCCGCGCGGCGGCAGCTTCGCGGAGGCGTCGTCGATGATCGTTCGCCCGCCGAGGCGAACGGTGAGGCCGGCGAGATGGAGCATGGTCGGCCCCTACCAGCTTGGGCGGCGCGGCCCAAGCCGTCTCGCCGGACGGCCCCGCCTACATCTGGTTCAGGGCCGGCGCGACCTGGTTCTCGATCCGGGCATCGTCCTTGTCGTCGGCGGCCTCGGCCGCATCCTCGCCGATGTCGCGGACGTTCTCGGCGCGATCCTCCAGCGCCTCCTCGGCGGCGGCGTTGCCGGTCGCGTCCGCCTGATCCTCCAGCGCGTCGGCCCGGCTCTCGGCCGCCGCCTCGATGTTCTCGGCGGCCCGATCGTCCGCCCCGCCGCCACAGGCGGACAGCGCCAGCAAACCGGTCGCGGCGAGCGCGCTCAACAACGTCTTCATCGAAATCTCCCACAGCGCGGCCAACCGCCGCACCGGGCCAAACTCCTCACAGGTCGATCCGGCTCCGTGGGTCGGCTATCGGCGGGCGGCGCGGCCCCCTCCGCGCCGCCCGCCGCCCCTTCCCCCGGGGCTCAGAAGCTGAACCGCACCGCGACGCGGATGTCGCGGCCCGGCAGCGGCACGAAGTCCTTGGTGAAGGACGCGTGACGCCGCGCATCGACGTCGAAGATGTTGTTGGCGGACACGCTCACGACCGTTTCGTTGCCCTGGCCGAACGGCTTCAGCGTCAACGCCGCGTTCACGAGCGTGAAGTCGTCGGTCGGTGTTTCGAACGCGGCCACGCGGCCCTGCCTGGCCGAATGCTCCACCTCCGCGCGCAGCCCGACGGTGCCCGCGGTGGCGGTCAGCCCGGCGAGCACGCGGAAGGGCGGGATGCGCGGCACGGGCGCACCGTTGGTCAGCTCGGCATGGACATAGTCGGCGACGACGTTGCCGTCCAAGCGGAACGACCCGCTGCGGACGAGGGTCGCGGCGAGCTCCGCCTCGACACCCAGATAGCGCGCGTCGGCCTGCCGGTAGAGGAACAGGGGCAGCTCATCGACCTCCTGCCCCGTCGCGTCCTCGAAGATGTAGTCGTCGAACCACGTAGCGTAGCCGGCCACCTGGAACCGGACCGGACCCAGATCGCCGCGGGCATAAACCTCCAGCCCGAGGCTCTTCTCGGTCGTGAAGCCGGGATTGCCGACCTCGAACGCCTGGGTCGCGACGTGCGGGCCGTTCGAGAACAGCTCCTCGGCCGAGGGCGCACGCTCCGCGCGTGAGCCGTTGACGCCAACCTTGATCGTGGGGGTCAGCGCGTAGGACAGGCCGACCGCGCCCGACAAGGCGTTGAACCCCCGGTTCACGGCGGTCACCACCGCGTCCTCCTCCAGGCCGATACGGACCTGGTCGGAGCGGACGTTGGTGCGCTCATAGCGGCCCGACAGCTCCAGCCCCAGCCGGCCTAGTTCGAACTCCTGGAGCGTGAACACGCCATATTGGTCGGTCCGGTTGGGCGGGACGAACGCCTCCGCGCCGACGGCGGCGAAGTCGCGGGTAAAGCCCTGGAAGCCGGTCACGCCGCGCCAGCCGCCCCGAGCCGCCTGCACCAACTCCAGCCGCCCCTCAAAGGCTTCGGAGTCGAACACGGTGCCGACCTCCGCGCCCTCGAACTCCGTATGGGTGTAGTCGGCGTAGCCGATCCGTGTCCGGATGCGGTCCAGGAACCCGCCGCCGACGTTCAGCTCGCCGCGCATGTCGGCGCGGAACTGGCGCAGGTCAATGGCGACGGGGCCTTCCTCCTCCTCGCCTTCTTCTTCCTCGCCCTCTCCGCCATGTGCGTGGCCCGCGCCGGGGCGCTCGGGCACGCCGTAGCGCGTGTCAAAGTAGCCGGCCGAGAACCCCAGGCTGCCGCCCTCATTAATGAGCGCGAGGCCACCGCCGAGCGAGAAGGTCTCGGTGGCGCTGTTGGGCAGGCGGCCGCGCAGGCCGGCGAACGCCCTCGCCTCCGCAGCCTCCTCCGCATGGCCCTCGGCCTCCTCCTCCGCGGCGACCTCCAGCTGCTGCGCGCGCAGCGCACGAGATAGGACGAAGCCGCCGACGCGCAGGTCGTCGGTCTTGCGATACGCGCCGTCGACATGGGCGACGATGTTGGGCGCGAGCGCCACATCGAGCGACGCCGCGCCACCGCGCTCGTCGGCGGCCGAGCCGTAGGTGCCGAGCGCGTCGAGGTGGAACCCCGCTTCCGGTACGCTGCGCGGGATGCGCCGGTCGATCACGTTCACCACGCCGCCGATCGCCTGGCTGCCGAACAGAAGGCTGGCCGGACCGCGCAGGATCTCAACGCGCTCGGCCGTCAGCGGCTCGATCGCGACCGCATGGTCGACCGAGGTGTTGGAGACGTCCAGCGAACCCAAGCCGTCGGTCAACACGCGGATGCGCTCGCCCTGGAAGCCGCGCAGCACCGGGCGAGACGCCCCCGGCGCGAAGGAGGTGGCCGAGACGCCGGGCTGGCGGGTCAGCGTGTCGCCGATCTGCGGCCGGATATCGAGCACGAGCTCATCGCCGCTCACGACCGAACGACCCGCGAGCAGGTCCAGCTCCCGCACGAACGGCGCGGTCACGACGACCTCCGAGCTGGTGTTGTGGATGGAGGCCGATTGCTCCGTCGCCTGGCCGTCCGCCGTCCCCGCGGTCTGGTCCGACTGCGCCAGGGCCGGCGCGGTGTGGGCGGCGAACGCCGTCGTCAAAAGCAGCTTGGCGACCCTACGCATGTCTCACTCCCAATTCGCGGGCGCGCTTAGCGGTCGGGTTACATTATATCAAGGCATCTTCGGCGGCGCGTGCCGAAGCAGTGGCGGGCGTGATCCGACCTTTTCAGCTGCGCGGATCGGGCATAGCCTTCGCGCGGTAAGGGGAAGGAACGGGCGATGGCGACACTGGCGGCGGACCTGGAGGACCATCGGCGCGCGTCGCGGCGCTACTCGCGCGTGGCGATCTGGCTGCATTGGACGATCGCGGCGCTGATCCTTTACAACCTTGTGTCGGGCCTGGGCCGCGGCTTCCTGCCGCGCGGGTTCTTCCAGTTCCACGTCTCGTCGGGACTCACGATCCTGGCGCTGACCCTGATCCGCGTCGTGTGGCGGCTGACGCACAAGCCGCCGCCCTATCTGCCGATGCAGCCGTGGGAGCGCTGGCTGGCGCATGGCGTGCACCTGCTGCTCTACGCGGCGATGCTGTTCGTTCCCTGGACGGGGTGGGTGATGATCTCCGCCAACCCTCCGCCGGGCTCGCCGGGCGCGGCCTATGTCGCCGAGCAGCGCGCGGCGGACGCGGCGGCGAAAGGCGAGCCCGCCCCCCCGCCGCGCAAGCCGTCCAAAGTGTGGGGCCTGTTCCCGACGCCCATGATCGGACCCGTGGCGGAGCTCGGCCGCGAACCGGCCGGGGTCGCCGAACAGGCGGCGTTCCACGAGCAGATGGAGGAGGTGCACGAGCGCGTCGCCTGGCTGCTCCTGTTCCTGCTCGTGCTGCACATCGGCGGCGCGTGGAAGCACCAGCTGCTCGACCGCCAGCCGGAGCTCGCGCGCATGGGCATCGGCCGGTTCCGGCGCGATCCCGCATGAAGGCGCTCCTGCTCGCGCTGCTCGCGACCGCTCCCGCCGACCTGCCGCGGAAGGGGGAGCCGCCCATCACCGCCTTGACCAAGCGATCGGGCGGGGAGCGGCCGGCGGAGCAGCTGGCGCTGCGCTTCGAGGCCGCCGACCTCGCCTTCGAGGTGCTGCCCGATACGCGGCGGCTGAACGGGGTCGCGACGCTCACCTTCACCACGACCGCGCCGCTATCGCGGCTGCTGATCGACCTCGACCGCAACCTGGCCGTCAATGCGGTCAGCATCGACGGAGCGCCGCTCCGGCCCGGAAGCTGGTCGAACCCGGAGGGCCGGCTGGCCATCGCCCTGCCCCGTCCGCTCGCCGCGGGCCGGCGCGTGACGGCGCGGATCGCCTATGGCGGAACGCCGCACGTGGCGGTCAACGCCCCCTGGGACGACGGCGTGGTCTGGGCGAAGACGCCGGACGGCAAGCCCTGGTTCGCGACGACCGCGCAGGGCTATGGATGCGACCTGTTCTGGCCATGCCTCGATTTCCCGACCGCCGAGCCGGCCGAGGTCACGCTCCGCATCACCGTGCCCAAGGGGCTGAAGGCGCCGTCCAACGGCGTGCTGCTCGGCGTCGACACGCTGCCCGACGGCCGCACGCGCTGGAACTGGCGGGTGAAGCGCCCCAACACCTACGCGGTCGCGCTCAACGTCGCGCCCTACGAGGAGGTGACCGGGACCTATCGGAGCCGCTACGGCAACACGATTCCCCTGATCTATTGGTATCTGCCGGGGGACCGATCCAAGGCCGAGAAGCTGTTCGCCGAGTTCGCGCCGACGCTCGATTTTTTCGAAACGCTGATCGGCCCCTATCCCTTTGGCGACGAGAAGGTGGGCGTGGTGAACACCCCGCATCTCGGCATGGAGCACCAGACAATCAATGCCTACGGCAACGCCTACAAGAAAGGGCCGGAGGGGTTCGACTGGCTGTTCCATCACGAGTTCGCGCATGAGTGGTTCGGCAACCAGCTGACCGCCGCGAACTGGGACGACTATTGGCTGCACGAGAGCTTCGGCAGCTACATGCAGCCGCTCTATGGCCGCTGGCGCGAGGGTGAGGCGCGCTACGCCGCGTTGATGGCGATCCAGCGCGAGACCATCCGCAACCGGGTGCCGATCGTGCGCGACCGCCTGCTGTCCGGCGATGACGTGTACGAGGAGGAGAATGGCGGGCCGGCGGGCGACATCTACGTCAAGGGCAGCTGGATGCTGCACACGCTGCGCAATCTGATCGGCGACCGCGCCTTCTTCGACGCGACGCGCCTGCTCGTCTATGGCCGCGCCGACCCGAGGCCGGGCAACTTCCAGCCCCGCTACGGCTCACACCGCGAGTTCCAGGGCCTGGTGAAGCAGGTCACCGGCCGCGATTACGGCTGGTTCTTCGACGTGTACCTCCGCCAGGCCGCTCTCCCGGAGCTGGTCGAGACGCGGAGCCCCGGCCGGATCGCGTTGCGCTGGATCGCTCCCGCTGGCCTCCCCTTCCCGATGCCGGTCGAGGTGCAGGTCGGCGACAGCGTCCAGCGGCTGACCATGGCGGACGGGACGGGATCGCTGGCGGTGCCCGCCGACGCGCATGTGGTGGTCGATCCCCATGCCCGCATCCTGCGGCGCAGCGTCGCGATCGAGGAACTGCAGGCCTGGCGCGCCGCCCAGGCGCGAGCGGCGGAATGATCAGGCGAGGTCGTCGAGCAGCGCCTTGAGGGCGCGGTCGGTCGCGATCTCCTCCGCCCGGTTGCGCTCGACAGCCGCCAGGATCGTCGGGTCGTCCAAGCGGCGCGCGAGCGCGATCGCGGTCTCGGACGACACGATCTCGGCCGCCTTGGCCTTCCGCACCGCGCCGATCAGCGCGATGTCGAGCAGCGCACCGGACTGAGTCTGACGGGTGTCCCGCTCGGCGTCGTCCAGAACGCCGGCCATCCAGAGGTTCTTCGGCCGGCCGAGCTCGCCTGCGACCTCGGCCAGTCGCCGCGCCTGCTCGGCCGCGTGATCGGCCTCGTCGCGCAGGAGCGCCGCCAGCGCAGACGCGGCGGCGGCCTCCGCCAGCCTTGGCAGCCTCGCCGCTGCGTCCAACTTGCCGGCGTACAGGTCCTCGACCGCGGTGTGGAGCAGGCTGGCCCGCGACGCGATCGACGTCATGCCGGTCTCTCCGTCCGGCGCAGCATGGACCAGAACCGCGGGCCGCCGCCCGGCACCCGCCATTCGCCCGTGACCGCAAAGCCGAGCGCGCCGTAGAAGCCGAGGTTCGCCTCGGTCGCGGTCTCCAGATACGCGGGCAGCTCGACCGGCACGCGAGCCAGACCGCCACGCACCGCCGCCGCGCCAAAGCCGCGACCCTGATGGCGCGGGTCGCAGCCCGCGATGTGCAAGTACCAGAACGGCTCATCCGGCATGTGCGCGTCGATCGCGTCCGCCACCGCCATGGCGCGGCCCCGCGCAGCGCCGAGCGCCCGGACGAGCGGGATCGCCCGGCGCAGCGTCTCCCACCGACCCGCGCGGCTGCGGCCGGGCGCGCGCCAGAGCGTCGCCGCCTCTCCTCCCGGGGTGACGAGCCGCATCCCGCGCGCGTCGCTGTCGAAGATCACGCGGAACAGCCGCGGGAGCCGGCGCATCCGGTCGACGGGATCAGGGAAGATCCAGCGCATGGCGGGGTCGTCAGCGAACGCGCGCGCGAGCAGCGAGGCCACGGGCGCCCGGTCCTGTCGTCCCGCTGCACGGACCGTGTCCAGCCGCCGCTCCTAGTTCAGCGCCAGCGGCGGCAGCTGCGAGTGCTGGACCACAAGCCAGTCCTCATGCCCGCGCCGCCGCATGGTGGTGGTGCAATACGCCTCATACCCCTCGCCGTCGCGCTTCGCTTCGGCCTTGTAGGCGATGACGATCAACCCCTCCTCGGGCCGCTGGACGCGCTGCTCGCTGAAGCGCACCTCCGACCAGCGCGGGGTCTGCGTCACCGCCTCGATAGCGGCGTCGCGGTCGAACACATGCGGCTTGGCCGGCAACGCCATCACGCATTCCTGGTCGATCAACGAACGGTACACGTCCCCGCCGCCGTGCCAGAGCTTCTCCTCCATCGCCCAGATCCGCTCGTCGTCCATGCGCGCCTCCTTGTCGGGTCAGACAATGGCGGGCCGGGGCCTTCGTTCCTCAATTAGAGGGCATTCTATAAAGCCCATCAACAAGGCGCGCGTTCAGGGCCGAAGGCGTGAGGCGGAACAGCGTCCGCCATATCGCGCGCTTGGCCGGCCCGCCATGCGCGGCCCAGCCGCCCTCCGCCGCCCGGCGCATCATGAACGCGACGCGCGACCGCCGCGCCCGCGTCAGCCGCGCCGCGATCTCCTGCGGCGGCACGCGTGCGGCCAGCCGCCCAAGCGCGACCGCGTCCTCCAGCGCCTGGCAGGCGCCCTGGCCCAGGTTCGGCTCCATCGCGTGCGCCGCGTCGCCGACGCAGACGACCCGCCCGGCCCCGAGCCGGCGCGGCACGCCCCGCGCGGCGACCGACACCGGGATCAGCCGACCCGTCGGGGTTGCCCGAATCGCGGCGGCGACCGAAGCGGGCCAGCCCTCGACATGCGCGAGCAACGCGACACGATCGAGCGCCGGCGCGGGCTCGGGGCGCATGTAGAACCAGTATCGCCGGCCGTGACCCACATCGAACACGCCGAAGCGATCGCCCTCACCCCAATATTCTGCGGCCAAACCGTCGAGCGGCGGCGCATCCACAGGGTCGGACAGCGCCAGAACGCCGCCATAGCCGGAAGGGCGCGGCGGGTTGCCGAGGATGGCGGTCGCGGTCTCCGATCCGATGCCGTCCGCCATGACGACCAGATCGGCCGCACGCGCCTCACCGTCGGCGAAGGCCACAATCGCCTCCGCCCCCGTCTCGCGTACGGCCACCACGCGCCGGCCGAGATGGAGCGGCGTGTCGGACAGCGCGCCCATCAACGATCGCTGGACCAGCGCACGGGTGGGGAGGTAAGCGGCCTCGCCGTGCCGCGCCTCCCCGACCGGCCAAGGGCCGAGCAGGGGCTTTCCGTCGCGGGTTGCGAGCAGCATGGTCGTGATCGGGGCGGCCTCGGCCGCGATCGCGTCCAGCGCGCCGAGTTCGCGCAGAGCCGTAACGGCGTTCGGCCACAGGCTGATGGCGGCGCCCAAGGGTTCGATCACGTCGGCTTGTTCATGGACGGCAACGCTGTACCCGGCGAGGCGCAACGCCAGCGCGGCGCTCAGGCCGGCGATCCCGCCGCCCAGCACGATCGCCGAGCGGCTCAAGCCGTGCCGAACCAATAGGTGATGATCGGGTGACCGTGCTTTGGATGGGCGCCCGGCTCGGACCTCAGCGGCTCTAGCATCTCGTAAAACAGCTGGGCGCGATGATTCTCCCCGTGCGTCCAGAGGTGGAAGCCGTGCGGCATCTCACGGCGCGCCTCCGCGAACAGCGCCTGGCCCACGCCCTGACCGTGACGGTCGGGCGCGACGAAGATCTGGTCCAGCTTGGCGAGGTCCGGCCTGAGGGCGATGAAGCCGACCACCGTTCCCGCGACGTCGGCCACCGTCACGCGCCAGCCGTCCGCGAACTCTTCGTCTACCCGCGAGCGAAGGCCGGCATAGGTCGGCTCGTCGGCGATCCGGATGCCGTTCGATCGCCAGCCCTCGATCCAGACCCGCGCGACCGCGTCCCGGTCGCCATCGGCGGCCGGGCGCAGGATCAGGTCAGGCGGCGCTCTCAGCCTTCTTCTCGGCGTAGACGCGGATCGGCTCCTTGCGGCCCTCGATCACGTCCTTGTCGATCATGACCTCGTCGACGCCCTCCATGCCGGGCAGGTCGAACATCGTGTCGAGCAGCACGCTCTCCAGGATGGAGCGCAGGCCCCGGGCGCCCGTCTTGCGCTCGATCGCCTTCTTGGCGACCGTCACCAGCGCGTCGTCGGTGAAGCCGAGCTCGACCTCCTCCATCTCGAACAGCTTCTGGTACTGCTTGACCAGCGCGTTCTTGGGCTGAGTCAGGATCTTGACCAGCGCGTCGACGTCCAGATCCTCCAGCGTCGCGATCACCGGCAGGCGGCCGACGAACTCGGGGATCAGGCCGAACTTGAGCAGATCCTCCGGCTCGGTCTGGCGCAGCACCTCGCCCGTGCGCTTCTCCTCCGGCGCCGCGACATAGGCTCCGAAGCCGATCGACTTGCCCTGCAGGCGGTCGCCGATGATCTTCTCGAGGCCCGAGAACGCGCCGCCGCAGATGAACAGGATGTTGGTCGTGTCGACCTGCAGGAACTCCTGCTGCGGGTGCTTGCGCCCGCCCTGCGGCGGGACGGAGGCGGTGGTGCCCTCCATCAGCTTCAAGAGCGCCTGCTGCACGCCCTCTCCCGACACGTCGCGCGTGATCGAGGGGTTCTCGGCCTTGCGGCTGATCTTGTCGATCTCGTCGATGTAGACGATGCCGCGCTGCGCCCGCTCGACATTG